>WNFR01004663.1_pt1 | contig 14075 bp, 9 predicted proteins | sample 5400221 | NCBI WGS metagenome assembly WNFR01 (sample SAMN13153357, study PRJNA577476) | soil metagenome | isolation source: 40 cm soil under Madrone tree | place: USA:California | collected 2016-06-14 | reverse complement strand
CCGGGGCACGGCGAGGAGGAACGATGACGGACGACGAACTGATCGCAACAATGTTCGACGAGGTCAAGGAAGTTCGCATGGTCAACGGCAAGCCCCGCGTGACGGACGAGCAGACCGTTGCGGATATGGACGCCGAGGAGATGAAGAACTCTGTCGCTGACCTTCTCCGGTCGTGGCGGCGGTTCAGGGAGATCGACGCATCGGTCGCCGCGACCTCCGGCGCTCAGCTTGGAATCGAATGGTGGAGGTCATTGCAATATTTGGCGCTCGCCGACAGCCGCGTGAAAGAAGCCTTCATCGGCGGTGACCGCTCCCCGCGCAGCATTCGGCTGTTTCACCAGTACAAACTGAGGTTAATCGAGGGCGGCAAGAAGCTCCCAGCGGACGCCTGAGGGACGGCATGGTCGAGCGCGTCCAGAGTCGGCACGGAAGGCACCGCCTTCCCGCTGTTCTAGCGATGCCAAGAAGGCTATAGGCGAAGGGACAAATGAACAACACAGCCAAAATCGAAAGCATGGCAGCCGACCTGCACCTGTTGGCTGCGCCGTTTAGGTTCATCCTTGCGGCAGTGAAAGTGACGCTGTTCACGCTGTCCTTTCCCCTGCTGTGTGGGCTGGTGATGGTGAGCTATGCGGTGCCCAGCATCGACCCTCTCCATCGTTACACCGAATTCGTTCATGCGCACAGCATCCCCCTCGTGGTCTACCCATTCGTCATCTTGGGCGCGATTTTGCTGTTGGCGGTGAACATGCTGCTTGTGATCGCGAAGGACTTGGGCGGCATGGTTGACATTCTCCTGCGCGTCCCGCTCTTGGGCACTACGCTGTTTGCCCTCGCCAGCACCTTCTGGCTCATCGTTGTCCGGGGAGTTTATCGCCGGAAGGATGGGGAGAAAAACTTGAAGGGTTGGTCGAGTCTTTTCCTCGGGTTCACGGTAGCCATAGTGGCGGGATTGTACGTATCAGCGTGGCAAGATTCGCTGCCGCCAGCGTCGCTCCTGTGGCTCGCGACCTTGGCTGCTTTCAGCCCGACGCTGCTTTACCTTCTGTACCGGGGACTCAAGCCGAGTCGGTAACGTCCGATGCCCGTCCGGCAGCTTTGCTGGGAGATCAACCAAGCCATGGGCGTCGGCAACGACGAGGACAAAGGGTTCAGGCGCGTGGAGGAGACGTGCGCTGCGAAGCCGCTAGGCAGAGACCGATTCGAGGAGGAGGATGTGTTCCAGCTATGCTGCGAATCAAAGTCAACGGCGCGGAAACAAACCTCATAGCGAAGCCGCGCCCTGACGGGGGCTGGGACTTGCGCTGCCTCGACCCGCTCGTCGGCGAGTTCCGCCTCCGCTCGGGAGACGTTTTGCACTTGTGGTCTGACGAAGCCGGGGAATGGCCCCCCGCATCGGAGGGCGACTTGGCAGAACTGGCTGTGCGGGAAGCGGAGAGGAGCCGATTCGAGGAGGAACGACATGGAGATGTTCGACGAGGTCATCGAGACGACGATCAAGCCTGACGGCACTGCCCAAGTGAGGACGGTGCGCGAGGAGAGCGACCAGTCCGGGGCGATGCGGGACGCGTGCCACGCCTTCGCCTGCGCCGAGCGGCGGTTCAGGAAGCTCGACGAGAACCCCGCCTGCGTGACCGACCCGGCGCTCAACCTCCGGTGGTGGGACGCCCTCGAATCCATGTACTTGTGCGACAAGACATGTTGGCGTCTGTTCGTGGGGTCGCAGCCCGACCCGGCGTCGAACAAGCTCTACGCGAAATTCCGGTCGCTGCTCCTGAAGGGCAAAAGCCTGAAGCCGGACGCGTGAACCCGCGCAACAGACTTGGGTACATCGGGTACATTTGAAGGGTCAGTGGCACGTCTTTGGAGCATGACGCACGGCTCAAGGTGCTGTGGTGAGCAACAGAATCAGCAAATCAAAGTTCGTTGCAGGCTGTCAGTGCTTGAAGCGCCTCTACCTTCAGGTTCACGAGCCGGAACTGGTTGCGGAGCCGGATGCTGCGGCAGAGGCGATCATTGAGCAGGGACGCGAGGTGGGGCTACTCGCCCGCCAGATGTTTCCGGGTGGCGTCGAAGTTCGCAGCGAGGGGGGCTTGGATCAGGCGATCCGCGCCACGCGAGAGTTAATCGCGAACCGCGAAGTCCCCGCAATCTTCGAAGGCACCTTCGAGCACGGCGGCGTGCTCGTTCGAGTCGATATTCTTCACCGTCGCCAAGACCAACGCTGGCGTTTGATCGAGGTCAAATCGACCACGGACGTTAAAGACCACCATCTGGGCGACGTTGCGATCCAGCACCGGGTGGTGAAGCGTTCAGGAGTCGATCTGGCGGCATCGTGTTTGGCGCACGCGAGTCGAGATTACGTGTATGAGGGCAGCCCCATCGACGCAAGCCGCTTCTTCAGGATTCGGAACCTGACCCGACAAGTTGAGAGATTGCAGGCCGAGCTTACGGTTCAACTTCGCTCAGAATTTCGAGTCCTCGCAATGCCTGAGGCTCCCAACATTCCTGCCGGACGGCAGTGCAGCGATCCGTTCACTTGTGAATTTTTTGATCATTGCAATCCCCCGATTCCTGCCGATCACATTCTGCGTCTTCCCAGAATTCACGCGAGCACGGTCGCAAAGCTTGTCGCTCTCGGTGTCCAATCCATTCACGACATCCCCGAGAACTACCCGCTCGCAGGACGGCTCCGTCGTGCGTGTGGCAGCGTGCAGATGGGAGAGCCGTGGTACAGCCCGGAAATCGGAGAAGAGTTGGGCAAGCTGAAGTACCCGCTCTACTTCATGGACTTTGAGAGCGTGAATACAGCTATACCGCGCTTTGCGGGCATGCGTCCCTACGATCAACTGCCGTTCCAATGGTCGGTTCATGTGCAATGGCGGGCGGGCGCAGCGCCCGAACATTTCGAATTCTTGGCGACCGACAAGAGCGATCCTCGGCAGGCGTTCATCTCGCCGCTGTGCGATGCCCTCGGTGATCGGGGCAGCATTGTCGTTTACCACCAGCAATTCGAATCTCAGCGGCTCTCAGACCTTGCCGCGTGGCTCCCGGAATTCTCGGGGCGGATCACGAAGATTCAGGGGCGACTCTGGGATTTGCTGCCAATTGTCCGCGATCACGTCTACCATCCTGCATTTGGCGGTTCGTACTCGTTGAAGTCGGTGCTCCCGGCGCTTGTGCCTGAAATGACGTACGAAGGCTTGGAAGTCGCGGACGGGCAGGCAGCCGGACTGGCTTGGGAATCGCTGGTGCGCAGCGCATCGGATGCGGGTGAGCAAGAGAAGACTACAAAAGCGCTGCTGGATTACTGTAGGCAGGACACGCTCGGGATGGTGAGACTTCTGGAACTCCTCAGTAGCATGACAAGCTGACATTCTGAGGATATGTGGCCGCTTGGTTTCACTCACGTTATCCCAACGCCTTCATCGCCGCCGTCATCGGGTCGGAGAAAAACACGGGGTCGACTCGTTCCACGATTTCGCCAGAGACTTCGAGAAAGTTCCTTTTGTTTTCCAGCGGGATCAGTGCCTTACGAGCACCATTATCCATTGCTACCTGCAACGGCTCGGCCAGCGACCGCATCGGCTTTATATTCCCTTGGATGCTCAAGTCACCGAGAATCACAAGTCCAGCTTGAACTGGCATTCTCTTTAGCGCCGAGTAGATGGCGACCACCAAAGCAATCCCGGCTTCACAAGGAACGTGATTACTAAGCAGATCGATTGCCTCAACATGGAAATCGGTCGTGTCAACCTGCTGGCCGATTCCCATCTTGACCTTCTGGCCCATCAAATATGCGAAGGCTCGGTTTATCGACTCTCGCATTGGTCCTTCGACACCACCCGCGATCTTGAGCTTACCGGTACCGGGGGAGCAACCGACTTCAAGACGGTACAGGCCGACCTTGCCCTGATCGTCCACTGAAGATGTGTAGACTGATCCCGGTGCCAATGGGTCGAGCGAGATCATGTCTCGTCCGCCCTGTTCGGGGACGCCGACGAACTTTTCCTCGCGTGTTTCGTTATCGATCAGTGAAAACGACGTTTGATGAAACTCGAAGGAACCCATCTTCTTGAGTTGTTCCTTAACACGGCGACGGCCTTCGAGGGACAATTCGGTCAGTTCGGCGACTTCATCCTTGGAAAGCTCTCCGTTCGGGTAAATGAGTTTGACCAAACCCGAAACGGTCTTTCGCACCGCTTTTACATCACGTGATTTGAGGTGCGCTCCCAAAGAAAAGTTTCGGTCTAGGACTTCGGTGAAAGTGTGTTTCCTTAGTTCTCGCAGGGCCTCTGCCAGGTAATCCACAACGAAGCCATAATGATTGGTGAAGTATTCCACCTTCATCTTTGGCATTTCCCAGCCGGGAATGTAAAAGTGGATTCGATCGAGGAACGCCATGTCCTCTCGAATCACATCAGGCATCGGCATAAACAAGTGCGACGACCGCACCATTACTTCAACGGGCTGATTTGTGTTTCCGAACATGGCTATGGAAGCCATGCCGGAAAGTGAGTCTTTTCCACGGGCAAATGTTCCCGACTCGCAATAGGTCTTGAGGGTTGTCACCACTTCTTTGGGCATCTTCTGAAGGTCCGCCACTTCATCAAAGCCGATGGCGTCCCATATTCCGACCAATCCAATCTTGCCGCTGGCCATGTTGAAAAACAGATTAGCCACAGTCGTTGGTCCGGTGAGCAGGATGGTATACGGGGACAACTCTTGATAGCCGTAGCTTTTCCCCGTTTCACGCGGGCCAAGTTCCACCAAGTTATAATTATTTTCGGTCAGGGGTATCAATCGCACCAAGTAGTGCAATTTCTGGCGGCGGTTGAAGTGCGACGGTTCGAGTCCTATAGTCCGCAGCAGCAGGTCAATCCATTCGTCGGAACTGAATTGGCTACGGCACGCCCGGTATTCTTCGAGATCGAATGTCGCAACTTGAATTGGTTTCAGGCTGTCGATCCAAAACGGACTGCGTTTCCCCTTCTGCTCTTCGTCGAATGAGTGTCGAATGTCCAACTGTGCCCAAATTCCGCCCATCAGCAACCGGTCGTACTCCCGTAAGTAGTGGTCGGGGATGTGAACGTGCTTGTGATTGAAATTCTTCAGTTCGGCCCAATATTTGTCGTCCTCGGAAACGTATCGTACCTGTACTTTGTCGATGAAGGTGTGCTTCCCTTTGTCCTTGACCATCGACTGCGCTTTGTTGGCTTCATCGGGACGGACAAAGTTTGACGACAAAGTATTGTTCACCACCTTCATCCCGGCCTCGATGGCTACCGGGTCATCGGTGGCGCAATACTTCCCCAACAGGTACTCAAGGACAAAGACTGGGACGTTGGCCCCGACCTTCACTTTGCGGACCAAGTCCTTGCGAACTACTTTCCCTGCAAAGACGGAAGTCGCTTTTCGGTCTAGCTCTGGCATGTATCAACCTCACATCGAAATCGCGACATCGACAGTCAGGCTAGTCGCAAGTTCAGCCCCGGTGGCCGCATCCAGTAAGCAGACTTCCACCGACTTCTGAGAAATTTCCTCGGAGATCATTACGGTCACGGTATTCGGCTCGATTCTCTTGTTGTCGTTATCCGCAGTCTTCAACTTCACTTCACCAGTTGCATCCTCGAATCCATAGGAGGCACTCACCGGAACCGACACACACTTCTTGTTGGCTCGCAGTTCAATCCGCACCTTTGGCGGTTCAAATCCAAATAGACTCGACTCGCCCTGATTCCCAGCAATCTGCACGGAGAAGAACCTCGTTGTCAGCTTCGTGGTGCCGGGAGTCAACACCCATTGGATGCCCATCGTTGCGCTAGAAGGCTTCACCGTCGAGTGCAGTACGACCACAGGAAGGATCAGTTCTTGTGGAGACAGTCCGCCGTGAAAATACGCTCGTCCGCCTCCCTTTGATTTAAATACCGCGAAGGTCCATGGAGTTGCAATGTCGAATTCGCTGTCCACTCCCAGTGAGGCCAATGAAGTTCGGAGGTACGATGGTTCCGAGTTGCCCCCAACACCCACCCAAACCCGGCGATGTAAGTCTTCAACCTTGCCACCGGGGGCGTCGATCTTCATGTCCTCCCCGATCTCGTCGCCGAACAGATGCCCGTGGTCCGCTACCAAAACCGTCGTTTTGATCCCGTGATCGGCCAGCACCCTGACGCCCCGCCGCAAGTGACTCAGCACACCGTCTATTTGGAGCCGGGCTTGAGCCAAGTTATCGGCCTCTCCCAGTTCATCGATCTCCTGCGAGGTAATCAAGATCAACTTGGCGTTCTGAATGCCTTCCTTAATCTTTTTCGCGGGCTTGGGGAACAGGTCTTCGAGCTTTGCCTCGAAGACTGGTACACCCGCATTTTCTTTCAGGAACGTCATGCGATCCTTGCGGTCCTTGATGACCTCGCCACCAATCTCCAGCGCCAGTTTGCCGCTCCCGGCGCTCACCACCTTGGCGGACTCGTAAGCTTTGGGCAACAGTGCCGCCATACCGATCTCAGTGATCGTGGGGATCATGCCAATCGCAGGCTCGATTTCCAGCTTGAAATCATCCATGAGCAGTCGACACAACTCGCGAGCCATCTCAAAGCGAAGAGCGTCTACCCAAACGTAGGCGACCTTGCCTTCACCCAGAAGCGGCTTCACCTGCCTTTCGAAAATATCCCGCTGCCGCAGGCATCCTTTGATGGGGTGCTTTGCCTTTTGAAAATTTGTGATGAACAGTCTGGCAAGTTCCGAGCCGACCTCGGTATACCGTTGCTCAGCTTTCATAAGGAGCTTTTCGAGCTTGTCGTGATCACTGCCGACCGCGAACTCAAAGTTATACTTGCGGCTCTCCATGTGCCGGTGATGCGTGTCCAGCAAGCACCATGGTTCATCGTCAGAGGCGTACGCTTTGATCAGTGCAAGAACTCCAGTCGGCGGATTCTTGAGAGCCTTGCCAACCCGATCTGCTTCGATCAACACTTCGGCAGCCGATGAAATGAGCGCCCACCGAGCTTGGATTGACGGGATGACGTCGGCCCAGAATCGGGACAGACGATACTCGGCAAGTTTCAACAGAGCCGTGCTCGCGGAATTGAGTAGTTCGCTTTCTACGTGCTCCAGCAAGGTGAGTTCAACGCACAAAAAGGTTTCGTTTTCCTTGAGCGGTTCCACAGGCAACTTAAGCTTTGCGAGGCCAAGCTCCTTTTCTACCCCGTTGGCCACGATCACGTAGCTGTCCCGCACGTCCCTGCTATTTCGCCATGTTCGAACTAGTCGCACGCACGCGTCGATCCCGCCCGTGCTGGTGGCCACGGGTACGGACGAGAGCGATGGAGGCAACTTCTTTTTCAGTGCGGCGAACAAGTCCGTCAGCATGACATGTCGCCCCAATTTGATTCGCCAATTGGACAAGGCTTCATCGGCAGGAAGTTCGATGTCAAAGCTGACTTGTAACAGATAACGCAGTTGCTCCTCGGCTTCTTTCTTGCTGATTTCTTCGTCGTATTGGTCGCTATGCAGAAAAGCCAACGCAACTTCTTGCGGGTTTGCCGACCCGAAGATCAGCATCAGCACCCCGGTTGAAATATCTTTTCCTTTGTCGGCTAGTGAATCCAAATCGGCTAACGACAGCTTGCCCGAGTCAACCTGTCTTTCGATTTCGCCAACCTGATCCTCCCCGAGAATAGGTCTGAGGGCATTGCGGGTCACGACGGACAATCGGGTGTTGCATGCTGGTGGCTGTTGCCGGGGTTGCACAATCACGCCAGCACAATCGAGTTCGATCAGAGCACTGTTGGTTTCCGTCTGTTCCATAGGCACGTATACAACGAGCCGAGGCGGCTGCTCGTTCACGAGGAGATGATCAATCTCTTTTCTCAGTTTGAAGAAGCTGCCGTCGTACCGGGCCACGGTCGTGTTCGGAAGGGAAAACTTTGCTGCCACCTCACCGTAAACTTGCTCTGGGTCGTACCAGACTACCAGCCCCTTCTCGTCAACCTGCTTGGCGATCAGTTGAACGAGAGATTCGGTGACAACACCCATCACTTCACCAGCCCTTTGAGGCGAAGCTGCTTACCGATGGAAGACCATTCATATTTGCCCGCGAGGAGTTCCTCCCAATAGTCCTCGGCCTCTTTCCAAGGAACGAGTTCGTGGAGAGGGGCGATATTCAGAACGACGCCATCGTTAAGGTCGGGTTCCAAATGTAGGTCTGCCGCTCGACGCAGCTTGTCCTCGAAGTCGCGTAGCTCGGAGATGAAATCTTCCTGTTGTTCCATTTCTTTGGCGAGCCGTTTGGACTCCTTTCCGGACGTACCAGATGCTTTTTGTCGGACGCGAACACTTTCGAGGCGGCTGGCTTCCAAACGAATCTTTGGTTCCACAAAGTTCACTAACGCCTTGAAGAGTAGGTCTTTGTTCAGTCGATGATAGTAGAACCAAAGGGCGTAGTTCCTCTTCGATGATTGAAGCAGCCAATAGATTGGTGCGTTGCGGCGGCTGTTTGAGTAGCGCGACACATGATAGTCCCAGAATCCGCCCTTGCTTGGCTTACGGAAGTAATCTCGCAGTTCGTTTACCTTAAGAGTGTCCGTTATTTCCTTCTCTATGATCTCAGAATGATTCTTCCAGATGAGTTCAAGCACCTCTCCGACTCGTTGAACGATGTCACTCGGATTCTGAGGGTCATCAACAAGAACGCCTTCCTGATCTACGCGACAAGGGTAGCCAGCCGGAGCTTGATTTGCGGGCCTTCCATCTGCTTCTTGTAGCATTCCGGAAGGGCAAATCGGCAGTGGATCGAATGGGTCGAGCACAGGAGGTTGTTGGGTCATTCCGATTGCAAGTCGGACATCCCAACGGCCTGAAGCACATCCAACAGCGTAACTGACAAGTGAAGCTGCGTGCCCATGTAACACCTCAGGCTGAATGAGCTTCATTTCTCGCCGTTCTGAAATCAGAGTTTCAGGATGTCGTTTAATTTGCCCACAAAGGAGTTCCAATCGTCGGTCTGCAAAGTACGCTTTCTTAGTTACCGAACGACTGCCCGTTCCGGCTTCGACCTGCTCATCTATGACATCGTCGATTGTCATGCCAAATGCACTGGCGAATTCATTTCTCTCGCTCTCGGTTAAACAGGTCTTGCTAAGGAGATGGGGGTGGGTTCCGAATTCGTCATCGATCTCCTTCATGGCTTGACTGTCCATTCCGTATGCTTCGCGAGCGATTTCTTCGATGCGCCACGACAATTGAATACTCTTTATGTAGTGATCCTCCTTCCGGGAAACTGAAGCGAGCGACAGATCACGAAGAGAAATTGCGTTGCCCTTTGTTTGTGCCGCTGATACCAAAACACTTGGAACACGGAAGTAACGGCTGCATTCTTCTTCAGCATCAATCGTACACTTGTGCATCCAAAGTTCTCGGACGGCGAGAGACAGCTCCCGGCGCTGTGCTGCTGACAACGCGGGAATGGGGACAGCACCGACGATTCCTTGAGTGTACTGACGGGCAGCGCCTACCGAGACGGCCGCATCGCCAGACGCAACCGAGAATTCAAGAAAGGTTGCGAATACCCGCGTCATAAGCAACGCCAGAAGCGGTAATGCCATGTCGGGATCAATAGGTGAGATGATTGGCCCTTTGACATCGAAAATACACCCGGTCGGCAACGCACGTGGGCTGAAACCACTCGCTGTTCGTTCCGTGTATGTGATCGCAGGTTTGAAATAGAAATCACGATTTTGAGGGCGAGATGCAAGCTTGCCGTTCGGACCAAAATGATTTTGAATCTCATGCCCATCCTCGGTCCAATCCACTACAAGGTGAATATCGCCAAAATAGGGCGAGTACTCGCCCCCTTTTGCATAAAACACCCAAGCCTTTGAACCTAGGGGTTTCAGAGTCCTCGCCCGCGTGTTGACAACGTGGGTTGGTGCAACTTCCCAAGCTAGGCGAACAAAACGGAAGTTGTCGCCAGTCTGAAGTCCTGTTCGAGCATATCCCTGATGTCCTTCAAGCGGCTTGTATCGATGATAGGCTCGACGGAACGAAGGACTTGCCCAATAAGAAATACGACTTTCTGGAAGCTGGTGATATGCCTTTGAGGAAGACAAGAAGACTTCGGGACGCATTTTGCCTTCTTGCAACCCAGAAAGCAGGGGTAAAAGAGCAGCGGCCTTATCAGTATCTTTCAGAAGTCTTGCGAACGACATTATTTGACCGGCTAGAGGAGGAGTGCGAAGCGCATAAGCCGCCGCTTCGACTAAAGCTCCGTCGAGAACTCCGAGACCAAGATCAATCGCAACATCAATGTTTGAAGACCCCAAGAGGTCGTGCTCCCGCCACTCCTTGAGCGTTCCTTTAAAGAACTGAGTGCGATTGACAATTGCACCGAGGAAACCCGTCTGGAGCAAAAATTGAAGACCCCTATGAACAAACCCAGCGTCAATATCATCCTTGCATGTCTGATATTCTGCGATCACGTACGGCTTAGCAGGAAGGCTAGAGTCTCCAAATGGAGGGTTCATGAGGACGACGTCGTATCGTCGATAGCAGAGATCGACGAAGGCAAATCCTCGCACAGCATCGTCGGTGAATAACCGCCGTTGGAGCTTCTGTTCACTATGGGCTTTCTCAGCATACTGACGAAGCGTCTCGATCACCTTGGCTTCGGCACGCTCGAAGAACTCAGTATCCGTAATGTCGGATAGATCAAACAGCGAAGGATGGTCGGGCTTTCCTGCGAGTCGGTCCATCGTCGCTTGAGTGAAGAGAAGCGGCTGGCCCTTTCGATCCGTTGCTTGAGTTGTTTCACGAACCCACTGCTTCTTGGCGGCGGCGACGGTATCCCGAATCTCTTCTTCGACCTTGAGGAGCGAACCTGCTTCCCCAGCCAGCTTCATCTTCTCGAATACGACCTCCACGACTTGGCCAAGAAACTTCGGTTCAAGCTGGCTGACAAACTCCTTTAGCATTTGCTCTTCGCCGGGCATTGGTTCGGCACACACAAAGTTCGAGCGGTTTATTTTGGGTTTGTCTTTCTTCAGCCCCATCTCTTGATAGGCCCGTTGACAGCGAAGCCAAAGTGCAAGAGCCGCGATTTGGCTGGCCCGGAGGTCGATGTCAATGCCGTGCAAATTGTGGGCAAGGATCAATCGGGGTACGTGTCGCCGCAAGTCTTGCAGCGTTGGGTATTCCTTCTGGAGTGTCCTGCCTAGCTCGGGGTCGGCGTACGCTTCCTCGTAAATCGTAACTAATAGGTCGAAACAGTACAGCAAGAAGTGACCGCTGCCGCAGGCAGGGTCGAGAATCCTCAGTTCTCGCGGGTCTTTCTTGGGACGGTGTAGGATGTAGACAGGCAGTTTGAGTAGCTCTTCTTGTGAGAGATCGTCCCGTTCCTCGAAAGCGTCTTTCGGCGGTTGTTCCTCCTCTTTTAGAAAAATCTCGGTCGGACGACGGACCAAGTAGTGGCATTGGTTCTTTAGCTTAGTATCCCCCTTCCGCATTTCGTGCCAGAGACGCCCCAGCGTGTTGTCCGTCAGAAACTCCACCACGTAACGGGGCGTGAAGAACTGGTTGCGGAATGCCAATTCGTAAGAATTGCGAGGAGCAGAACTTTCCTTGCGGGCCTGATCTCGCAGTTCTTTGGGCGTGAAATATTGGTAGACCCAACCAATGGTTTCGTCCTGTGACCAAATCCTCGGCCATTCCTCCCGCAACTCGGTTTCCTCGGGTTTTATGCCTCCCCAGTTCAGCAAGTCCAGAACTTCATCGAGCGTCTTCTGTCGAGGATAAAGGCGATTGGCCGGGTCATTCGGATTGAACAATATGCCGATTTCGTCGGAAAGGAAGCCACCCAGCCAGTCCAGAAAATGACGGTAAGCAATATCCTGATGTCCCGTATTAAAAAGGCGCTCTTCTTCGGGATGATCCGCCAGATAGAACTTCACGCCGTTCGAGTTGACACCCCTGCTAGCTGCCTCGCGGAATTTCTGGTCGCCGACGTAGACTTCTCGTGCCTCCATCATCTTGTAGGCACAGAGGCGGTTTAGATGAGTGAAGGCGATCTCCCGCACCAACTGGTCGAGTGCTTCCCTCGGTTTGAAGCCACGGGCTTTGATGTGACCGAAGTGATCGAGAATATCTCGACGAGCCGCCTGCTCTTCTTCGGAAAGATGGGTCATCTTGGCGTTCGGATCGGCCGTGACCGCGTCTTTTTTGGCGAAGATGCCGTACTTTCCTTCAAGGTCTTGTGAAATCGAGTCTTCGAGCAGTTTGCGGCACTGCGTTACGACGTTGCGTAACTTGTTCCGAATCTCTTGGTTCATAATCCTGCCGATACCTGTGGCTGCGATGCCAACGCCTGCTGCTTCAAAGTTTTAAGCCGATTTGTCACAAGGTCATCCAGCGCAAGGCAAACGACCCGAATCGTTTCGACGGCTTGCTTGGCCCATGGAAAGCCAATCTCTTGAGCGGCTCCGGCAGGATCATCCTGCGAACGATCAGCGCGATGCACGATGTCGTTGCGACGCTTCACGGTAACGTCGAGGGTTTTTTTGATCTCTTCTTCTTCACGACCGAGTTGCTGAGCGATTTGCTCCCACGGATTGTCTAGAGCAAGCAGCACGCCAGTGATATGGATGCCTCGTCTGCCATTCAGATAGCTGAAATTCAGACTGCTGATCATCTTGTTGGCAACAAACAATGGGTCGGGAACAGTCAAGATTCGGACAGCTTCATCAAGGTCGAATTTCAGGTCCTTAAACTGGTTCTTAAATGCTTCGTCATTCCTTGGGACGAAATCCCGCCCTCGCAGTCGAATCACCTCGGGAAGGTTGTCTCTGAGTAAGATTGGGAGGTAGGTCTCCAAAGCGGTGCTGGCGGTGACTACAGATTGACGCAGCAGGTTGCAGAGTGCGCTCCGCTTAATTGATGCAGCCGGAATTTCGGCCCGCTCCCGAATCAGACCCAAGAAGATTTCATTGTAAATAACGAGCAATCCTTCCTCGTCTTCGGCCTTGACGATCTCACGTAGGGATTTCAGCAATGCGGACTCGGTGTTCGGTGAATCGTGCTCTAAAAGCCGGAAGACCTTCAGGAGCAGATCGGCGGGACGAATGTTGTCTTCAAAGATTTGACGGGGACTGAGCATCGTTCACTCCAGAATGATGACCGTATCTTCATCGATGCACTTCTGAAGTGACGAACGCAATTTCTCAATCGTGGTGTCCAGTTCTTGCTGGGTTCGAATTGGCTTGTCGAAGAACTCGGCGATTTTGAGGCGTTTTACTGGCTTCGGTTCGACGCTTAGTGACAACTCTTGGAGTTTTAGAAGAACCGAAGATTTCAGTCCTTCCACCGCGACCAAGTCAGTTTCCATCTCCGTGAGGCTTGCTTTCCCGAGGGTTTTCCCACTGCTCACGTTCTCTCGATCTTCCTCTGAACCAACCCGCACAAGCAGGGCCGCAAGCATGGTGTTCGCCATGATCAGCTTCTTGGCGTTTTCGGCTTCGACTTGCCTCCTAGCGACCTCATCAGATTCGTCCTTAGTCACAGGGCGAAGCGGCTCCCATTCAGGGCGCAATTTGATCTCATCAATCGCCTTCAAGTATGCCGCCCGCCGTCTGTCGAACAGTTCGATGTAAACCTGCTTGTACGCGGAAGCGATGGCGGATGTGTTGCGCTCGATTTCAGACCAGTGATCGATGAACTGGTCTGAACTCAGAAGCGACTTGAGTTGTTCAACGCGGACTGCGATTTCGGGCGATGGGCTATGTGACACGAGCCGTTGCCAGATTTGCTCAACTGCAAATCGGGCTTGTTGCAAGACGCCAATGGCCTCGCCATTGAGCCACTCTCGAATTTTCCGTACTTTCTCTCTGGTCTGGCCGAAGTTTGCTCCATCCTCAGTAAGTATGCGCACGCAATCGTCGGAAGCCGAGGCTTGGATACCCAGCAGCGTTTGCTGAAATTCGGACAACAGCGACAGGATCGGAAGGCCATTAGCCTCAGCAGTGGCTTTCAGCGGGTACAGTTTCTCCAACTCTTCCGCCGCCAACTTCTTGAACGCCGTAGCAATGGCT
>WNFR01004660.1_pt1 | contig 14076 bp, 8 predicted proteins | sample 5400221 | NCBI WGS metagenome assembly WNFR01 (sample SAMN13153357, study PRJNA577476) | soil metagenome | isolation source: 40 cm soil under Madrone tree | place: USA:California | collected 2016-06-14 | reverse complement strand
CGGATCGGAGTGAGGGTCTGGCGCGGCAGGGTCGGTCGGATTGATGCGGATGTAGTGACGCGGAAACCCCTCGACCAGCTCACTCTGCGCGGTGACCGTCCATTCCTCGATGTGAGCAGCCAACCAGTCAGCGTACGCCAAAACGAAATCCGCGAGTTTTGTGTTGTCGAGTTCCTTGGCGCACTCGGCGACACAGACGAGGCTGGCAATTACTGTGGCGAGCGTCGAGGGTGAGTAACCGGCGTTTTCCTCCCACCGGTCCTGGGCGGTGACTGGTCCTTGCAGGATGAGATATGCCGCGGCACGCATAATCATCACGCGCGGATCGAACAGACCAATCGCCGCGTCCTGCTTGCACAAGCGCCACGCCAACAGGATCGGAGCGGCAATTTCGTCGAGCTGCAATCCAGACCAGTAGGCGGTGCCGTTCAGCCAGCTATTTTGCGGGAAACTGCCGTCCGTCCGCTGAAGGGCGGCGAGCCAGATCAACGCGCGCAGTGGCGTGCCAGTCTGGCCGGTTGCAAGAAGCGCAGTCGCGCTCTGCACCAGGTCGCGCGTCCAAACGAGGTGATACCCACCGCGGTCGTTATCGGTCTTGGTCTCTCCCCAGGGAATGCTCAAAGAGGCGACCATCGCGCCTTGAAAAAGCTTGTCTTCATGAGCCAGCAACACGCAACGGCTAAGCCGGTACATTCCGCCGGCATCGGATGTGTGATCGCTAAAATCGAATTTGGGATTCACAACAGCGCGCTGCCATTGGCGGACAAATCCCTTCCAGTGCGACTCAAAAGGCTCGGCCAACGATTGGAGCAATTTGGCGGCGGTGCTTTGGTAGCTGCCACCACACGCAATGGCGAAGGTGAATTCACCGCTGGCGGGGAGATCGATTTCTCCGGTTAGCGCGATGTTGCCTTTTTCGGCTGAGCGAAACTCCCAGTCCATTTTGAAATTGTTCATCAAATCCTGCCAGCCATCGCTGGTGCCAACGTAACCGACCGACCTGCGAGTGAATTCGGAACTGGAGGCGACGACCAGGTGAACGTCTTCGCGTTGCGCGTGGATCAATTTGCTGGCGCTGATTTCACAACACCGGGCGGAGTTACCTGCGCCGTGGGGCGCCACCAGCGCGTAAAGTCGCAGCTTACCGCGCAACGACTCATCGAGCACTTCGACCTTGGTATGCACGAGCAGGACGGACCGATGCGGGTCCGTGAGAACGTGTTTTACCAGGCGGTAGCGACCGTTGGGTTCCGAATTGGTCAGACGGTAAAGGAGGCAATCGCGCTCCGGGTATTCGGCCAAGTGATTCAGGTCGCGCTTTTCCTCGTGACAAAACGTTTCGCCATCACTGATGAGAAATTGAAAGTCGCGCGTGTTCGGTTGATCGACGCGTGGATAGTAAATCTCATTCACGATGCCGTGGCTGAGCGTGAACCAGAGACGGCAACTGGTATGATAGGCCGTTCCGACTCCTTCTTTCGCGCTGGAAGTCCAGCGGGGCTCTATTCCAGGCGCGCCCAACGCCACTGAATTCTCAAACGAACTCATAATTGAACCTTGTGTTCCACCAAATCGCTGATTCGTCAAGGGATGCGTTCCTGGTCACGATACTATCACACATCATTTCCCTCCAGTCACCGACACGCTGCCGCCCAGCGCTTTGTAAACAGCTACCAAGGCCGTGACGGCGCGCGTTTGGCTGGCGGCGAGACGGTCTTGCGTTTCAAGAAGCGTGCGTTCGGCATCCAGAACGCTAAGAAAATCCGTCACCCCGCTTTCGTAACGTTGATGCGCCAGGTCGGCGGCCTTCTGACTGGCTTCGGCAGAGATTGTCAGGAATTGTTGCCGCGATTGCTCCTGCCCGAAGTCCACTAGCGCCCCTTCGGTCTCTTCCAACGCCGTCAGAACCGTGCGCTCATAGAAAGCCAATGAGGCTTCCGTCTGGGCGTCGGCCGCCTTAATGCGCGCATGAACACGGCCCAAATCAAGCGCAGCCCAAGTGATGCGCGGACCGAAATTCCATGTGTCTGCGCCACTTTTGCCCAAGCCAGTGAACGTTTCCGCCTCAAGACCGATGCTCCCGACGAAAGTGACGCGCGGAAACAAATCGGCTGTCGCGACCCCGACGCGGGCCGTCGCAGCCGCAAGTGAACGTTCGGCGGCGCGAATATCGGGGCGGCGGCGCAACAGAGTCGCCGGATCGCCAAGCGCAATATTCGGCATGACTGGCGGCAACGGTTCGGCCGCGGAGAGATCCGAGGTCAAAGCGGTAGGCTGCTCTCCCGTCAACACGGCGATGCGGTAAATGGCCTTTTGAATGCCGGCTTCAAGTGGCGGAATTGTCGAGAGAGTCAAGTTAAGCAGCGAGCGGCTCCGCGAAACATCGAAGTCCGTGCCGCGCCCTCCGTCGAGAAGCGACTGCGTGATTTTCAGTGTCTCCGTTTGCACGTCGGCGTTTCTACGCGCGACGGCGAGCTGGTTTTGCAGTCCGCGCAGTTCGAAATAATTCCGCGCGACTTCGGCGGTGACAGTCACGAGTACGTCGAGTCGCGTGGCATCGGCCGAACCGAGTTGGGCGTTGGCGGCCTGGACGGAACGGCGCACGCGACCGAACAAATCCAGTTCCCACGTCGCGTCAAAACTGGCGTCGTATAGCTCAGATTCGCGAGCTCCCCGCGTCGCACCCGGAAGCGCGGCTTTGCTGAGTAGCCCGTTCTCATAACCTGCGTTGGCCTGCACGGTGGGCGCAAGGTCGAACGTAGTGAGTCGCCGGAGCGCGCGGGCTTCCTTGACATTTGCTGTGGCGATGCGCAGGTCGTGATTGTGAGCGATGGCGCGCTCCACGAGTCCATCGAGTCTGGTGTCGTTGAAGCCCCGCCACCATGTCGCGAGTGCTGCGTCGTCGGCTGAAGCGACATTTGTCGGGTTGTTCGCAAAGGAGGCGGAGACCACCGTCTGCGGCGGTTTGTAATTTGGACCAACGGCGCAACCGGTGGGGAGAAGCACCAAGCACCAACATGCAAGCACCAGAGAACCTCCAAATCTCAAATACGAAAGGTGGCGGCGGGCCGTAGTGGCCTGGTCGTAAAAAAGATGTGCTGGCGGCGGATTTGTCACGAGTGGTTGTTCGACTTGCTTCATGAGAGCGTGGGATTAAGGACCTGCTCCGCGATAGTTTGCTTCGCGTGCTTCGCTCGCGACGTCAATTTGCGGATCACGACATAGAAGACCGGCGTTAGGAATAGCCCGAAAAAGGTCACGCCCAACATGCCAAAGAAAACAGTTGTCCCGAGGGCGCGGCGCATCTCCGACCCTGCGCCCTTCGCGATCACCAGCGGGACAACGCCAAGGATGAAGGCAAAACTCGTCATCAGAATCGGTCGTAGGCGCAGACGCGCGGCTTCGATGGCGGCGTCAGTGATGCTCCTGCCGGTGTCCTCGAGTTGCCTTGCGAACTCAACGATGAGAATCGCGTTCTTACTCGCGAGACCGACCAGCACGATAAGGCCTATCTGAGTGAATATGTTGTTGTCCATGTGCCGCAGCCAGACGCCCACGATGGCGCTGAGCAGACACAGCGGAACAATGAGGATAATGGCCAGCGGCAAGCTCCAGCTTTCATATTGTGCGGCCAGCGTGAGGAACACGAGCAGCACGCAGAGCGGAAATATGAACACGATGGTATTGCCCGCCAGAATTTCCTGGTAGGTCAGGTCTGTCCATTCGTAGCTCATGCCGGGCGGAAGTTCCTTGGCTGCGAGTTGTTGCGCGAGCGCGATGGCTTGGCCGGAGCTGATACCAGGGTTGGCGATGCCATTGATGTCCGCGGCGGGATACATGTTGTAGCGAATCACTTTGTCCGGGCCCGTCGTTTCATGAACATCCACCAGTGTACCGAGCGGAACCATGTCGCCCGAGGCATTGCGTGTTTTAAGTTTCCGGATATCCCCGGGGTCAATCCGGAAGTTCGCGTCGGCCTGGGCCGTCACTTGATACGTCCGGCCAAAGCGGTTGAAGTCATTCACGTAAAGCGAGCCTAGATAAATCTGTAACGTGTCGTTCACGTCGGCCAATGCCACGTTCATGCTCTTGGCCTTTACGCGATCCACATCAACGAAGAGCTGTGGGACCCGGGTGGTAAACGTCGTGAACACCTGCGCCAGACCGGGAGTCTGGCTGCCGTCAACCATCATCTTGAACGACGTGCCGGCGAGGACGTCCAACCCAATGTCCGTGCGATCCTGCACCATCATCTTGAAACCGGCGGTGCTGCCCAGCCCTTGGACGGGCGGCGGCGGCAGAACCAGCACGCGCGCGTCGCGCAAATCGGCGTAACGCGCGTAGAGCTGGCCCATGATCGCCTGCGCAGATTTGGGCGGGTCTTTTCGATTCTCAAACGCGTCCAACGAAACAAACATCGTGCCCGAGTTCGGAAGATTCGCGCCGACCAGGAGATTGTAGCCGGGAAATTCAACTGTGCCATTCACACCCGGAATGGTGCGCGCGATTTCCCCGGCGCGGCTGATGATCTTCTGACTGCGCTCCAGGCTCGCGCCATCGGGCAGTTGCGCAAAGACAATCAGATAGCCGGAATCCTGCGTGGGGATGAAACCGCCCGGCACGATCTTGAAACCTCCCCAGGTCAGCAAGAGCAATCCTGCATACACGGCCAAAGCAATGCCGCCGCGCCGGACGGTGCCACTCACAGCGCGGAGGTACCCGTTCCTTGTGCCCTCAAAGCTTTTATTGAACAGTTTGAAGAACCAGCCGAGCACGCGATCCATGCCCAGGGCGAACCAATCTTTTTGCGCGTGATGGCCTTTCAACAGAATCGCGCTGAGTGCGGGCGAGAGAGTCAGCGAATTGAACGCGCTGATGACCGTCGAAACTGCAATGGTCAGGGCGAACTGCCGATAAAACTGGCCGGTGATACCGCTGACAAACGCGGTCGGAACGAAAACCGCGCACAGCACCAGGGCGACGGCGATGACCGGGCCGCTGACTTCGCTCATCGCCTTCCTTGCGGCTTCGACCGGCGAGAGGCCGAGGGCGATATTACGTTCGACGTTTTCCACGACGACGATGGCGTCGTCCACAACGATGCCGATGGCGAGCACGAGGCCGAACAAGGAAAGGTTGTTCAGCGAAAAGCCAAACAGTTTCATAACCGCGAACGTGCCAATCAGCGATACCGGCACAGCGATCAGCGGAATGATGGACGCGCGCCAGTTTTGCAGGAACACGATGACCACCAGCACCACCAGCAGCACGGCTTCGAACAAGGTGTGCACGACCGCCTGGATGGATTCGCGCGCAAAAAGAGTCGTGTCATAAATCACGCGATAGTCCACTCCGGGTGGGAAGCTTTTCTTCAGTTCTGCGAGCTTCGCCCTCACGGCGTTGGAAGTATCAATGGCATTCGATCCCGGAAGCTGAAAGATGACCAGGGCTGCGGCAGGCTTGCCGCTGAGTTGCGAGGAAACCGAGTAATCACGCGCCGCCAGTTCGACTCGTGCTACATCGCGGATGCGCGTCACCTGGCCTTGCCCCCCCTGCTTGACGATAATCTCCCCGAACTGCTCTTCATCAAGCAGCCGTCCCTGTGTGTTGATTGTGAGTTGGAAATCATGTCCGGACGGAACGGGGGGCTGGCCAATCGTCCCGGCCGCTACTTGAAGGTTTTGTTCGCTGATGGCGCGGACAACATCGCTGGCGGTCATGTTTCGTGAAGCGAGCTTTTCCGGGTCGAGCCAGATGCGCATCGAGTAATCGCGTGCACCGAACACCGTCACATCCCCGACACCTGCGATGCGGGCCAGTTGGTCCTTGACCTGGAGGAATGCGTAATTGCCGAGGTAGAGTTCATCGCGCGAACCATCCGGCGAAACGAGATGAGCCACCATCGTGAGGTCGGTGGATCTCTTTGTCGTGGTCACCCCGAGACGCCGCACTTCCTCGGGCAGCTTCGGCAGTGCGATCGACACGCGGTTCTGCACCAACACCTGCGCGGTGTTGAGATCGGTCCCCAGCTTGAACGTGATGGTCAGGCTCATCACCCCATCGCTGGTCGAAGTGCTCGACATGTAGAGCATGTCTTCGACGCCATTGACTTCCTGCTCGATAGGCGTAGCGACGGTTTCCGCGAGCACTTTTGGGTTCGCGCCGGGGTACACGGCACGGACAACTACGGTGGGCGGCGCGATTTCGGGATATTGCGCGATGGGCAATTGGAATACCGCAATGCCGCCTACCAGCACGATGACGATGGACAGAACCGCCGCGAAAATCGGGCGGCGAATGAAAAAGTGGGAGAAGTTCAAGGCGATTCCAATTTATTTGGCCGCGTCACTTTGCGTCGCCGTTTCCCACGGTTTAGTCTCTGCCACGATGCCTGGTCGCACGCGCAGCAATCCTTCCACGATGACCTGTTCGCCCGGCTTGAGCCCCTCCTTCACTACACGCAGGCCATCAATCATCGGCCCGATCTTAATCGGGCGAAACTCGACCTTCTTCTCCGCGTTGACCACATAGACGAACTTCTGCGCTTGATCTGAACCCAGCGCGCGGTCGGGAAGCAGCAGTGCCTGGTACTTGCCGCTGCCGGGAATGCGAATACGCGCAAAAAAGCCCGGGCTCAAGCTGTGATCCGTGTTCGGAAACACGCCGCGAGCGCGCAGAGTGCCAGTGTTGGGATCAACGCGATTGTCCACAAAGTCCATGAAACCCTTGTGTGGAAAGCCGGTTTCGTCGGCCAACGCCGCCTCGGCGGGAATGTTCTTGTTGCGCGCGCTATCGCGTGTGCCTTCCTTGCTGAGACGGATGTATTTCAGAATGGCGCGCTCATCGGCGTCTCCGTAGAGATACAGCGGGTCAAGCGACACAATGGTTGTGAGCAGGGTCGCTCCAGCGCCCGAGACGCCGCCACTCACCAGATTGCCTTCCGTGACCAGCGCGCGGCTGATGCGTCCGGCAATAGCCGCGTGGATCTCGGTGAATTCGAGATTCAGTTTAGCGGACTCCAGCGCGGCCTTGGCTGATTTCACGGCGGCCAGGGCCGAGTAATAAGTTTTGTTCTTGGTGTCAAAATCCTCCTCGGAGATGGCCTTGGTAGCAATCAGCCGTGTGGCACGGTCCGCATCGTTCTTCGCCAAATCAGCCTGGCTCTCCGCGCGTTGGCGATCGGCTTCGGCGCGGTCGTATTCCGCCTGATACGGACGTGGATCAATGGTGAACAAGACATCGCCTTTCTTCACCTCCTTGCCTTCTTTGAAATGAACTTTGTCGAGGTAACCGCTGACGCGCGCTCTGACTTCTACGTTTTCCGGCGATTCGAAGCGTCCGATATACTCGTCCCATTCGATCACCTCGCGCGCGATTGGCTGGACGACCGATACGGTGGGTGTCGGAGCGGTTTGCGGGGCGTGCTTTCCACAGCCCGTGACCAACGCGCCGAGCAAGAGCGGCGCGATTCGCAGCAAGGAGTCTGCTTTCATAGGGATTCCCGGGCCTTCATTATTTGGCCGCAATCCCTGGATTTCGAGAAACTTTTGCCTGAAGCCGTTTTTGATGCCACTCGTTGATCTCCCGCTGTGCACGAAACCAGTCGGTCAGATCATTTCCGTGTTCGCCACCCCGTTGCTGCCACAATTCATGCGCGCGTTGGGCAATCTGTCCTTCGAGACTCACGTTTTCGTTCACTTGGAACACTGGGGCGGCATTTTTGTGATTCGTTGTCTTTTTCATGGGGGTTGTTTTGTTATTTCCTCGCTTGCTTCTTAAAATAATCCTCTGCGGTTCATAAGCCATCGAGCGCCCCGAGGATGGCCTGTTGCACGGCTGGTTCAGAAAGATTGCCCAAGTGGCCCCCATGCTCAAAGAGCGTTACGTGAGCGGGAGCGAATGTCGCCTCGATCCATGCCAGATCCTCAGCCGCCAGAAGGAAATCGTTCCGGTTCGCGATGAACCGTACATTGGGGTTGGCCTGGAGTTCCGCGGTATAGGCGTGCAGATCCGTGGCGTTCTTCACAATCACCGGATCCGCCAGATCGATGCCTTTGGTCTTGTTATAAGGAGTCGCAAACTTCCCGATATAATCCGTGAACGAGTACTGCATGATTTCGTCGTAAGCCGCGCGCCGCCTTGATTTTTCCAGCGGACTCTTCAAGACGCCTTGGTTGTGCCGCAGTTGGCTGCTGAATATCGTGTCGCGCAGGGTCATTCGGAGGCTCAAGCTAATCAGGAATCGGCTTTCGATAGCGTTGAAGGGAAGGGCGGACCGGGCCTTCGGAGACTGCTCGCTCAAGGCTACCACCTTGAGGAGCGTATTTTCGATGTCGGCGGTGCGCTCTTCGGCAGGCCAGGCCAATGGTCCCCGGTAAAAATTGTCCAAATTGGTCACGCCATAACGCAAATTAACCGGCGAATCGATCGCGACGTAACGCTCAAATTTGACCATGGGCGCCTCATTAGTCGCCGCTTGGGCCGCCAGGAACAACGACTGGAAGGCGCCCATCGAGTAACCCATCAGTACCCTTGGGCCTAAGCGATTCCGATACTTTGCGTCCAACCGGTGGTCGATCTCGGTCAGAGCGACGTGCAAGTCGCGGACGTCGGCGGGTGGATAGGACGGAAGGTCGCTCGTCGAAGCGTGCTCCATGAACTCCGGATGAAAAATGCTGCTGATACTGACGGCGGAGAATCCGTTGTTGTAAAGAAGTTCAGCGAGTCCGAGCTCGTTCCCCGCCAACCGATGGGCGCCAAATCCGGGAACAATATACACGACAGGCGCATGGCCCGGTTGCAGCCAGAACGTGAAATTCAGTTTCTTTCCGGTCGTGGGGATTAAAACCGACCGCGTTTTGCCCCGAGCCGGGAATTCGGCGTCTTTAAACGTGAAAAGGGCGGCTTGGAGCGTCTCCAGCGACGCTTCGTCCTGGTCTCCAGTCACAGCCATATCTACCTTCCGGTTTTCGTGCCCGAAGCTCCATGCATATTGCAGGAGCGAATATGAATCCGCCTCGGCGTCGCTGAAGCGGACAAACCCTTCGACGGTGTCAGTTAAATTATTTGCCCTGCCCCCGGGACTGATCCACAAGTAAGGGAAAAAGTAAGTCATTGGGTTGGCGGCGGCGTCGCCTACTAAACCAGGGGCATCCCGCTCGTCGCTCGGTCCGAAAACTGGCAGCATCAGATAAAAGCCCGGTTTCCAGCCCCATTTTTTGAAGGTCTGGCCAAAATCCGCGTCATTCTCAGGGATACCCCACTGCGTCGCCACGTCGAAGAAACCGCCAAAACCAACCACTGTGTTACAAATCGAGCGTTCCGTTTCTTTACCCAGTCCTGCCCAGTTTCCCTGAAACATATTGTTGAGCAGTCTGTTCGGAAAAGTCAGGTTCTTGGTCATATTCCCAATGCACGTTCGAAGGGGCTTAAACACGACGCGCCGATACCCCTTCGAGGCGGGTTTCACCACCGAAGTCATAAACCCCTTGTTAAAGCCCCAAATGGCGCGATTAAAAGGCTCGATGGGGTCGTTGAATCCGGTAGGAAGGACAATGGAATCCCCAGCAAGGCCCGGTAGCACAGCTTGTGACAGTGCGTTCGTTGCTATGGGCGTGATCGGTTGGGCCAGGGTGGATTCAAAGACGAGGCAAGCCAAGGCTGCGAAAAACGGCAGTCTAGTTCGCAGTCTGTGTGTGATTTTCAACGTGGTGGTGTTCATCTTGCTCTTTTTATCATTCCTACACCTTTGTTTTGAATTTGGACTGGCTTGATATCGGGGAGTTCCTCTCTGTTTTCGAGCATGTCCCTTAGAAACATGAGGAAACAACCCCGCCATCCACGCGCAGAGCGGCCCCGTTTATGGCGGAAGCGACTGGACTGCAAACGAAGGTCACTAATCGAGCGACTTCATCGGGTGTCTCAAAGCGTTTGAGCAACGAGCTCGAACGAACGCTCTTAAAGAATTCCTTCTCGAAAGCTGCGAAGGATTGGCCGCCCCCGAGTTGCGCCACAAAACCTTCCAGGCCTTCAGAGCGAGTCGGCCCTGGAAGAATGGAGTTCACAGTGACCCCTGTCCCACCGCAATGCTCCGCCAAGCCGCGCGAAACCGCGAGTTGAGCAGTCTTGGTCATCCCGTAGTGAATCATTTCCTTGGGAGTATTGATCGCGCTCTCACTGCTGATGAAAATAATCCGTCCCCAATTCCGCTGCTTCATCCCGGAGACATAAGCGCGGCTCAGACGCACACCGCTGAGCACATTAACCTCGAAGATGTGCCGCCAATCCTCGTCGGAGATTTTATCGAAAGGCTTGGGCTCATAAATTCCGAGGTTGTTGACAAGAATGTCCAGTGTGGGAAAAACCTTGAGCAGCTCTTCAGTTGCCGCAGTTGTGGCCAGGTCGCCGGCAAATCCATCGACTTTCGCCTCGGGCACAGCCTTCCGAACTTGTTCCAACGCAGAATTAACGGTGCTTTCCGAACGTCCGTTCACGATCACTCGAGCGCCTTCCGCAGCAAGTTGGCTGGCAATGGCGAACCCAATGCCCTTGGTGGAACCGGAAATTAGGGCTGTTTTACCAATAAGTTCTAGATTCATATGTTTAACTGACACACTTCACTCGTTCGGTTAATGCCGCCATTTAGTAATGCGAGATTTCATGTCAAATAGGCCAAATGAAGCGCCGGAATGTTAGCGGGAAAAACAGCTCCGGCATAAGCAACACACATTCATTGTTTCTACCAGCGCATGGAGAGTAGCTTGCCAAGTCCGCCTGGCAACCCCGGAATCGGTCCCCGCCAAATAAGCGTTGGCAATTTGCAGGTTCAGCGTGGGCTGGCGCAGGGCTTGATTTCTGGCCAGCACGATTTGCTCGGCCCGGTCGCGATCCTTGGTTCGCTTAGCTGACGTGCGTATCATCAGGCAATCGAAAATCCTCCAGCGACGTGCCTTGGGATTCTGCCTGTAAAATACTTTTCAGCTGCGCCTCCAATCATCGATCAGGAACGGGCGGTTGAAGCCGCCGCCGCGATTTGTTGATCGCGCGTATCGCCTGGGTTGGCAGGCGTTTTGACCAGACCGGCAAAGTTTCCACGATGACGCCAGAGCAGGAACACGGCGAGGGCTGACACGGTAATTGCCATCGGCAAGCCGGATGGCGCCATCAATGCGTGAAAGCAGACGATGTTCACGATCACCGGACCGACCAGTGCGAGGCCCAGAGGCACCCAGCGGCCGGTGAACAGGAGGAGGCCGCCTACGACTTGCAGTGCGCCGACGACATAGAGGTAGTGGCTGACAAACAGCGCCGTCATGAAATCACGCGCGGGACCTTCCGGCGGCGGCGGCATTGGGATGAAGTGCAAGAACATGTTTGAGCCAAACACAACGAAGATTAGTCCGAGCAGAGTGCGTGCGATGATACTTGCGATTTTCATAATAGAATCTCCTTATGCGTATTGATGTTTCTCGTGGTTGTTGTTTATGCGAGGTTCGAATTGTTCTTCATGTTTTCCCCTTGACCTTATTGATGTGCCAGTTGAGCCGGTCCAACCGTTGTTGCCAAGCAATCGTGTTATTTTTCACATGCTCACGTTACACCCCGGGACCCGCTTGCGGGTAATGCCGGTTAGTGATTGCCGTGATGCGAATTTTGCATCACCATTGATGCCGTGATCGAAAAACTCCGGCTATTCCTGGTGATCCTTGAAGAAGGCAGCCTTCGCCGTGCCGCCGAACGCTTGCACATTTCCCAATCTGCCATCAGCCGCCAGATACAACTGCTCGAACACGATTTGGGAGGGCGAATTCTGGACCGGACATCGGCCGGAGTGCGCCCCACTAACGGCGGGCATACACTGGCCGGGAAAGCTCGCCCCCTGCTGGCCGACTACGATTCGGTCATGGCCGAAGTTCGACGCATGGTCCGCGGCGAAAGTGATCGCTTGCGCATTGGCTATACGGCATCGGCGGTTCAGGAATATCTTGGGCCCGCTCTTGCGATGCTGCGGCGCACGTATCCGAAGCTCAAAGTAAAAATGCTCGATCAAACGCCGGGCGAGATGATCATCGCGCTACGGCGAGGCGAGATTGACTTGGCTTTGACGGGGCACGGCGTGGATTTGCTCTCGCGCGATTTTTACACTCACAAGCTGGCGAGTGTCCCGAGTTTGGTTGCCCTTCCACTCGACCACCCGCTGGCCTCCCAAAAGCAGATTTCAATTTCACAATTGAAGAATGAGTCCTTCACTAGAGGCCCCGATAGTGTGGTGCCCGGATATAACCAAAAAATCGTTCAATTTTGCCGGCGGTTCGGCAAGTACCGTCCGCGATTTGTCTCCATAGGGCAACCTGCGAGCCCGAGCCTGGCCGAAGGCCTCGTGACAGGGGCGAACGAAGGCGCGATTTCGCTACAACCGAGTTTCATTTCGCACCTGAGCATCCCGAACGTTGTTATGGTTCTTATCGCTGACAAGCAAGCCACCTGGGATTTATTCCTCGTGTGGCAAAGAGGTAAAATGTCCGGTCCCTTGCGTGCCTTGTTGGGCAGCCTTCAGCTCGCTCCCATGTCTTAAGAGAATAGTTCTTTAGGGTGGTAAGTGAAATCTCGAGAATCTGAGCGACTTCCTGGTTCTTGCGACCGCCGAAATAACGCAGCTTCACGACCTCCGCCAGAACCGGATATTCCTTGGCGAGTTTGTCCAGCGCTTCATGCACGGCCAACAGTTCATCATCGGCTTGGGGTGCGACGAGATCACACTCATCGAGATCCAGAGGCTCATATCCTCCACCGTGGCGGCGAGAGCGTCTGCGACGCGCCCGATCAATCAGAATGCGGCGCATCGCTTCGGCCGCGGCGGAAAAGAAGTGAGCGCGGTTCTCGAAGCTCGGGTTCTCTGAGCCTGCGAGGCGCAGCCAGGCCTCATGCACCAGTGCAGTCGGTTGGAGCGTCTGGGCAAGGGCGATCAGATAAGCGTTCTTGCAAGTTCGGTGATTCGTGCCGCAGCCGCGCTTTGCCTCATGCGGTTTGGTGGGCAGGTTGAGTGCAAACGATAGCGGGGGCCGGAGGCACATTACTAAACAGCAGGATGAGCCCCTCAGCCATTGTTGGATGGGTGAAGATGGCGTCACGTAATGCGGTAAACGGTAGGCCAGCAATCATCGCGACCTGAACCGATGCCATGACTTCGCCTGCCTCCACGCCGAAAGCACCAAACCCGAGAATGCGGTCGCTCGTGCTGTCTATAAGGGCTTTCATAAACCCCCGAGTTTCGGACAGCGTTTGGGCCCGGAACACCACGCCAAACGGGATTTTCGCCAGGCGATAGGAGATTCCACGTTCCTTGGCTTCCCTCTCGCTCAAACCAATGCGCGCAAACTCAGGGTCGGTGAACAAACAAAACGGCACTTGCCGCCCGGTTGTGACGCGGTGGCCGCCGAGAATGTTGTCGGCAATAATGTGGAAATCATTTTCCGAGATGTGAGTGAAATGGGGGCTGCCGGCGCATTCACCCGCTGCCCAAATATCCGGCGCGGTTGTTTCCAGGCGCTCATTGACCTTTATGTAACCATGGCTGGTTGTTTCCACGCCTGGCAATTCCAACCCGATACCGTCCGTGTTGGGCGTTCTGCCCGCTGCCACCAGGAGATCGGAGCCTTTCAGGATCATCGTCGAGCCGCCGCGCTCGACGCTCAGTTTCACTGATTCACCTGACGTCCCTTCTACTTGGGTAATGCGAGCGTCCGTGAGGACCTCGATTCCTTCGTCTCTGAACAGTTCGTCCATCGCTTGCGAGATGTCCTCATCCTCGCGATGAATCAGGCGGGGATTGCGATCAACTACAGTCACCCGGCTGCCAAACCGGCGCACCGCCTGCGCCAATTCGAGCCCGACAAACCCGCCTCCCAACACGACGAGATGTTCCGGAACGCGGTCCAACTCCAGCGCTTCGATGTGCGTCAGAGGATTTGCTTCTCGCAGACCCGGCGTCGCCTCTATGCTTGCGCGGGTTCCGGTGTTAATTACAATTCGCTTCCCGCGAAGCAGGCGAACAGCGCCGTCGGCGGACCTGACCTC
>WNFR01004658.1_pt1 | contig 14078 bp, 15 predicted proteins | sample 5400221 | NCBI WGS metagenome assembly WNFR01 (sample SAMN13153357, study PRJNA577476) | soil metagenome | isolation source: 40 cm soil under Madrone tree | place: USA:California | collected 2016-06-14 | reverse complement strand
TGGACAGCCGACATCTCGCTCCCAGCGTTCCCCAGTTCCCAGACACCCGTAGCGCGAGTTCGTTCCGGGATGATGTTGGATGTTGGTCCATTGCTCGTAGCGACGGAGCAAAAAAGAGCCGCCTCGGGTTACAAGCGAGGCGGCCCTGAACTTAACTTTTTGCTTCTCTCAATAGCAGGGTGACTCGCCCTGCAATCTGCTTATATCGTCTCAGTCCTGAGAGGCTTTAGTGAGAATCTTAATCTTTAGCGCGTCGATTTTCGGCAATCTTTACGAGTCTCAGAGAGCTTTCGCCCTTCGTGCGTCGTAACCTTTCCGCAATTCTTCAACTTCCATTGTTTCGATTTCCAGCACTGTGCCGTATACCTCGGCATTGGCGTTCGGATCATTGAGAATGTAAGACCGTGCCGAGTACTTTCGGAAACCATCTTCAAATCCTTCCCAAAAAGCATGATCATCCTTGACGCGTTTTTGCCACTCAGCTTTAGGCGCATTACCGGCTAACAGGCTGTTAATGTCTTGCTCTGACATCTCATGGCTAAAGTATGTTATCCCCACGACCCTACCCGCATTGTTCAGAAGTGCTTGGATTTCGAAACCTTTCGGCTTGAAATGGTACCATAGAAGGTCCGTGAATGGATCGGAGTTGGTGTACACAGGTTTTCCGTAATGCTGCATACACTCCTCGAGACTCCATCCTATTCCGGCTTTTGCCGTAGTCGCTAGAATCGTAACAGTCAAAATTATTGGCAGCATCTTCTTCATCTTGTCTTGCGTCTCCTTTTCTGGCGAACACCTTCCGTTCACGCCGGAGTCCTGGGGCTTTCCGAAGGTCATCATAGCGCACACCTCGTCAGGATCGTTCCTGCGCCAGTTGTGGAAGCCTTTTGATTAGTTTGGCGAAGAACCGGGATAGCAAACTGCAGCTCCTTCACGGCGGTAATTTTCCCTATGAGGGACTCAAGCTTTAACAGATGCTGCCTGCGCACCCCGCTGGTGATTTCCGCATCCCAGCAGACTTCCATCAATCCATGTCGTAATCCGGGAGGTAAAAAATACAACCCGGTCCGCGCCTGAACATCGGCCAGTATTTCGCTATTGACCCGTCTACGGCAACTTCTGTCTTCTGCGAATCATCTTTGCAGTACAGGACGCAAAAATTCCTTAATTGCGTGCTGATTTCGCTCAACCGGTAGTACGCCAGAATCAAGCGTACTTGCCAAAAAAGTTTGCGTCACAATTTCGAGAAAAAAGAGCCGCTCAACCATCGCGAAAATCGGTTGATCGTCCATTGCCCACAACAGGCAAAGACTCTTCCGAGGACTCCTCTGAACAAGGCTTCTTAAGCAGCATCGCAATTTGAATAGAAAGGAGTAGTCATAGAACTTCGCCAGGATGAATTGGTCCCGAGGCGCTAGATCCTGCGCACGAGCCTTTACCGAAGGAAGCCCTTGAGGATGCCCTCAATGCGCGGTGTTCAGATTCCGATAGAAGGCTTCCGAAGGAATCGCCGGATGCGGTCAATTTCAGCGGCAGGCAGTCCGCGCAACTGCTCATCAGTCGGATTAGCCGTTCGGACCCACTCCTGGCTATACACTTCCCAGAGCGTGATTGTGCCATCACGGTGATACGTGATCATCCTGCTTCTATAGTTATGAGGTTTCTCCTGGCTCGGAGCATTATTTTCGGCAGGTTCATCCGCCTTCTTCATAGTTTATGAGCCTTTGGACGCAGCACAGGACGCAAACCTTCAACTTTCGCCTAACCGCTGCTGCGCTTGGAACGTATTGCCATGCCAGAGGAACTGTTTGGTACTCTCCGATTTTCGCGCCACTGCCTCGGCTACCTCCGGCTGTTCGTCCTTCAAAGTTTCACCTGCTGTTGCAGCACGGTGATCGCATGATGATGTGAATCCGGTCCAGCCAGTGCTCGTTGTTACCCGTTTTTCCGCTGGCTATGCTAGTTCTTACATTTTTCCAACTGACGACCAGCCTGTCTGTCGCCCCCGATCAGAACGATCACCAGCTCAAGTATTGCGATACCGAAATCTTTCCAGTAGCCCTCCTTGGCCTTTAGTATTTGGCGAATCGGATCATCGTCTATGAAGCCCTCGTAATCTTTGACTTGGATAGCGATACCGTAAAACCCGTCTCTGAAGACATCAGGAATTGTTACAAGAATGTCGGTACCGTGCTTAGCCTCTGCTTTTCCACCTGTGCGTTCAACTTTCCATCCCGGATTGAGGCGCTGTAGGACATCGACCAAAAGATACTCCCAATCGCTATTAGAAAAATATCTTTGAGACGCCTTAAATAAGCGTTCTTGCAGCCCACTTTCCTTTGTAATGTCTTCGATCTGTTGCTGCCACCGATCAACGACCGCCGAGGTAGATTCCAGATCTTCGATCGGAAGGCTTAAAACATTCTCTATCTCCTTCTGGAGGTAGGTAATTTTCCAGAAACGGGAAGAATTTCGGAAGGTGCTACGAAGTGAAGCTGGTATTTTCATGTTGCTGCGCCGGAAATTCAGCAGGGGTTTGGCGGGGAATATGTGACCGTGGTCGCCAGACTTTTCCCATACTGAAAAGTTGTAACCTATGTCCCAAGCTTCTGTCGCCTCCGCTATAGTAATCTGCCCGTATTGAGGAAGATGCGGAACCAATATGCGGTCACCTTTTTTGACCTGGCTAAACATCTGTCGGTTTCTACCCGCTCCAGCATCGACTTCCATAGCTCTGAGATCCTGCCCTTTGTCCCAACCCCACCCTTGGCGGAGCCTGCCGTTCTGGAGTTCTCCGTCAAGTCCAGAGAGATATCGGCGATCGACTCGGAAGGCCCAGCATTGCGATTCAGGTGTGCTCATTAGTTGTCGTGTATAGGTCGCGCAGACTGGTTCAGTCAATCCCGCGATGCGCCTGAACACCCCGGCAGATCGCCCCTTTCGTCGGCTAGGCTTTCTATCCAGCCGTCTTTCGCAAGATCTCAAAAGTGCGAGACCGATTGTGCCAGTTCGAAGCGCTTGTCTGGAACTGTTCAGCTTGCTGCGCAAACGTTCGTATACGCAACAATTCGAGAATTCACTGTCTCCCAGGCGAAATGTGTTGCATAACCTTGTTGCAATTGTAGAAGAAATGGCAACAAGAAAACGCAACAAAATGCTAATTGGCTACGCTCGGGTTTCCAAGATTGATCAGCAAGACACCCGTGCGCAAGTCAAGGCGCTGAAAGAAGCAGGATGTCGGCGCATCTTCGAGGAACATGCTTCTGGTGGTCGATGGGAGAGGCCGGAGCTACACCGCGCACTGGATCAGTTACGCGAGGGTGATGTCCTGGTAGTATGGAAGCTGGATCGCCTCTCGCGGTCACTTAAAGATATGCTGCTTATTCTGGAGAAAATCACGGAGGCCGAGCTGGTTTCCGTAGCCTGACCGAGCACATAGATACGACGACCCCGGCAGGCCGAATGATGCTTCAAATGCTGGGCAGCTTTGCGGAGTTCGAGCGCTCGATGGTCCGTGAGCGAACAAGAATGGGACTGCAAGCAGCCCGTGAGCGTGGACGTATTGGAGGAAGGCAACCAAAGCTATCGGCCCATCAGAGGGCTGAAGCCATAAAGATGGTGAAGAGCGGTGCAAAGAGCGCAGCCGAAGTCGCTCGGCTATTTCGAATTCATCGTTCGAGTGTCTCCCGAATGCTCTCCCAGTTGCGGGTTGTGACCTAAGTCGAAAGACGGCATGATTTCGCCGATATCTCTCTCTTTTGCTTTAGCGCTTATGGACGCACTTAACGAGGTTTGGCAGCTTCTTGGTGACCATCTGAATGAAAAGAGGATGGGTAACCAGCCGGAGCGAGGTAGCCGTAAACAGGCGTGGATCAGAATAACGTGGCAATCGCCGAATCGCTGAACACAGCGTGGCTGTCCTTTTTTGTTCCGGCTAGCAGCACAGTCGCAACCCAGCCCTGCTACTTTACGCTCTACGACCATCCGCTAGAATCAACGCCAACGCTCTGCGATGACCCCAGAGCGTTTTTTATTTCGTCCATCATGCGGCACATCATTTTTCCCGTCGAAAATGTTAGTCTTGACTAAGCGTTTCGACGGGTTCTTTTGGTTTGCAATGTTTCGGGGGGAGAAAAAATTAATGCCAAAGGTCAACGAGAATCCATTGCAGGAATGGTCTACTCGTCATGATACAAATTAGGATGAACGCTCCGATTAACGACAAGACGTGCACCCACGTATAGCCAGCGAGGATAAGCTTTCGTTGGTTGTCTTCAAGTTTCATGATTTCTATAAATCGTCTCAAATCGGTGATTATTTAGTCAAAACGCTCTTCCGCCGAAGCGTAGACCGGGTTAGAAATTCTCTGATGAAGAGCTGCGACGAGCTGATCCAGGGTCAATGGCTCGATCAGCGTTACGGTCAGGGTCGTTTCCCAGGACCTTTTAACGAAGCCACGCCCCATTCGCAACTGATAGGGTTTATGAGTGGTGCATGATTGGTGGGACGAGGATTCCGCTTTCCATCGGAATATAATGGCTTTGACGGTCCACTCGGAACATATCAAAACGGTATGAGTCCCGCCAAAATCAAAATCCTTGCATCGTCGGTAGACTTCCTTGTGGAATCTGCCGTTGCACCACGATAGTTCCATAATTCTTACGCAAACCCAAATGAATAAGCTAGAGCAAGAACGATTAACCAAAGAAGACATCGAAGACCTAATCAGCTCCCGAACCGAAGAAAACCTGACTCTCGAATACAAACGTGCAGCAGCGCTCGACAAGGAAGACAAGAAGCGAGACGAAATCTCAAAAGACGTTTCCGCGATGGCCAACTCCGCAGGAGGCAAAATCCTTTATGGAGTGAAGGAAGATCCAACTAACCGCTTCTTGCCAGGGGCGGTTGACCCGGTACAAAGAACTTTTATCACGACTGAAACTTTACAACAAATAATCGAGAGCCGAATCCAGCCCAAGATACAGGGAGTGAGCATATACGCTATTCCGATTACCGAAGATACTGCCGTCTATGTCGTTGACATCCCGCAGAGCACAACCGCGCATCAAGCCTCGGACAAAAAGTATTACAAGCGCGTCAACAATCTCTGCCTGCCAATGGAAGATTACGAAATTCGTGACGTAATGAATCGAAAAACAGCAATAGCGCTCTCGCTGCGACTTCTACCGGACCTGACTCGAAACCAAGAACGAACCGGGAGCAATCCTACTCACCACTTTGGAATGCATTTCCTCGTTTCCGTAAGAAACAATGGTAGCAGAGTCGCAAGGTACTGCTCAGTCGAGCTATCCGCTGATCCGCACATGATACATGAAAGCACCGGGGATTCGTACTTCACCGAAACAGAGGGCCGATTGCGCAAAATCTTTAATTTCGGTAACGATCGCATCATCGCCCGGTCAGGGGACGGCATTGAAAGTTTAGTCGATGGTCAATACCATCCCATTCTTCCAAACTGTGAGCGTAGATTAGGTTGGATCACTCTTATAGAAAGCCCTGTTGAGAGGGCCGCAGCCAAGCCAGCCTTCACTTTCTTTCCTGCCAAGGACTACACAATCTCTTGGAATATTTTCTCAGATGAAGGACAACCAAACTATGGAGAAGTCGACCTTCGAGATCTGGTCGCACAGCACACAGCAATGGTGGAACGCTTTTCGAAGAACACTGGAAAAAGTTAATGACCAGCTTCGAGCAAAAGGCTCTGCCTTAACGTAAGGCTCTTGTACCTCAGAAGCGATCAGCATCCGTTTTGAAGCACTTGGTTGGAGGTGATTCGGCCTTGTCACCTTTTAACGAAAATTCCCCTTTGCCAAGGATAGGACCTTAACAGCCCAAGCCTTCGCCAATGGGTAGTACTGGCTAGGATCTAACACAAATTCCTGTCCCTGTCCCACAGTTCTCAGGTGACAGGAGCCATTGCCTACTAGTGTCCAACGCTGGTGGCCGTTCTTCAGAATCGTTTGAGAATGATAGGTCAAATGAAGTCCAGAATTGGGGTGCATGAACCATGCCGGGAGTTGCCAAACTGAGGGAAGTTGATTAGGTATCGGCGCTGATAGAACAAGCCCCGATCTCAATTTGTCAAAAACGCCGCCTCCTGGGATTCCAGCGAGGCTAGGATGTACCGAGCTTAAATTTTTCTGGGCGATGTAAATCGTATTGTTGGCATAGTTTTTCCTTAGGTGCGGATGACTAGCAAGCCAGGATGGGTACGCCGCATTAATCGATTTTACGCTGACGACTTGGTCCACCAAAAGCCAGCCAAATAAAGCGTGAATCCACGGTCGACCCTGGTGGACGATCTTTAGACCGGTCACGCTGACATGTTGGAACAATCCAAAAAACAAGAAGAGATCGTTTTTCTTGACGCCATTATTTTGCAAATGCCGTTGTGCCGCGCCAGCTTGTCCGAAAGCTGGCTTCCACCCATTCTTTCTCTTAATCGACGTATGCTCTAGGTCGGGATCAAGATGGGCGTTGTGCGCCGCAGCGATCTTCGAACCGGGAAACGCTTGAACCAGTTGTCCGAGATTCTTACCTGCCTTTGAAATTTGGCTATAAGTCCAGCTGTTCTGGTTACGTGACGGTATTGGTAGAGATATCATTGTACCGTCTTGGAAAATCGGGCTTGGCACGCCGCCAGTCGAGCTATCGAAGCCTTTTCGGCTTAGAATCAACCGCATGAGGAAATCCTATGCGAAGCAACCGGCAAAAATCACGCGTAAACTGACTGAATTGCAATGCAAAATGCAAATACTGTTGGAGAATCCAAAAGGGTTAGATGGCGACCTTTTAGTTTATTTCAATACCGCTGACTCGTCGCCAGACATTCAATTTATCGTCCCGCATCGCAACCCGGATTGCTGTACAAATGAGTCGGTGCCAATTAGTCGAACATTTGCGGCAATCGCAAGGGAACTCGTCCCTGTAACTCGTAAATAACAAGATTAAGAATAGGTTCATAAGATAAGAGGAAATTATCAATAAAGCGATCTTTACGCGCCATTAAAAAGAGAAAATCGAGAAGCTCCTGATTTTGGAAGGATGTCGGTCCCTTTGCGTGCAGCGTGTTGGTCATATCCTCAAGCCACTGATTGATCTTGTCCCAGTCGGCCATCCGGTTGTAGGCATTGACTGCCTGCCCGAGCGCGTGCACATCAGGAATTGTGCCTTCAGCGGTGAGCAGCCATCGTTGGGCAGCCTCGGCTTCAATGGTTTGTGGAGTAGTAAGAGCGATGGTCTCGTAGTTCATTGTTACAAAATGTGACGCGAGAGAGGCTCCTGATCATTATCCCTGTAACTCAGGCGCTGGAGCTATCTCCGAAGGATCGATCGCGAGGCCAGAGGATCTTAGGTTGGTCAGCATGTCCTCAAGAGACTTATCTTCAAAGAGGCAAGAAACCCAGCTGTAAAGCTTATGGTAAATCGCCTCGATTTGCGCTCGCTCCTCGTATAACTCGCTGATCAAGGAGTTTAAACCTTCCTGCGCCATTAGAAGAGAATATTCATTGCCATTCCCGTCATCGTCACGAAGCAGAACACGTGGGCCAAGTAGGCGAAGCTGTTTTGCCTTCTCGCGGAGCACACTCAGCACGCTTTCTGAGTTCCTGTTAATATTTGGATCAGCTTCAATGCGCAGGAAAAGATCGATACTCTCTCTAGGAGCGGTTAGCGTAACCCGGTGATCAGGTGTGTCGAATAAAAAGCCCACTGCTAGAGTCGGGAACCGATCCTCGCCTCTAAAGTCGAGTGCGACCCTCCCCCAACGATCGCCCACTGCTCGTGTAAAGAATGTTTTGGGAATAGCCGACCAGTCATATTCGATTAGGAGCTTATTTGAGCACCGAATCAATTGCTGCTTAAAACCAACAGATTCAAGAAAGGCTCGCATCGTTGAAGATTCTATCGGCGGACCGGCATTGAGATTTTTGGCTTTCATAAACTCGACGAATTCAGCGAGCAATAAATCTTGGCTGTCGGCGGCTTTCAGGACCTCGTACACATCTTCCCAGAGCAGATGCACCGCTGGCACATTTACTTTGGTCCCTTCGGCATCTTTCTTCTGACGTGGCTGCGCCACGATCGTAATTAAGCATTTTTTATCAGCTTCAATGGAATTCAATACAGCCGCATAGCAAACAAGTTGATCCGGGCGAATATCTGAATCCCATTTGTGCTCCGAAAGGAACGCATAGAGAATATCAGACGAGGTGCGGAAGATAAGCCTCAGATCAGGAAAGCAATTACCGTTTGCTGTCGCCTCGACAACACGGGTCGTCACCAAATAGTCGGGTTTGATCTCCACATCATAGCCAAGCACGCTTTTGACGAATGCCTCGCACACCTTCTTATTGCGTTGCAGAAAATATGCGAACCCTTCGGTAAGAAAATTTTCCTTTGCGGAAAAATTCTCTCTGGCTCGGAATGGGAACAGCTCACTAAAGAGGTTGCGCATGAAGTAACTATTGTTTATCGGAGCGGTTCAGTTATCATTTAGACGAGCTGATAAGATCAACTCAAATCTTTCTCGATGGGTCCCCACACTGGCGGCGTTGCAGATTGGCAAAAGAGCTAGACCCATTTTAAGATATCCCGGAAGATCGAGCCGGTGTTACTGCGAATCCAACTGCTTCTCTTGATGTCTTCGATTTCGGTCCAGGTGGCTCAGCTGTTGCGAGACGACCTTGAAGACGAGGATTACCTATTTGAGGCTGACGTTTCGGAAATTCCGGCGACAATCAACCAGGCGCAAGCCACTCAAAAGGCGACTGCCTGGGCTATCCGTTTTTATGACGATTTGTTTCTCCAAACCAAAGGCACTAAGTTTCTAATTAAGCCTACCCGATTTTGGTTGATCAGTTTTAGCCGGTCCAATGACAACGGAACGGTCTACGGCATCGTCCTGCCAGATGGAACAGTCGTTCAACCACGCATTTCTTGCTGGGTTAAAACCAACTAGAAAGACTTCGCAGGAAAACGGAGGACCATCGCAAACGAAGGGACGCACATCAGATCTTCCCGGAAGAGCACGCTTAACGACCGATTGAAATTCGTTGCGATACGTTTTGTTCAAAAGATATGGATCAGCGCTCATAATCGCATTCCTATAGGAGCCTTATTCATGAAAGGAAACTAGTGTTGGCCCCTGGGCACTTGTCCCGAAAGGTTGATCGGGTCGAATTCGTTCGCTATATCTCCCGCTATTGCCTTCCTGTTGAATTGCGATTACGCTGATTTCTTAAATGGGTTAGACCGAGTTCAAGAACCTCCTCCAAGATTCAACCGATGTTACGAATCCTTCTGCTTCTCTTAATGTTTTCGATTTCGGCCCAGGCGGTTCAGCTATTGCGGGACGACCAGGAACACGAGGATTACCTATTTGTGCCAAACAACGCTTAGCCTTACGCGTAGGCACGGTATTTCGGTTTACGACGCCGCTTACTTGGAACTAGCAATGCGACTGGCTTTGCCCTTGGGCTCAAAAAGATGATCTTTTGGTCTTTCGTAGGTGAACTCCCCTCGGTGGCGATCATCGGCAAGAAGCATTGCATCTGCGGAAACGCGGATCACTGGCGGCAATTTCGGTCATGAAATCAGTGCGACCCTCTCTAACAGCACTCGTCAATACGTACTTCGACGTATGGCTTTCTAAACTCCTTGCCCAATATCCTCTGGAAAATTGAAGCACTTTGATTTAATCCCTGGACTCTCAATGATTATAAGAGAACTGACTAGGCGTACCAATGGCCTTACCGTTGGTCTATTCGGACTTGGGCTCTTGGGCTTCCCGCTCTTTGTTTTCGTACTGCTGTTTTCTTGCGCGAAATATAACCACAACCATCGCCCACCTGGCGAAGACGATTCGGACACAGTTCTCTCCCAACCGTCGGTTACGACTCCTACACCTGATACGGTCTCTTCCACGCCCTCGGTTACGGTCCCACCCGGAACTCCGGTTTTTGAGTCGAATAAGTCTAAATCCTCAAATGACAGCCCACGCAACTCCAATCGGGTAGGGATCAGCACGCCGTGGTATTTAGATCAAGAATCACGACCCTTTATCGTGATTGGACGGTTGGCTCTCTTCTCAGCAACGGCATTGTTTGGAGCATTAGGTGCCATGATGAGCCTGTTAACGCGCAAAACAGCCTCGTCATCTTCTTCTGACGAAAGGGCTACGCCCGCACAAATTCTTAGTGTAGAGATCGTAGGTGCCGTTTTTGCTTGTGTTCTGTCTTTCTTTTTTGCCGGAGGGTTGATTCAAGGAGCACTTTTTCCCACCACTCAGTGGGGCTGGTTCCAAGTTGTATATCGAAGTGGCGATTTTCTTTAAATTGTTAGTTTGGTCGTTTCTCGCGGGATTCTCTGAACGTTTAGCACCTCAAGTTTTTTCAACATTCTCGACGCGTTTAGAAGAACAAGTCCAAAAGCGAAACTGAGCAACTGAGTTGATTTTCTTCCCTACTCCCATTCCACGCCCTGAGCGCTTCCTGGTTGTAACCGTCTCGTCAACCCTGTGCTTCACGAGATGGTTACCCTATTTGAGTCTGATGTTTCGGAAATTCCGGCGACAATCAACCAGGCGCAAGCCACACAAAAGGCGACTGCCTGGGCTATTCGTTTTTACGACGATGTATTTCTGCAGGCCGAAAGTATTGAATTTGTGGCTAAACCAACCCGGTTTTGGCTAATTAGTTTTAGCCGCTCCAACGGCAAAGGAACCGTCTACGGCATCGTCCTGCCGGATGGAACAATCGTTCAACCACGCATTTTGACGAAGATTTGAGTGTGGCCACTCCAATCAATCGGTCCTTCGAATGGGCATGCAAAGTGCACTTCTCAGTTCCGAAATGGCGTTGACGCCTGATGCCTGCTCCTTTGAAGAAAGCAAGCACGTCCTTTTCAGATCGGCAGAGTTTGGGAATCGTATTGACCAGTAGTTCTAGAGGTGCTTGGGACCATTGGGCCAAAATGGTAGCCATGAATTGGCGTAGTCATCTGAATGGGCCCTTTTTTATGACGCTCTGGCTCTCTGCTTGGTCGCTCGTAACTTCTTCGTGATTTCAGCGACCCTTTTATATGACACGTTTCCAGCGATGTAACTCGAACTTTGGCGCATAAGCCAAATGCACGTGAATACCAACTTTGATTAGCCCGGACCTTTCGCCGGTGATGCCAACTAAGTAAGGGGGGACTGGCATTCTGAAATTGGGCTTGGCAGAGAGATTTACCGGTGCGCACAACACATTTTTGATGATTGCCGTTGGGCGTCGTGGTCAGTGGTAACCCTATTCAGCCGGAGAACCGCCTCGCAGTTATCTAGTGCAATCTAATCTTCGACGCGCTTGTCAAATTTTTATTTATCAAATTTACTGTATGCGTCATAATTTCCGTATATCCTGATCGTTTGATGGCGAAACCACTTTTTCAAAGAGATTCCTTAATTCCACATGAGCGGGGAAGCGGCTGCATGCGGGTCATGTGATCAGACAGGGACATGCGCGCTCGCTCGTTACTTAACCGCCCACGATTGGCCGCCGGTCTATGCGAGAACTGATAAAATTAAGTGATCGGGTTTCGAAAAGATTGGCGTAAGTGATGACAGACGACAACCCTTGTTCCTTTATCGCTCCAATCGGTTCCCTACCGGCTTTTTTGAGCAATACGGGTTTGATGCTGAGAAATTTGAACCCGCCTCAAATGTTCACGTTTCAGAGCACGTGATTGAGGTAATTCAGCGATGACTGTTGACCAACTCAAACCGAACAAGGTTCTGCAAGGAGCAATTTTTCCAGAGCCGGTGCAAATCATCGTGGTCATTCCAATGGGCGATGCGGTGAAGCTGGTCGGAAAGGGAGTCAACACGTCGCGCGTTTATGAACCAATCCTCACCTTGGACAATCTCGCGGCGCTCAAAACCACGCCAGACCTCCAGCCATTTGACGGCGATGCGCAGCGGTTTCGTCTTGGCGTCGAAGCCCTTCGTCTGTCACTGGCGTATGAGTACGATCCTTATTTTTCGCTTTCGATCGCACGCGTTGATCCGTTGCCGCATCAGCTCGAAGCGGTCTATCAATATTTTATGGCGATGCCGCGTATTCGATTTCTACTCGCCGATGACCCCGGCGCAGGCAAGACCATCATGGGCGGCTTGCTTCTGAAGGAACTAAAAGTGCGCGGACTTGTTTCGCGCACGCTTATCCTCACGCCAGCAAGTCTCTCCTTTCAATGGCAACGTGAAATGAAGGATAAGTTCCGCGAGAACTTCGAGGTCATCCGCAGCGATGTACTTAGAGCCAATTACGGGTCAAACCCGTGGCAGGATAAGAATCAGGTCATCACGTCAGTTTCGTGGGTCTCTCGCATCGAGGACGCAAAGGAAAGCCTGCTGCGCAGTCAATGGGACCTCATCATTGTAGATGAGGCTCACAAGATGAGCGCGGCAAGTCGCGATAAAAAAACGCTTGCCTATCAGCTTGGCGAGGCGCTGTCACAGATGACCGACCATTACCTGCTGATGACGGCAACGCCCCACAAGGGCGACCCGGACAATTTCTGCCTCTTCCTTGAGTTACTAGATCGCGACGTTTACGGGGACGTGAAGAGCCTTGAGGAAGCGATGCGCAAGCACGAGGCACCTTTCTACCTGCGTCGAGTGAAAGAAGCCCTCGTTAGTTTCCCTGATCCACAGACCGGCAGGGTGAAGGCACTATTTACTAAGCGCATTGTCCGCACAACCGAGTTCCAAATTACGCTCCAAGAACTCGATTTTTACGACGCGCTGACACGTTTTGTCGAAGACCAATCCATAAAAGCCGCATCGGAAGACTCTGCCCGTGGCCGGGCGCTCGGTTTCACAATGGCGATGTTACAACGCCGCTTCGCATCGAGCATCTACGCCGTCCACTGCAGCTTACAACGCATGAAAGGGAAGCGGGAGCAGATTCTCGCCGACCCGGAAGCTTATCGGCAGGCGCAAATCGATAAGCGTCTCCCAGACGAATTCGACGATCTGCCCGAAGATGAGCAACTGGAAATCGTCGCCGAGCTTGAAAACCTTGTGGCGTCTTACGAACCCGCCGCGCTACGCGAAGAGATCATCGAAATTGGCAAGCTTGTTCAACTCGCGCAGACGCTGGAAAAGTTAGAAGTCGAATCAAAGCTCGTCCGGCTGAAAGAGCTTATCATTCAGCACGGAATCTTCCAAGACCCGAAGATGAAGTTGCTAATCTTCACCGAACACAAGGAAACGCTCGACTTCCTTTGTGGCGACGGCAAAGAAGGTCGTCCACTCGGAAAGCTGCAAGAGTGGGGTCTGACGATGACGCAGATTCATGGCGGCATGAAGATTGGCGACCGCGACACTCCGGGTTCCCGCATTTTCGCCGAACGTGAGTTTCGCGAATCGGCGCAAGTGCTCGTAGCAACCGAAGCCGCAGGTGAAGGCATCAACCTGCAATTCTGCTGGCTGATGATTAACTACGACATCCCTTGGAATCCGGTGCGTTTGGAGCAGCGTATGGGCCGCATCCACCGCTACGGTCAGGAGAAAGACTGCCTCATTTTCAACTTTGTTTCGACCAACACTCGCGAAGGTCGCGTGCTCCAAAAACTCTTTGAACGCATCCAAGCGATCGAAGAAGACCTCGATCCGAAGCGCACCGGCAAGGTGTTCAATGTACTCGGCGACGTGTTTCCCTCAAACCAGTTGGAGAAGATGATTCGCGATATGTATGCGCACAATCAGATGGACGAGGAATTGATTAAGCAGCGCATTGTCGAACAAGTGGACACAAAACGACTAGAGAGCATCACCAATTCGACGTTGGAGGGTCTTGCCAAACGCGAACTGAATCTTTCCGTTATAATCGGCAAATCCGCCGAAGCGAAGGAGCGCCGACTCGTGCCTGAAGTGATCGAAGATTTCTTCACCGAGGCCGCGCCCATTGTTGGCGTGCATCCAAGAGAAATCCGCGAGGAAGGCCATACTTACAAGCTTGGCAAACTACCACGCACTCTCTGGACCGTCGGCGAACGTCTAGAGCCACGCTTCGGCA
>WNFR01015116.1_pt1 | contig 14079 bp, 11 predicted proteins | sample 5400221 | NCBI WGS metagenome assembly WNFR01 (sample SAMN13153357, study PRJNA577476) | soil metagenome | isolation source: 40 cm soil under Madrone tree | place: USA:California | collected 2016-06-14 | reverse complement strand
TCAAGGCCGGCGACGACGTCATCGGCGCGGTCGGCGTCTCCGGCGCGCCGGGTGGTGAGAAGGACGAGGCGTGCTCAAAGGCCGGCATCGACAAGGTCGCCGACCAGCTCAAATAATCCCTCCGCCGGGTCGCAGGGCGGATCTCAGAAAAGCCAATCTCCATGAACCGCTACCCCGATCCGCCGCCGCAACCTGGGGGTGTCGCATCCGAGCGCCTGCTTTATTCGCAGCGCATCGCGCGGGCCGTGCTCACCCTTGCCCTTGTTCTGCTCGGGCTGTGGATCCTGCATCGCTTCCTTCCTGCGCTCGCCTGGGCCGGCGTATTGGCGATCGCCCTCTGGCCGCTGTACCGGCGGGTTGCTCGCGAGCTTCCGGGAGGCGAGGAAGGCATTCTTGCCCCGCTCCTCGTCACTCTGCTGATCGGGCTCATTTTCACGGCTCCGTTTGTTTATGTCGTTATCGAGGGCGCCCGCGAGACCCGGATCGTCGTTCACTTTCTCGGCGAGGCCCAGCGCAACGGGATCCCCTTGCCGGACTGGATCGCACAGCTTCCGCTCGTCGGTCACACGATGGCCGAGTGGTGGCTCGCCAATCTGAGCGACCCGAATGCTGCTCACGAGCTGCTGGGACACCTCGACACGCGTTCTCTCGCCGCATCGGCCCGACAATACGGCGCGGAGATCGCTCACCGGCTGATCATCTTCGGCTTCACCCTTCTCACCCTGTTTTTCCTGTTTCGCGGCGGCACCCTTTTCAGTCGGCAGCTGATCCGGCTGAGCGACCGCCTGCTCGGCCCCGATGGGGAGCGGATCGGGCGGCACATGGTTCAGGCGGTGCTGGCGACGGTGAACGGCTTGGTGCTGGTGGGGCTGGGGGAAGGCGTGCTGTTGGGGGTCGCCTACATCGTGGCCGGTCTTCCTCATCCCGTTTCGATGGCGGCGCTGACCGGCGTCCTCGCTGTCATCCCGTTCGGTGCGCCGGTCGCTTTCGGCGCTGCCGCCTTATATCTCGTCGGGATGGGCAGCACCATTGCCGGGGTCGCCGTGTTCTGCTTCGGGGTCGTCATAGTCTTTGTCGCGGATCACGCCATCCGGCCCGTGATCATCGGCGGCGCCGCGCGCTTGCCGTTTCTGTGGGTGCTGCTGGGCATCCTCGGCGGGCTGGAGACCTTTGGCATCGTCGGGTTGTTTCTTGGGCCGGCCGTAATGGCCGCATTGATCTCGCTGTGGCGGGATTGGACCGACATAGCCGCGCCGGACGACCCGAGGGATGCGCTTCCGCCTGCTTGACATGACGCAGCAGCGGGGCAACGCGGCAGCAAATCCTGCTATGATTTTAGGCGAGGGTTGCGGGCCTGGCCTTGCCGACACGTCGTTCTCAGTCGATAATGCTGCACCTGCCGCGGATGGTACGCGATCCCAGCTCGTCGTAGGAATTGTGGGAGGGATGCATGAGATACGTTTGCGATGCCCCAGGCGGGAAAACCTGGTTTCGGATCGAGACCGAAGCCGAGGCGACAACCGAATCCGACGGCATGCGCCATGCTGTCGAAAAATTCTTTCGCAAGGAGCAGGAAAAGGCGACGCAGAGCTTCCAGCCGGCGTCTACAGTGTATTTTGAGCAGGAGATCGGACTCAAGGCCCACATTCAGCGCGAAATGCCGCTGTTCCTGACCTTACGCGACGACGAAGGCAACCCGCTGGCGACCGCCATGCTGCCGCCCGGCGGGCGCGACGATCGCGCCTTCCGGCCGATCATCGTCGGCATGGCGAATGCCGACCCCTATGTCGACCACGCCGACGCGATCCGCGCGCTCGGTCAGCATTACGGCCTCGCCCTCGAGCGAGGCCGCTGCTATCCCTATCGCCGCGACTGAACGATCCAGGGTCCGCCAGGGATATTGCGGGCCCCGAGGGCGGCCTAGGTCAGGCGTTGTGGAACACCAGGGTCCTGAGTTCGATACTTTCCCGCGGCAGAACATCGGTGGGGGCGGTCGGGTCCTCAAAGGCGGAGTGGGCGGTAAAGCGTGCCTTACCGTCCTCGGCAGAATCGTAGCATTTGATCAGGACCGCCTCGTCGGCGCGCATCTCAGGCAGATAGAACCAGCGGTGAGCTGGGTTGTATCGGACGCGGTAGGTCTCGCCTTTCCGATCGCGGTAGACCAGATCAGAGGGGACGAAATCAGCAAAGGCGACACTCGTCGCATCACAAATGGCGAGCGGCGCGTCACGCAGCGGCCCGCGAATCGGCCGCCACACATTGATGATCTCGAAGCGGTGGCGCAGCAGCTCCTCGGCTTCCTCGCCCATCAAGTCGCGCACCCGCTGCGGGCCGGACTTCACAGTATAGTCGTTGTGGACACTGGTGACCGGCTGTCGCGGGGTCCCGGGCGCGCGATCGACGCCGCCCGCGATGCGGCGGCGGATCGTGTGGTCGAATACCACCACCTGCCTGGCACCGGTGATTTCGGCGACGAGGCGTTCGGCCTCCGGATAGTAGACGCGGCGTAGCTCGTCCTCGTCATAGAAATCCCTGACCGCACTGCGGTGCTCGACGAGCGCCAAGCCTTCGACGTCGAGCGACAGCCGCCCTGCGACCGGGCGGGCGTCGTGGATCGCCATCGCGTGCGGCTCTGGGACGCCGTTCGAGCGCGGCACGCCCGGCGGCGGGTCATAGGCCAGATTCATCGGCTTTTCCGCCATCGGCGCGAGGTAATTGAGGATGCCCTCGACGCGCGGCAGGCGCTCGACGATGTCACTGGAGAGTGTCATGGTTTTCCTCTTCAGGTTACAGGACCGACGTAAACAGTTTCCCGAATACGACTTGATGGAATTCTTCAAAGGGCGTGCCGTTCTTTTCGACTTTGGCGCGGAGCACCGCGCCCTCCCAGGCGTTGATCAGAAAGGATGCGAGAACCGCCGCGTCACAATCCGCGCGGATCTCGCCTTCCCGCTGTCCTTCTCGAATGCAGGACTCGACGGCTTCGGTCCATCGGGCGAACACTGCAGCGAGGCCGCCGCGCACGAGCTCGCTCTGATCCGAGAGCTCCGTACCCAGATTGCCGATCAGGCAGCCGCCGGTATAGGCGCGCTTCGCCATGTTCGCGGCCATTGCAGCAAAATAGCGGCAGAGCCTTTCGCGCGGCCGAACATCCGCCTTCACGAGCAGGCGCAACAAGGTGCCCGCGCGCTGCTGCCAGTAGCGCTCCACGACCGCGGCGCCGAGCGCCTCCTTGCTCTCGAAGTGATTGTAGAAGGACCCCTTGGGCACGCCGGCCGTTTCAGTGATCTCCTGCACCCCGCAGCCATTGAAGCCGCGCCGGTGCAAAGTATCCAGGCCCGCGTCGAGTAGCCTCTCGCGAACGTTCGCTTTTGCCATCGCCCTAATATGACCAGTCGTCTTGCCTCCCGCAAGGGGGCGTCGTGATATCTTCATCCGACCGCCGTTTGGTGTTAATCGACCGGCCCGCCACCCAAGCGGAAACAGACACGGCCAAGATGGTCGCCTATCTCATCAACGAGGTGCTGCACGCCGCCGGCATCCGCCGAATCTTCGTTTAAATGGAGTTCGATCTGGTTCTGCTGTCGCGCCTGCAGTTCGCCTTCGTCATCTTCCATATTATCTTCCCCGCCTTCACGATCGGCCTCGCCGCTTGGCTTGCGACGATCGAGGGGTGCGGCTGGCGACCGGCCACCCGATCATCGGCGCGTCCTCGACTTTTAGTTAAAAATCTTTGGCAGCTCCTTGGGCATGGTCGGTCAGCGGCATCGTCATGACGTTTCAGTTCGGCACCAATTGGAGCGTGCTGTCCGAGCGCACCGGGTCGATCCAGGGCCCGCTGCTCGGCTATGAGGGTTTCACCGCCTTTCTGCTGGAAGCGACCTTCTTCGGAGTGATGCTGGCGGTTTCCTGGGTCGGGGTCCGGCTGCGCTGGCGCGGTCGGCTGGAAAGCACGTACTGATTTCTTTGGGCGGTGTTCCTGCCGGCCTTCTATATTCCGGTACTGCTGCTGTTGTTCGGACTGATCTTCCGCGGCATTGCTTTCGAGTTCCCTCACGGTGCCGGCGCAAGTGGGTTGCTATCACCTCGGGGGGGACCCGCCGTTACCGGGAGCTTGGAGCAACTACGTCGTCGGACTTGCTCGTGCTTCCGAAAAAAAGTAAAAAAATTTGCCTCATTTTTGACTCAACAAAGGGAATGGTTGCCCTTGCTCCGGATTTTCTGCGGGTTGTTGTTCGCTGCCTTGGTGATCTTCACTATTAATGTGCCGGGGCTGCACGCGCAGACACTGCCGGCGGCCGATCTACAGACAATGCGCTCCGCGCTCGCTGCGGCGCAAAGCGGCGACTGGAGTCGATCTTACGCCGAAGCTGGCGCGATCACCGACCCACTGCCGCTAAAGATGCTGCGCTGGATGGATTGCGCCCGCCCCGGAGCCGTGGGCCGCTTTCCCGACATTGCCGAGTTCATCGAAAAAAACCCGGATTGGCCGGGCCAAAAAGCGCTGCGCAGGCACGCCGAGGAAGCGTTGGCGGGCGAATCGGACGCGACCGCCACCGATTGGCTCAAGCGGTATCCGCCGATCAGCGCTGCAGGCAGGGTCCGCGAGGCCGAAATCATGCTGAATTCCGGCGATCTCGCCGCGGGCACCGAGGCTTTGCGGGCCACCTGGGTAGGCGCCGATTTCGGGCCGCTCGACGAAAAGAATTTCATCGCCCGTTACTCGAGCGTCATCCGCCCCGAGGATCATGCGAAGCGGGTCGATCGGCTGCTGTGGGATGGACAGACGGAAGCGGCGCATCGCTTGTTGCCGCTGGTTCCCGCGAACTACCGCGCGCTCGCGGAGGCGCGCCTTGCCCTCGCGGCGCAATCCTCAAACGCCGATGCTTTGGTCGCCCGAGTTCCGGGGCTGCTGCGCTCCGATCCGGGGCTCATATTCGAGCAGCTGCGCTCTCGGCGTAAGAAGGATATGACCGATGCGGCGGTGCAAATCTTGCTCGCTCGGCCAGGCGACCTGGTTCGGCCGACAGTGTGGTGGGCCGAACGGCAGACTATCGCCCGGCGGGTTCTCGCCGGTGGCAACGCCGAACTTGCTTACCGAATCGTCGATCAGCATGGCTTGATAGAGGGCAGCGCGTTTTCCGAAGCTCAGTTCCTCTTGGGCTATATCGCGCTCCGTTACATGAAACAGCCGACGCTTGCGTTCGACCACTTCTCGCGGATCCTGACGCGCGTGACCACCCCGTACGCGAAGGCACGGGCCGGGTATTGGGGGGGCCGCGCTGCCGAGGCACAATCAAAGGCCGAGCTTGCTGCCAAATGGTATGCCGCCGGGTCTGATCACATGGCCACCTTCTACGGGCAACTCGCCGCGCACGAACTGGGCCACGACGCGCCGCCGCGTCCGGTCCCGGAGCCCGTACCCGATGCAGCGGAGCTCACCCGGTTCAACAGCGGCGAGGTGGTTCGCGCCGCCCACATCTTTTTCGAGCTCGGTGACCGAGACCGTGGCAAGGCATTCCTCTTGCACATGGCCGACAACGCGAAGACTCCGACGGTATTCGCGATGCTCGCTACCCTCGCCGAGAAAAGCGGGCGCATCGATCTCGCGATCGCGATAGCCAGACGCGCGATCGAAGCCGGTACGCCGCTGATGATCCACGGCTACCCGGTCACCGAAATACCTCGCGGCGGCACCGCCGAACATTCCCTGCTCTTCGCGATCACGCGCCAGGAAAGCGCGTTCGAGCACGACGCGGTGAGCCGGGCAGGAGCGCGCGGGCTGATGCAGCTCATGCCGGCAACAGCGAGCTTTATCGCCAACAAGATGCAGCTGCCATTCTCGGCCGACCGGCTGACCGCGGACGGCATTTACAATGTGCTTCTTGGCCGCGCTTATCTCGAAATGTTGATCGAAGATTTCGGAGGCTCTTACCCACTCGCAATCGCCGCTTACAACGCCGGCCCCAGCCGGGTCCGACAGTGGCTGCGTGATTACGGCGACCCGCGCGGCGGCAATATCGACATGGTCGACTGGATCGAGATGATCCCGATCAACGAAACACGAAACTACGTTCAGCGTGTGCTCGAAAATCTGCAGATTTATCGCGGTCAGATCGGCCGCGATTCGGCCTTTTCCCTGGCCAGCGACCTGGCACGCTGAACGGCGCCCCCACCGCGCTATCTGTCCACGGCCGAGATCACGTGGGCGAGCCCGAGAAACTTCTCGGGATCCTGTGGCTCGTCGTTCACGAGAATCTCGTAGTGCACATGGGGACCGGAGCTGCGGCCCGTACTGCCGAGGAACCCGATTTGAGTATGTTCGGCGACCCTTTGACCGACCGAAACGATGTAGCGGTGCATGTGGCCGTAGACGGTGGCTATTCCGTTCCCGTGGTCGATTTCGACGACCCGGCCGTAATCGCCCCGATATCCGGCGAAAGTGACTACCCCGGGCGCAGTCGCATAGACCGGAGACATATAGGGTGCCGAGAAATCGAGCCCCGTATGAAATGAGAGCCTGCGATTGAGCGGATCGCGCCGCGGGCCGAACCTGCTTTCGAGCTGATAGTAATCCAGCGGTGGCGATAGCGGCAGCGACCGGATCAAGTTGCGCATCGCTTCTAGCCTATCGGGGCTGATTTCGCGCGGCTGATCAGCTCTCGGCAGGATGAAAGGACCGCCCTCTGCGTGGTTCAGACCGAACTGCGGAAACAGGCGCTGGACGTCGAGCCCTGTCGAGGCAAGTAAACGTGCGAATTCGCTGACGACTCGGCGAGCGAGTTCGGCAACGCCGCGGCTGTCGCTTGCTGGTTCCGGCGGAGCATCGGAGATCAGCACTTCGGGTGGCGGTGTTTCTGCTCCGGCGGGTTCCGTTGTGACCGCTTCCACCACGCGAAATGCGGCGAGCAGCTTCTGCTGGCGGGGGATCTCGCGCTGCGAATGCCTCTGCTCGAGCTCCGCTATCCGCGCCCTGAGGCGGTCCCTCTCGCTCAGCGCCTTGTCACGCTCGGCGCTGACCTGCTGCAGTTTTTTGATCGCGGCCTCGACGCTGACTTTGTACTGTCCAAAGCGCGCTTGCTGTTCGTTATAATCGGCCTGGATCTTGCTGAGGCGTGCCGCGAGCGTGGCACGCTGCGCCTCGGCTTGGTGCAGCTCGCGCTGGGTCTGGTCAAGCGCCATCGGCAACTGACCGACGCTGCCGGCCTTTGCGACCGTCTCGTCGAAAGCGGTCGGCGGCGGCTGAATGTCACCGCGTTGTTGGGGAACCCGGCTATGATCGTCCAGCGAGCGCAGTTTGGCTTCGGCAGTGGACAGGAGACCACGGAGCGAGTCGGCTTGGCTCACCAACGCCGATGACCGCTCCTCCGTCTGCTCGCGATCACGGACGGCAAGGGCGAGCTTGTCCCGCAGGCCAGACACGGCGTCCTGCAGATCGGCGTTCGCGGTTTCCGCCCGGACCACCGCAGCTTCCTTATCGGCGACGACGCGATCGTAGCCGATCCGGGTAACGCTTAAATAAAGGAGCGCGGCAGCAACCACGATCACCGCCGATACCGCTGCAATCTGAACAACCGGCGCTGCCGAAACCGTGGATGTCCGATGTCAAGCCCGGACCAGGTCGCAGCTACATAGATCAGAGCGCCACTGTCGGCGCCACCGACCCTGGGACCCTAAACGGTCGATCCTTGCATGGCAACGATCAATCGTTAATTTCGGCTCATCGACCGCGTTGCGATCGTCGGCCCACAGATACCGACGCGGATCGTGTGGCCGTAGCCAAGCAAATATCAATGTTGCGAGTGGGATACGAACGCATTGGCGCTCTGCGATGGGGCAGGACCAGGTGCGCAAAAGTTTCATACTCAGCGCCATTTTGCGCGGTCCGCGCTTTGGCTTCGGAGCCTCTCACCTAGTCACGCGAATGTTCGGCGAATCAAGCCCCGACTCGAAGTTCAGCCTCGGCCTCTGCTTCCGGTGCAAACTGGGTGCGGTAATATTCCGCGAACACCCCGCCGCGACGCAGCAATTCCGGTAGAGTGCCCTGCTCGATGATGGCGCCGTCGCGCAATACGATTATCCTGTCGCAGCGCCGCACGGTCGACAGTCGGTGGGCGATGATAAAGGTAGTACGCCCCTCCATAAGGCGCTCGATCCCCGCCATGACTAATGCCTCGGTCGAGACATCGAGAGCCGAAGTCGGCTCGTCCAGTATCAAGATCGGGGCACCGCGCAGCAATGCACGGGCGATTGTGACGCGCTGCTTTTCCCCTTCGGAAAGTGCGATGCCCGATTCACCGATGACCGTGTCGTATCCCTCGGGAAGCGAAGCGATCAGAGCGTGTATCCGAGCCAGCCGAGCCGCTTCTTCGATCTCTGCGTCAGCTGCGCCCGGGCGGCCGTATGCGATATTGTCGCGGACCGAAAGAGGGAAGATCAGCGGCGGCTGCAAGACCATCGCGATCTGGTTGCGCAGAGATTTCAGCTGGAATTCGCGCACATCGACGCCGTCGATTTCGACGACCCCGGCCGACGGATCGAAGAAGCGGGGAAGCAGACCCAGAAGCGTCGACTTGCCCGCGCCGGTAGGGCCGATGACGGCAATTTTGGCGCCCGCAGCAACTTCAAAGTCGATCCCGGCCAAGACCGGTGTGTCGGGTCGGTAGCGAAAGCTGACGCCCCGCCACGCGACGTCGCCGCGCGCCCCTTCCGGAGGAAAGCTCAGCCTCCCGTCCTTGAGATCGGTCTCGGTGTCGAGCACCTCGAACACCCGATGCGCCCCCACGCGGGCACCGGCGATCAAACCCCAGCTCTGTGTGATCTGGTTGATTGGAGCGTAGAGCTGGGCGAGATAGGAGATGAAGACGATCAACTGACCGACCGACAGCGTCCCGGACATAACCGCGCGCGCCCCTGCGTAGACAACAAGGGCCGTGCCGCCGGCGATCACGACATTGACCGCTCCCGAGTACAGAGTCTGCCAGCTGTACAGCCGCAAGGTCGCCCGGAGGCTTTCCCTGCTCGCCCCCATAAAGCGGCGATGCTCCTCCTCCTCCTTGGTGAAGGCCTGAACAACCTTGATCGACGACATCGCCCATTGGACGAGCGAATAGACCCGGCTCTCGGTATTGCGAACCTCGGTCGCGACATCGACGATCTTGCGGTTGAACCCTGAAATCAGCGCGAAAAGTATTGGAATGACGGTGAGCGCCAGCAAGGTCAGGTTCGAATCGAGCGGAAACAGAACGACGAGCATGCCGCCGAGCAGCACTGCGGCCGACAGCATCGGCAGAGCGCCGTTCATGATCATCGTCTGAACGGCGAAACTGTCCGCAGTAACCCGGTAAAGAAGATCGCCGACCCGCTGGCGCCCGTGAAAGGCGAGCGACAGCCGCTGGAGATGGGCGTAGAGAGCGCCGCGCAGGTCGTTCACCATGTTCTGCCCGACGCGGATCGTCGTGTAATTGTGCAGCAACGTCAGTGCGCCGGCGCCGAAATGTACGACGACGATCGCGAGACATGCGCCGAGCAGAATCAGGCTCGGTGGGGAGGAAGATAATGCGGCGATCGGGAATGGCTTCCCGCCGAGCACATTGTCGATGACGACCTGCAGCGGCCACGGCTTCAAGAGCTCGAAGCCGGCGATCAGGAACACCTGCAGGAGCGCCCAGACAACGAGCCAGCGATACGGTTTCAGGTACGGCAGAAGCTTCTTCAGCATCGGCACGCTCTGGACCGCCGGCGTCCCGCCGGCATGCGGGCGGGACGCCCGCGGTCATTAACACCGTCCATGACAATCAGACGGTGCGCGGCCTCTGGACGAGCAACGGCGTACGTGCCACCGGCTCGACCGGAACCAACCGCGCCTGCTTGGCGACGGCTTCGATGATGCGGTGCATCAGTCTTCCGAAGCCGACGAGCTGGCAGCCTACCACCGCCAAACTGATCAACCCGACGCTACCGATGGCAGCTGCTGTCACGGGCCAGCCGAGGATCAGCGCAAATGCCGTCAATGCGGCGCAACTGCGCATCAGGAAAAGCGCAAAGCGAGAAAACCGCATAGCGCAACGCACGCGAAGAAGCCGCTTGGCGCCGCCGTGGTTCTCGGTACAGACGACGACCAGCGCGCGACTGCACAGACCACGGGCGATCTTGAGATCCCAATTGCTCCAACCGGTGTCCGGAAACACGAAATATTTCTGCGGCACGAGGAAGTCCATCAGCCCGCCGATCAACGCCTCCTTCTCAGCTCCGGCGTCGCTCCAATAGGCTAAATGGAAAGCGCGCGTCCCCCAGCAGACCCGGGCGCGCTGCTCCGTCGGGACCAATCCGATATGGTCTTGCGTCCGCATCTCTTTGAGGCGCCATTTGATGCGCTCCGAGCCGCGCAGCAGCGGACCGAGGTAGATCAGCAAGGCGACTAAGGCCCGGGCGTTGAAGCCAGTGAACCTTCTATCGATCGCGGCCTTGCGGGCGCCGTTGACGCACATTACCCACGTAACAACGAGGGGGACCGTGAGCAGCCACCACCACCCGCCACCAACAATCCCTGCCAAAGCGAGAGGCAGCGAGGCGGCGCTCCACTCGAAGCTCAGCGGCAAGAACTCCGTCAGCGACGAAGGCGGTTCGTACAAAGTTTGAAACAGGCCGCGCCCGAACACGCCCGAATAGATGACTGGCCGTCGCGACAATAGCAGCGAGGTGGAAAGATCTCCATAGATGCGGCCGAGCCATTTCGCTTGCCCGAACAGGTTGAAGCGGAACGGATGCTTCGAATAGACGAGCGCCTCGGCCTTTCCATAACCCCGCTGCTGGGCGCAATAAGCCGCCACCGTGTTGCGGCGGAAGTGCCAGACCATTGCGGCCGGGCTGAAGCCGATCGTGTAACCCGCATCCTGGAAACGCCAGCAGATGTCGATATCATCGCCGGCCGCCCGATAAATCGGATCGAAGCCGCCGAGCCGCAACAGCGCCTCGCGCCGGAACGCCATGTTGCAGCCCGCGATGTGTTCGGCCACTTCGTCGCTGATCAGCACATGTGTCGGACCACCCGGCGCAACGGCGACCGCGGCAGGGACCAGATTGTCCTCGGGCGGCGGAAAATTGGGACCACCGCTAGCGGCGAGATTGCTCGCCTCCATCTTGGCGACGAGGTAGGTCAGCCAATCGGGGTCGGCGACACAGTCGCTGTCGGTGTAGGCGACAATCTCCCCCGTGGCCGCTTCGGCGCCGACATTCCGAGCAGCGCTCAACCCCTTATTGGATTGGTTGATGATCCGGCAGTAATCGTAGCCCTCGGTAATTTCGCGTGTTCGATCGCGCGAGCCGTCATTGACGACGATGACCTCGTAATCGGGGTAGTTGAGTACCGCGAGCGAGGCTAGGCACTGATCCATCGTGCGTTCGGCATTGTACGCACAGACCACGACCGAGACGCGCGGGTAGCGCTGCAACGGGGGCGGCAAGATGCCGTTATATTGGCGCACGACCTCCTCGAAGGAGGGCTTGGGCCGGCGGTCGCGGTCGACCAGGCCGAAGGCCCAATTCTCTATCAGGTGACCGCCGGTGAACCACTCATCCGTCCAAGCGAAGATGAAGGTTCCCGCCACACCGGCTTCGAAGGCGGTGTGCACCTGCCAAGAAAGAACTCGTCGCTGCTCCTCCTCGCCCTCACCGAAGGAATCGACGCCGAATTCCGTCAGGACGAGCGGCTGGTCGAGGGCGACATTGTGCAGCCTCGCGATATATCGGCAGAAGGCGGGTTGATCGTGGAGATAGACGTTGAAACAGACAAAGTCGGTGAAATCGACGGTCAGATATTCAGTCGACGGGTAGTTGGCATAGCTGACGAGCGCGCCTGGATGCTCTGCCTTTACGCGCTCGACGAGGCCCTTGAGAAACCGGCGCACCGGCTCGGCACCGTGCCAGCGCACCATGTCGGGCGGGATTTCATTGCCAATCAGATAAGCAAAGACGGCGGGGTGTCGCCGACAGTCGCGCACTCCGGCGACCACGGTTTCCCGGATCTGCTCCTGGGTCTCGAGGCTGTCGAGAAATGCAATGTGCTGCGACCACGGAAGCCCGACCAGGAGCTTCAAACCCGCTTGCTCAGCAGCGTCGAGCAGCCAGACCGGCGGCACGGTGAAGACCCGCACGGTGTTGATACCGGCTTCGGCCATCAGCGCGAAATCGGTATCGACCATACCCGATTCGGGGAACTGGGCGCCATGACTGCCCTTTGGGAAGGGGCCATATGTGACCCCCTTGATGAAGTGTTTTCTTTCTCCGACAAAAAAGAACTTGCCCTGAACGCGGACCGGACCGGGGGCGCCGAGTTTCGACAACCGCTCCAGCGGAGGGCGCGTCGCAACCTCTTCGGTTTCGACCAAGGTCATATCGGGAGCTCCAGGGGTGCCGGCCGCGGCAGCCGGCGCGCGGGCGGGTCGGCGCTCGCATAACGGGCGACCACGCGATTCATTCCGAGCGCCCAGATTGTGCGGGATCAACGATCATCCGCTAACCGGCTCACGCTTTAGAGCCAGCGCTACGATCAACGAGGCTCATGTGCCAGGCCAGAGCTGTCCGGAGAATCGTTTCGAGGTCGGAAACCCGAGCTCTGCCGCAAGGCTGGGATCGGCGACCAGCACCGGCGGGTCACCGGGCCGCCGCGCGGTATCACGCCAGGCAATAGGCCGCCCGCCGACCGCCTCGGCAACCCGCACCACCTCTCGCACGGAATAACCGCGGCCGGTACCGAGGTTCAGCGCCGCGCTTTCCCCCCCGTCCGCGAGATGCTCGAGGGCGAACAAGTGAGCCTCGGCGAGATCCTGGACATGAATGTAGTCGCGGATCGCCGTCCCGTCCGGGGTCGGATAGTCGATTCCGTAGATGTCGATTTGCGCCCGCTGTCCCAGAGCGGCCTGCAGCACGAGCGGGACGAGATGGGTTTCCGGCTCATGCAGTTCGCCGATTTCGCCGTCAGGGTCTGCGCCGGCGGCGTTGAAATAGCGCAGCGACACTGAGCGCAAGCCATAGGACTCCCCGTACCAGCGCAGAGCTCGCTCGATCGCCAGCTTGGTCTCGCCATACGGGTTGACTGGAAGCTGAGGTGCAGTCTCACGAATCGGTACGTTGTCGGGAGTGCCGTAGGTCGCACAAGTCGAGGAGAAGACGATCTTGTCCACTCCGGCCTCGCGCATCGCATCGAGAAGCGAGAGGGTGCCGCCGAGATTGTTACGGTAGTACATCGCCGGATCGGCCACCGACTCGCCGACATAGGCGTAAGCTGCGAAGTGCATCACCGCCGACACTCGATGCTCCACAAGCACCGCGGCCAGTCGGCCCCGGTCGGCGACATCGCCCTCGACGAGGGGCCCCCAGCGCACCGCCTCGCGATGCCCGCGCGACATATTGTCAAAGACGACGGGCCGGTATCCGGCGCGCGCCAAGGTCTTGCAGGCGTGGCTCCCGATATACCCTGCCCCACCCGTGACCAGAACTGATTTAGACATCCCTGCTGTTGGCTCGGTAAAGTGTTGGTGAGGAAACAACGTAGCACGCCCGGGTCTTCTTCCTAAGATTGGATTCGCCCCGGTGCGGCGGCCGGTCGCGGGAATTTACAGGAATAAGCGAGCGGAGTGCGCGTTCTCCGCTGCATTGGCACGGAATCCATCGGAGTTGCGGGAATGCGCATTGCGGTGATCGGGATGAGGTATGCGGGTCCGTGCCTCGACAAAGAGGAGGCGAAGATCGCACGGCTGCGGCGTGGCGAGATATCCGCCAAGGGGTCTTCCTCATCCGCCAAGGGGTCTTCCTCATGAGCTCTGTCAGAAAGCGCGTGCTGGTCACCGGCGGCGCCGGGTTTCTCGGCTCGCATCTGTGCGAGCGCCTCCTTGCCCGGGGCGACGACGTGTTGTGCGTCGACAACTACTTCACCGGCCGCAAGGACAATGTCGCCCAGCTCTTGGGTGACCCGAATTTCGAGGCGATGCGCCACGACATCACGCATCCGCTGTTTGTCGAGGTCGACGAGATCTACAACCTCGCCTGCCCCGCCTCGCCGATCCACTACCAGTTCGA
>WNFR01004657.1_pt1 | contig 14079 bp, 15 predicted proteins | sample 5400221 | NCBI WGS metagenome assembly WNFR01 (sample SAMN13153357, study PRJNA577476) | soil metagenome | isolation source: 40 cm soil under Madrone tree | place: USA:California | collected 2016-06-14 | reverse complement strand
GGCCTCATCGCCCCGAGCACGTGCGACGCAAGTGACTCCGCCATCTGGGGTCGGTCCGGCGCCGTCGTCGACCCGACGACCGGCGATCTGCTCATCGCCACCGGCAACGCGCCCTGGAACGGGACGACGAACTGGGGCGACGCCGTCCTGCGCCTCTCGTCGGACGCATCGCGGCTCCTCGGCAACTACACGCCGACGAACACCGACCAGCTGAACGCCTCGGACACGGACATCGGCTCGACTTCGCCGGTGGTCCTCGACGCCGGCCACATCGCGCAGGGCGGGAAGGACGCGAAGATCCGCGTGCTTTCGGTGGCGCAGATGCGCGGGACTACGCCGCACAAGGGCGGCGAGCTGCTGGTCGTCTCGACGCCGTCGGGGACGGACCTCTTCACCGCGCCGGCGGTCTGGCACACCGGGTCGTCGACGCTCCTGTTCGCCGCCGACAACGGCGGTACCGCGGCCTGGCGCTACCGCGGCGGGCATCTGACCCACTTGTGGCAACACGGCACCGGCGGCACGAGTCCTGTTGTCGCCGGCAGCCTCCTCTGGGTCTACAACCCGGGCGGCGGGCTGAACATCTACCAGCCGGGCTCGGGCGCGCTAGTCGCGACGCTTCCGTGTGGGGGCGGCCACTGGAACAGCCCGATCGTCGTCGACGGCCACGTCGCGCTCCCCGAGGGGAACGCGAACGATCACGCAACTTCCGGGATCTTGGACATCTGGTCGGCAAGCAAGTGAACGACGGACCACATTGAAGGGCCAAAGCTAACGCGGAGCGTTAGCGGAGGCCGCACGAGCGCGCGGGGATGCCACGCCACCACCGCGCGCGCAGAACGAAACCGTCGCCCGTGCTCATAGAAGCTCGGCGGCTTCGCCGACGAGCGCTCCCGCGAAGCGGGAACCTCTATCGGTTGAAAGCGCGTAGCGCTTTCAACCGCTCCGGCGGCGCCGGACCTGGGGTGCCTGCTGCCCCAACGCCGCGTACGCGAGCGCCTGCAGCGACTCGTTCAGCGTCGCGAGCTCGCGCGTGAGCCGGAGGAAGTGCTCGTCGTTGTCGAGCCGCTTGCTCACCTTCTCCAGCTCGTTCCCGATCCGGTCGAGGCGCTCGAGGAGAACCTCGAAGCGGCGGTCTGAGAGGTCGCCTTCCATGCGGTTCATCCTAGTCCCGCCAGCTCGGCGCGCGTCCGCACGACGACAGTGCCGTCGCCGAGCTCGCGCAGCACGTCGTCGAGCGGGCCGACCACGGCGACGCGTCGCGCCGCCCCCGTATGCGCAAGCGCGATCTCCGCGAGCTCGCGTGGCGCGTCGGTGAAGACGCCGATGCGCATGCCGGCGCCCTCGAGCCGCCGCAACGACGCGCTCGTCTCCGCCCGCGGCCGGAAGTGCAGCGGGCCGCGGTCGGCGGCGAACCGCTCGAGCAGCGGCCGCCAGTCGCCGAGGGCGTCGTCGAGCACCGCAGCCGCAGCCGCGCGGTCGTCGGGGACGTCCAGCTGCACGCGCGCGCGGCGCGCCGCGTCCACCAGCCAGTCGTTCCAGAGGGGCCGCGTGTCCGCGAGCACGGCGTCGAGATCGAGCGCGACAGCGTCCACGTCCGACCATGCTAGAGTCGCGCTCCAAACCGGCGAGCGGTGAGGGAACTCCGGTGCAAGACCGGGACGGTCCCGCCGCTGTAAGGGGAGACGCTTCCCCACCACACGCCACTGGGCCCTCGGGCTTGGGAAGGCGGTGGGGGAGGGAGCCCCGAGTCAGAAGACCTGCCGCCCGCCGCGCAGACCGAACCCCTCGCGGAAGGGAGGATTCGTGCTTCGCCGTTCCCTCGTTCTCGTGGCGGTCCTCGCGGCCGTCCTCGCACCAGCCTCCTCGGCCAAGCCCAGGGCGGCTTCGTTCCCGGTCACGATCCACGCCGCCAACGGCGACGTCGTCGTCAAGGCCCGGCCGACGCGCATTGTCTCGCTCTCGCCGTCCGGCACGGAGGATCTCTTCGCCGTCGGCGCGGGCACGCAGGTCATCGCCGTCGACAACGACTCCGATTACCCCAAGAGCGCGCCGAAGACGACGCTCTCCGGCTTCACGCCGAACGTCGAGGCGGTCGCCGGCTACAAGCCCGACCTCGTCGTCGTCTCGAACGACATCGGCGGGCTTGTCGCGTCGCTCCAGAAGCTCGGCATCACCGTGCTGCTCGAGCCGGCGGCGGACAACCTCGCGCAGGCGTACGACGAGATCCGCCAGCTTGGCAGCGCGACCGGCAATGCACCGCAGGCGAAGAAGGTCGTGACCGGCATGGAGCGGTCTCTGACGAAGCTGTTGCGCAGCGTGCCCAAGGTGCAGCGGCAGCAGTCCGTCTACCACGAGCTCGATCCGACGTACTACTCGGCGACGTCTTCGACGTTCATCGGCCGCTTGTACAAGCTCTTCGGCTTCCGGAACATCGCCGACGCGGCTGACACGACGCACTCCGGCTATCCGCAGCTCTCGGCGGAGTACATCGTCTCGGCAAGCCCCGGCATCGTCGTGCTCGCCGACTCGGTGTGCTGCGGTCAGACCGCGGCGACGGTGGCCGCGCGCCCGGGCTGGAGCGGGATCACGGCGGTCAAGCGCCACCGCGTGATTGCGGTGAACGACAGCGTCGCGTCGCGCTGGGGGCCGCGCATCGTCGACTTCGCCCGAGCGATCGCAGCGGTGGCGCGGAAGCGGTAATGGCGACCGTCGGCACTGCCGATGCAACGGTACGGGCGCGAGGCGTCTCGCGCCCGTGGCGGCTGCTCGCCGGCGCGTTTCTCGTCGGATCGCTCTTCGTCGGGCTCGGCGTCGGGCCGGTCGGGATCGGCGCGACGGGGATCGTCGAGTCGGCGCTGTCGCACCTGCCGTTCCTCCACGTCCACTCGCCGCTCAGCAGCATCGACGAGGCGGTGCTGTGGCAGATCCGCGCGCCGCGGGTCGTCCTCGCCGCGATCGTCGGCGGCATGCTCGCGATCGCGGGGTCGTCGTACCAGGGTGTGTTCCACAACCCGCTTGCGGATCCATACCTGCTCGGCGTCGCCGCCGGTTCGGGGCTGGGAGCCACGATTGCAATCGCGTACGGGCACGTGGGCACGGCGGGCCAGCTGCTCCCGCTCGCGTCGTTCGTCGGCGGGCTCACCGCCGTCGCGGCCGCGTACGTGCTCGGACGCTCCGCGGGCAGCGTGCGCGCGGCCGGCGCGCTCGTGCTCGCAGGGCTGACCGTGACGCTCTTCTTCACCGCGGTGCAGACGTTCGTGCAGCAGCAGCACACGAACACGCTGCGCGACGTCTACTCGTGGCTGCTCGGCGGGTTCTCGACCGCGACGTGGAGCCAGGTCGCGGTCGCCGCGCCGTACGTCGCGGTCAGCTCGGCTGCGATCCTCCTTCACCGCCGCGTGCTCGACGTGCTCAGCGTCGGCGACGAGGAGGCGGCCAGCCTCGGCGTCAACGTCCCGCGGCTGCGGCTCCTGCTCGTCATCGCCGCCACGGCGGGCACGGCGGCGGCGGTCGCCGTCAGCGGGCTGATCGCATTCGTCGGGATCATCGTCCCGCACACGATCCGCCTGCTCGTGTCCACGAGCTACCGCGCGGTCGTCCCGCTCTCGCTCGTCGTCGGCGCGGGGTTCCTCGTCCTCGCCGACGTGCTCGCGCGGACGGTCGTGTCACCGGCGGAGCTGCCGATCGGCGTCGTCACGGCATTCTTCGGCGCGCCGTTCTTCGCGATCGTCCTGCGCACCTCGAGGACGATGCGGTGATCGAGCTGCGCTCGCTCGCGGTTCGGTTCGACGGCACGCAGGCCGTGCGCGGGATCTCCCTCGACGTCGCTACGGACGAATGGGTGATGCTCATCGGCCCGAACGGCGCGGGGAAGACGAGCGTGCTCCGCGCGCTCTGCGGCCTCCTGCCGTTCGACGGCGACGCGCTGCTCGACGGGCGCGATGTGCGCGAGCTCGGGCGGCGCGAACTCGCGCGGCTGATCGCGTTCGTCCCGCAGAATCCGGTCACACCGCCGGAGCTGACGGTCGCCGAGGACGCCCTCCTCGGCCGGACGCCGCATCTCGGCTATCTCGCGGCGGAGGGCCGCCGCGACCGCCAAGCCGCGGCGCGCGCGCTCGAGCGGCTCGACCTGCTTCCGTTCGCGGAGCGCGGGCTCGGCTCGCTGTCGGGCGGTGAGCTTCAGCGCACCGTCCTTGCGCGGGCGCTCGCACAGGAGGCCCGGATCCTGCTCCTCGACGAGCCGACGACGTCGCTCGACCTCGGCCGCCAGCAGCAGGTGCTCGAGCTCGTCGACTCGCTGCGGGGCGACGGGCTCACCGTCGTGTCCACCATGCACGACCTGACGCTCGCAGGGCAATACGCCGGCCGGCTCGTGCTCCTCGACCGTGGTGCCGTTGTCGCGGAGGGCGAGCCGGAGGACGTGTTGTCGGCTGCGAATCTCGCCGCGTACTACGGCGCCAGCGTGCGCGTCGTCTCCGACGGAGACGGCACCTACGTCCTGCCGCAGCGCCGGTGACGCTCGTCGTCTACGTCGGCGGCGCGCGCAGCGGCAAGTCGAGCCTCGCGGTCGAGCGGGCGCAGGCGGAGGGCGCGCCGGTCACGTTCATCGCAACAGGCGAGGCCGGTGACGAGGAGATGGCCGAGCGCATCGCGAGACACAAGTCGGAGCGTCCGGCGGGCTGGAGGACGATCGAAGAACCGATCGATGTCGCGACCGCGCTCGCATCGGTGTCTGACACCGACACCGTGATCCTCGACTGCCTCTCGCTCTGGATCGCGAACGGCGGCGACGGCGCGGTTCCTGCTCCGCGTGACGGCCTCACCATCGCGATCACGAACGAGGTCGGTCTGGGGATTGTCCCCGTCAACGCGCTTGCACGCGCGTACCGCGACACGCTCGGCCGCGTGAACGGGGCCTGGGTCGCCGCTTCGGACGAGGCGTACTTCGTCGTCGCCGGCCGAGCGCTGAGGCTCGCGTGAGCGCGTACGACGACGCGCGACGAGCGTATGACGCGAAGACGAAGCCGCGTGGAAGTCTCGGCCGGCTCGAGGATCTCGGCTGCCGCCTCGCGGAGATCCGGGGCTTCGTGCCGGAGCAGCTCGACGCCGCCATCGTCGTCGCCGCCGGCGACCACGGCGTGGCCGCGGAAGGCGTCTCCGCCTATCCGCAGGAGGTGACCGCGCAGATGGTCGCGAACTTCGCGGCCGGCGGAGCGGCGATCAACGTGCTCGCGCGGCGAGCCGGGGCACGGCTCCTCATCGAGGACCGCGGCGTCGGGGTCGGGACGCGCAACATGGCAGAGGGGGCGGCCATGACGGCGGACGAGGTGGAGCGGGAACTCGCAGCCGGCGGGGCGCTCGTGGACGAGCTCGACCTCGACGTCATCGGCCTCGGCGAGATGGGGATTGCGAACACTACGTCGGCGAGCGCGCTGACCGCTGCGCTGCTCGACGTCGATCCGGCGCTCGTCTGCGGTCCCGGGACCGGCATTACCGACGTCTCGCACAAGGTTGCCGTCGTACGGCGCGCGCTCGAGGTCAACGCGGATGCGGATCCGCTCGCCGCGCTCGGCGGCTTCGAGATCGCGTTCCTCGCCGGCGTCGTGCTCGCCTGCGAGCGGAGGCGGATCGCAGTCTTGCTCGACGGCTTCATCACGGGCGCCGCCGCGCTCGCGGCCGCGCGCATCTCGCCGGGCGCCGTCGACGTGATGATCGCGGCGCACCGCTCGCCCGAGCCGGGCCACACGCTCCTCCTCGACGCGCTCGGGCTCGACCCGCTGCTGGATCTCGGCCTGCGCCTCGGCGAGGGGAGCGGCGCGGCGCTCGCGCTGCCGCTCCTGCACGCGTCGGTTGCGATCCTCGCCGAGATGGCGACGTTCGGCGACGCCGGTGTCACCGATGCCGGGCACTGAATTGCGCGGCTTCGCCGCGGCGGTCTCGTTCCTTACGCGCATCCCGGTCGGCCGTTGGATCGAGCTCGACGGCGCAGACGTCGCGCGCGGCGGCGCGCTGTTTCCACTCGTCGGCGCCGGGATCGGAACCGTCGTCGGCGGGATCGCGCAGGCCGCGGGCGGCACGCTGACCGCGCCGGTGGCTGCGCTCCTCGGCGTTGCGGCGGGCACAGTCCTGACCGGCGTCCTCCACCTCGATGCACTCGCGGACACGGCGGACGCCCTCGGCGCGACCACGCGCGAGCGCGCGCTCGAGATCATGCGCGACCACTCGGTGGGCGCCTTCGGCGCGGTCGCGCTCGTCCTCGACCTCGGGATCAAGGCGGCAGCGCTCGCCGCGCTCGTCGGTCACCATGACGCGCTGCGCGCGGCGGTGTGCGCCGCCGCGTCCGCGCGTGCCGTCCCGGTCGTTCTCTCCGTCTCGCTTCCGTACGCGCGCCCGGCGGACGGGCTCGGCCGCGTGCTGGGCGGCACCGGCCGGCTCCGCGCACTCGTCGCCATCGCGATCGCCGTCGCGGTCTGCGCCCTGCTTCACGCCTCGCTCCTGCTCGCCGTCGTCGCGGGCATCGCGGTCGCGTGCGGCCTCGCCGCGCGGCAATGGCTCGGCGGCGTCACGGGCGATGTGCTCGGCGCGGCGGCCGAGCTGGCGGAGACCGGCGCGCTTGTGGCCGCGGTCGCGGTGCTGTGAGCCGTCTCGTCCTCGTCCGCCACTGCGAGCCCGAGGACGACGCACGTGGCCGCTGCTACGGGAGCCTCGACGTCGGCCTCTCCGACGATGGCCGCAGGCACGCGCTCAAGCTGGCTGCGTACCTCTGGGCGGACGCCGTGTGGACGAGCCCGCGGCTGCGCGCACGGGAGACTGCGGCGGCGCTCGTGCCGGAGCCGCTCGTGGACGACGATCTGCGCGAGCTCGACTTCGGGGAGCTCGAGGGTCGGACGTTCGACCAGATCGCAGCGAGCGAGCCCGAGCTGTACCGCGCGTGGATGGAAACGCCGACGCGCGTCCGCTTCCCCGGGGGCGAGGGCTATACCGATCTGAAGGCGCGCGCGGTCCCCAGCCTCGAGCGGATCTGGGACGAGCACGCGAGCGCGATCGTCGTGACGCACGGCGGGGTCATCCGCGCCGGTCTCGCCGCCTGGCTCGGCATTCCGGACGAAGCGATCTTCCGCATCGACCTTCAGTACGGCGGCGTCACCATCGTCGACCGCGTCGAGGGCTCGCCGATCGTCCGTATCGTGAACGGCTGATGGCGACGGCCGCGATCCTCACGATCGGGAACGAGCTCGTCTCCGGCGACGTCCCGAACACGAACGGCTCGTGGCTCGCACGGCGGCTCGCTCCGCTCGGCGTCTCCGTGCGTCTGATCGCCGCCGTCCCCGACGAGATCGACGCGATCGCGGACTTCGTCCGCCGCGAGGCGCCGCTCGTCGACGTCCTCCTCGCCACCGGCGGCCTCGGCGGGACGCCGGACGACATCACGCGCGAGGCGCTCGCGCACGCGTTCGGCGTCGACCAGGTCGAGGTGCCGGAGCTCGCCGCCGACCTGCGTGCCCGCTTCGCGCACGACCCCGACTACGCGGCCGCGTGGGCGCGTCTCCCGGCCGGCAGCAGTGCGCTTCCGAACCCGCTCGGCGGCGCCCCGGGGTTCGTCGTCGAGAACGTCTACGTGCTGCCCGGCTTGCCGGCCGAGATGGAGGCGATGTTCGACTCCGTCGCGGAAGAGCTGCGCCGCGGCGAGCCGATCGCGTCGTGGCGCAAGACGTACCGCACGCGCGAGAGCACGATCGCGTCGCTCCTCGTCGAAGCGTGCGAGCGCTGGCCGGTCGTGCTCGTCGGGTCCTACCCGACGTTCCCCGTCGACGGCCCGGACGTCGAGGTCGTGCTGAAGTCCAGCGATACGGCCGCGCTCGGCGAGGCGTCGAGCTGGCTCGCGTCAGCGATCGAACAGCGCGGCTGAGCTGAGGCGTCGCTTGCGACGCCGACCTTCAGGCCGCGCGGGTTTCCCGCGCGTCCGTGCCGTCGCTGGCCGACGACGCCCAAGGCCACGCGCTTTGCCCTGCCTCCGTCAGCGGTCGAAGAGGGCTGCCGATGGTAGATAGAACGCCGCGATCGCGAACGTCAGCAGCACGGCGGCGAGCGGGCTGAAGAGCGCGACGACGAAGCAGAGCCCGTACATCAGCATGCCCGGCGCGTACGCGCGGTCGACGGCGCGCAGTGCGGAGTCGGGAACACCGTCGGCGATGAGCCGCCGGTTGCGGCGCGCGTACTGCCACCACGCCTGGTGCATCGCAGCCATGACGACGAACGTCGCGGTGTATGCGAGTGTCGCCGCCCCTTCACCGTCGCGATGCAGGTAGTCGGCGACGAGTCGCGTCGGGAACGGGAGGAACGCGATCGTCAACAGCAGGAGGTTGTTGATGAACAGCATCGTCCGATTCGCGCGGCCCATGAGCGATACGGTGTGATGGTGGTTGATCCAGATGATTCCGATCGTCACGAAACTCGTCACGTAGGCGAGGTACGACGGCCACAGGTGCAGGAGCTGCGTGCCCAGATCCCGGCCGGAGCTCACCGCGAACTCGAGTACCAGGAGCGTCGCGGCGATCGAGAAGACGCCGTCGCTGAACGCCTCGAGGCGACCGGTGCCAGACTCGTCCATGCCGGGAATCGTGGCGAACACGGAGGACGACCCTGATCCTCCTCGTGCTGCTGCGGCCGGTGCTGTTCGGTCTCGCGATCGCCGCGGCGGTGATCGCGGGCCATCGCACCGACTCGTTCTGGATCGGGCGCTGACCTTCCTCATCGCCTCCGGCGTCGGCCGCGCCATCCGGCGACTCATCCGGGGGCGCACGCGAGATGCGGTGCGGGCCGCCCTCTGGCCTGCGGCGGCGACCGGCTTCGTCGTCCTGTTCGTCGAGATCGGGCTTCCGAACTGGGCCGCCGCTTTCCTCGCGTTTGTGTGCGCCGGCCTGACGAAGAACGCGCTCGCCGCCGTATTCCTGCCCCGGTACCCGTTGCTTCGGCTCGAGGAATGGGGCGTCCCCGGGCCGGACGACGTCATCGAGGGCCGCTGGACCGAGAGGGACTAGCGTAAGAACGAGGGACGCCGCGGGATCTCATCGAGCATGAGGAACCTCGCACTCGCCGCGGCTGCCGTCGCCGCCCTCGTCGCCGCGGGCGCCGCGGTCGCCCGCGGGATCGACAGTGGCGCCAAGAGCATCACGCCGGTCTCCGGCACGTTCACGGCAACGAGGGTGAGGGAAAGCACGACCCAGTCGTGCACGAGCTCGACGGGCACGACGATCGCCTCGACGAAGGCGACCTACACCGGGACGGCGTCAGGCTCGCCGGATATCGCCGGCCGTGCGACCATCGCCGCCCACAGCACGATCAACACGACGGACGGCATCGGGATCGTCACCGGCACATTCAAGGTCGGAAAGACGGAAGCGCATTTCTCCGCCGTCTACGACCACGGCGCTATCGCCGGCACTGCGTCCGGCCACGGCGCGTCACCGCATACGCAACTGCTCGCCAACCTCTCCGCGTCCTACAGTCCGACCGCCGGGTTCACGGGCGGCAAGATCGGCGGCACGGACGGCGGGTCCGCCGTCGAGTTCGTGCCGGGCGCCTGCGCGCCGTCACATCCGCCGCAGACGGAGAAGACCTCGGCGCACGGGATCGTGACCGCCTCGTCGGCGACGTCGATCACCGTGGCCGGCCTGACCTGCGCGGTCCCGGCGTCGCTTGGCGCGCCCGTCTTCATCAACTACTACGTCGGAGCTCACGCAGCGATCACGTGCACAGTCGTCAACGGTGTGAAGACGCTCGTCACGATCGACAAGAGCCCGTGAGCTCCGCAATCAGGCGCACGGGCTCGAGGTCCGTGTGCTGGAGGTGCTGGAGCATCGCCCGCTCGCAGCCGGCCTGTTCGTACTCGTGCAGGCGGGCTACCACCTGGTCGACGGAGCCGACCAGCGCGCGTTCCGAATAGCCCGCGAGCCAGTCGTCGAATTCGACGTCGCGCGCCCGGCTGTCGTACAGCTCTCGCGCGCGCTCGATCGCGTCGTCGTGCGTCGCGCCGATGATGCAGCCGGTCATGATCGAGAAGCGCAACGAGCGGACGCGCGCGCGGATTGCGGCGGCCTCCTCCGGCGTGACGAACGGCGCGTTGTACTCGTCGGCGAAGCGCAGCGCCGGCCCGACCGTCCCGCGCTTGCCGTGCCCGCCGACGATGATCGGCGGATGCGGCTTCTGCACCGGCTTCGTCACGGTCGGCGAGTCCTCGAGGACGTAATGGCGGCCGTGGAAGTCGACGCGCTCGTCGGTCCAGAGGCGGTGGACGATCTCGATCTGCTCCGCGAACATCTCCGCGCGCACGCGGCTCTCCGGAAACGGGAATCCGAACGCGCGGTGCTCGCGCTCCATCCAGCCCATGCCGATGCCGAGCTCGATCCGGCCGCCTGAGACGTGATCGGCGGTCGCGGCCGCGTTCGCGAGGAGCGCAGGCGCGCGGAAGGTGACGGGGGAGACCAGCGTGCCGAAGCGCAGGGTCGGCGTGCGCGCGGCGAGCGCGGCGATCGTCGTCCACGCATCGTGTGCGACGTTCACGTCTTCGTCGCCCTGCGAGATGTAGTGGTCGGAGCGGAACAGCGTCTCAATGCCGTGCTCGACGCAGGCGTCGGCGAGCGCGCACCAGTGCTCCCAGGTCACGCCTTCCTGTCCTTCGATCATGAGGGCCACACGCATCCGGCCGACGCTAGCATCGGTGAGTGGCCGCGACGCAGCCGGAGACCTACCTGGAAGACCTCAATCCGGCGCAGCGGGAGGCGGTTCTCACCACCGAGGGACCGCTCCTCGTCATCGCCGGAGCCGGCTCCGGCAAGACCCGCGTCCTCACCCGGCGGATCGCCCACCTGCTTGCGGCGGTCGGGGCGAAGCCGCCCGAGATCCTCGCCATCACGTTCACGAACAAGGCCGCCGCGGAGATGCGCGAGCGACTCGAGGACCTCGTCGGGCCGCCGGCGCGCGCCGCCTGGGTGATGACGTTCCACGCGGCCTGCGGCCGCATCCTCCGCCGGGAGGCGCCGAGGCTCGGCTACCGCACGAACTTCACCATCTACGACTCGGCCGACCAGCTCCGCCTCGTGAAGCGCTGCCTCGAGGAGCTCGACCGCGACCCGAAGCGCTTCACGCCGCGCGGCATCCACTCCCAGATCTCGAATGCGAAGAACCAGCTCATCGGGCCGGCGGAGTACGCGAGCCGCGTGTCGAGCTTCTACGACCAGACGGTCGCCGACGTCTACGAGCTGTACCAGGCGCGACTCCACGCTTCAAACGCGGTCGACTTCGACGACATGCTCTACCTCACGGTCGAGGTGCTCGAGCGCTTCCCCGAGGCCGCGGAGAAATGGCAGAAGGCGTTCCGGTATGTCCTCGTCGACGAGTACCAGGACACGAACCACGCGCAGTACCGGCTACTGCAGCTCCTGTCCGCACAGCACATGAACGTTTTTGCGGTGGGCGATCCGGACCAGTCCATCTACGCCTTCCGTGGCGCCGACATCCGCAACGTCCTGGAATTCGAGCGCGACTTTCCCGGCGCGCGCACGATCGCGCTCGAGCAGAACTACCGCTCGACGAACTCGATCCTCGAGGCGGCGAACGCCGTCATCCGCCACAACCGCGAGCGCAAGGAGAAGAACCTCTGGTCGGAGCTCGGCGACGGCGAGCCGGTGCGCGTCATCGAGGTCGAGGACGAGCACGCCGAGGCGCGTTACGTCGCCGCCGAGATCGCGCTCCTTGTCGAGCAGGGCTACTCCGGAAACGAGATCGCCGTCTTCTACCGGACGAACGCGCAGAGCCGCGTGCTCGAGGACGTGCTCGTCCGCCAGGCCGTCGCGTACCAGGTGATCGGCGGCCCGCGCTTCTACGAGCGCGCCGAGGTGAAGGATCTCGTCGCCTACCTGCAGGTGATCGACAACCCGTACGACGCGGTCTCGCTCATCCGTATCGCCAACAAGCCGCGGCGCGGGATCGGCGACTCGACGCTCGCGCGCCTGCAGGCGTACGCCGACGCGCAAGGGATCTCGCTGTGGGAGGCGACCGAGTTCGCCGAGGAGGCCGGCGTCGGCGCAGCGCCGCAGAAGGCGGTGCGCGCGTTCCGCACGATGATCGAGTCCTGCATGTCGGGCGCGCTCGAGCTCGAGGTGCCGGAGCTGATCGAGCGCGTGCTCGAGCGCTCCGGTTACATCGAGTCGCTCGAGGCCGAGCGGACGATCGAGGCGCAGGGTCGCATCGAGAACCTCCAGGAGCTCGTCTCGCTCGCGCGCGAGTGGCAGGAGGAGAACACGGAGCCGAGCCTGTCGTCGTTCCTCCAGGAGGTCTCGCTCTACTCCGACCAGGACGCCATCCGCGGCGAGGGCTCGCTCGTCACGCTGATGACGCTGCACAATGCGAAGGGCCTCGAGTTCAAGGCCGTCTTCCTCATCGGCCTCGAGGAGGGGATCTTCCCGCACTCGCGCTCGATCGAGGAGCACGGCGTCGAGGAGGAGCGGCGCCTCTGCTACGTCGGCATGACGCGCGCGATGGAGAAGCTGACCCTGCTGCATGCGTCGTCCCGGATGCTGTTCGGCGGCCGTTCCTACAACCTCCCGTCGCGCTTCCTCGACGAGCTGCCGGAGCAGCACGTCGAGCGGGAGCGGCTGCGGCCGGATTCGTGGTCGGGCTACGGCTCCCCGCGCCAGAGCTCGGTGCCGACGCGCGACGCGCCGGCGCTCTCAGCGGGCGACTCGGTGCGGCACGGGACACTCGGCGAGGGCGTCGTCCTCCGGCTCGAGCCGGGCGGGGTCGCGGTCGTGCGCTTCGCGAGCGACGGCTCGGAGCGAAGGCTGATGCTCGACTACGCGCCGTTGGAGAAGATCACCTGATGGAGGTTCGTCCCTGCCGCGACCACGATGAATTTGCGGGCGCGCTCAACGGAATCTGGCAGTACTTCGGCCCGCCGCCGGATGACGCCAGCGTCGACCGCTGGATCGAGTTGGTCGGCCCGGGCCGGATGCATGCCGCGTTCGAGGACGGCGAGGTCGTCGGCGGCGCGGGCGCCTTCACCTTCGATCTGAGCGTCCCCGGCGGATCGATCCCGTGCGCGGGCGTCACCGTCGTCGGGGTGTATCCGACGCACCGCCGCCGCGGAATCCTGCGGGAGATGATGCGCGCGCAGCTCGACGATGTGCGCGCGCGCGGCGAGCCGATCGCGGCGCTGTGGGCGTCGGAGGAGACGATCTACGGTCGCTTCGGCTACGGCATCGCGTCCTGGTGCGGCGAGGTCACCATCCCCCGCGATCGCAGCGCGTTCGGGCGGCCGTTCGAGCGGCGCGGCCGGGTACGCGCGGTCACCCTGGACGAGGCCGTGGAGTTGTTCCCGCGGGTTTGGGAGGCGCTTCGCGCGCAGCGGACTGGGGTCTTCGCCCGCACCGAGACCTGGTGGCGGGAGCGCGTCCTGCGGACGCCGGATGAGCAGAAGGCGACGCCGAAGCGGCTCGTTGCGCTCGAGATCGACGGGGATGTCCAGGCGTACGCGGTCTACAAGACGACGGCGGCATTTGAGGGGTTCGTCTCGAACGCGAAGCTCGACGTGGTCGAGGCGGTGGGGGCGAATCCGCAGGCGACGGCCGAGATCTGGCGCTACCTCCTCGACGTGGATTGGATTGCGACCATCAACGCGGGGCTCATCCCGCCCGACCATCCGCTTTTCCTGCTCCTGGCGAATCCGCGCCACGCCCGCTTCAAGCGGCACGACGCGCTCTGGGTGCGGCTCGTCGACCTGGGGGCGGCGCTCGGCGGGCGCGCCTACGCGACCGACGAGTCGGTCGTGTTCGAGGTGCGGGACTCGTTTTGCCCGTGGAACGGGGGCCGCTGGAAGGTCGAGGCTGGGAAGGCGGAGCGGACGGAGGCGCGGGCGGAGATCGCGCTCGACGTCGACGCCCTCGGCTCGGCGTACCTCGGGGCGGTCTCGTTCGCCGCGCTGCGCGAGGCGCTGCGCATCGAGGAGCGTGTGGAGGGCGCAGTTGCGCGCGCGGACGCCTTGTTCGGTTGGCACCCCGATCCGTGGTGCCCGGAGATTTT
>WNFR01005550.1_pt1 | contig 14080 bp, 10 predicted proteins | sample 5400221 | NCBI WGS metagenome assembly WNFR01 (sample SAMN13153357, study PRJNA577476) | soil metagenome | isolation source: 40 cm soil under Madrone tree | place: USA:California | collected 2016-06-14 | reverse complement strand
CCCAGGAATACCGCTGATAATGGAGCCCAGCCCGGAAGCGGCATTCGAACACATGATGTTGCTGATGATGACCCGGCGCAGCACGCCTACCGGAACGCCCTCGGGTCCGCGCATACGGCTGCCCAGGCGGAGGAAGATCGGCGCATTCGTAATATCGCGCATGGTGATGTTGTTGATGGCTACGTCTTCCAGAATCCCGCCGTCCACGGTTTCCAGGGCCAGCCCGCGGCAGAATTCAAACACGCAGTTTGAAATCGTAATGTTCCTGAAGCCACCGTTGGATTCCGTGCCGAACTTAATCCGGCCTGTGGGACTGAAGTTGGGACGCGGCAGCGTGCGATTGTAAGTCCCATCCAGGAGAGTCCCTTCCTGAAAGCCGCTGACGAAGCAATTTGTGATGGTGACCTTTTCGGTCGCCCGGGCATAACCGAGGCCGAAAGAGCTCTTGAGACAGATCCCGTCGTCCCAGGGCGAGTTCACGCTGCAATTGGAGATGCGCACGTTGCGGCAGCAATCAATATCCATGCCGTCACGATTGGTATCAATGGTGAGATTGTCGAGGGTGAAGTTGTCCACGCCAAGCGCAAGGATGCCAAAGTGTCCGCCGTGCAGGATCTTGAAATCGCGCAATACGACGTTGCGGCAATTTCGCAGCGAGATCGCTTTGTTACCGACGCCGGGATCTTCCGCCTTTGGTGGTTCTCTGCTGGTACCGCGACTGAGTCCTTTGCCCCAGATCATTCCAGGGCCCAGAATGGATACGTTCTCCACGCCCTCGCCCCAGATCAGGCTGTTGTGCCAATGGCTGTGACCGTAATCCTGGTATTTGTCGAACTCAAAAGGCTCGGCAGGATCATACTGGCCGGCCGCCCCTGACTCAGCAGCCAGAATCGTGGCTCCAGGATCCAGATAAAGCGCGACCTTGCTCTTCAAATGAATCGAGAAACATGCGTATGTACCCGCGGGAAAATGGACCACCCCGCCCCCGGCAGCGGCTGCAGCTTCAATCGCTTTATTGACAGCAGGTGTATCTATAGTTTTGCCATCACCTTTTGCGCCGAAAGCCCGCACATTGTAAGTGCCGAGCCCGGCTCTGTCTTTTGCGGAATCTTTGTCGTTGATCGCTGACGCCGCAAACGCGCGGGTCAGCGATGGTACAGCTAAGCTCGCTCCGGCGAGTCCTGCACCAGTAAGCCGAAGAAAGCTTCGACGCGAATTCCTGTCGATTGACATCAGGCATCTCCCTATTGAGTTTCCAATCCAGTGCCTGGGGCTGCGACCCAGAATCCCTTGACAGAGACAGGTCTACGGTCGCCGCTCTCAGACCCCTTCCCGAGGCTTCCCCTTGCGAACGAAGATCGAATCCTGCGTTGGCTCTGCTTCGCACTCCATAGCGATCGTGGTCACGGGATGGTCCGGCGACTGGGCTGGCAACCCGGTAAAGCGGACGCGGTAGGAATCTTGGTGAAACTCGATCTTCTTATCGCCGGCCAGAAGCCTGGCCGATTTCACCGTGGTCTGCAATCCGCTCATGGCCACGGTGTCGCCTGGCCAATAATGCACGTGCATGTACAGCGTGTTCCCTTTACGCGTAAAGCTCGCGTAATTGTTTCTGCGCGGCTGGCACAGATCGGATTGGTAGATGGCGTCGCCGTTTTTCGTCATCCACTGTCCAACTTCGGCCAGTATCCGGACTGACTCCTCAGGAATCGAACCGTCTGGTTTTGGTCCGATATTCAGCAGGTAGTTGCCGCCATCGCGTGCGCAGGAAATCAGGTTGCGGATGACTTGCTTCGATGGTTTCCAGCTATCGTCACTCTGCTGAAAGCCCCAGCTATCGTTCAATGTCATGCAGGATTCCCAGGCGCGTCCGTTGGTCTCAGCCGTGATGCGTTGTTCAGGAGTGGCGAAGTCGCCGGGCAAACCGTTGCGGTTGTTCACAATGATGTCCGGCTGCAACTCGAACACCATCTTGTTCATCTTTTCCGATTCCCATTGGTCGGCCGTGAGCGGCCAGCGGACGTCATACCAGAGGACGTCTATTTTTCCGTAATTGGTAAGCAACTCGCGGATGAGCCCGTGCGTATACGCGACGAAACGCTTGCGCGCTTCTTCGTCCGTCGCACAGCGCGCGCCGTCAGGATGATGCCAATCCATCAGCGAGTAATAAAAACCGACGCGCAAGCCTTCCGCCCGCGCCGCGTCAACATATTCCCGCACCAGGTCGCGGCCTGGTCCTTGCTTGGCCGCGCAGTAATTTGTGAGTCTGGTGTCCCACTGGCAGAAACCTTCGTGGTGCTTTGTGGTCATCACCATGTACTTCTGCCCGGCCTGGCGCGCCAGCTTGGCCCACGCGCGCGCCGCATTCGGTTTGGGATTAAAACGCTTCGCCAGCGGCTCGTACTCCGAGACGGGAATGCCTTCGTTCTCCATCACCCATTCGTGCCGCCCTAAAACGCTGTACAGGCCCCAATGGATGAACATCCCGAACTTGGCTTGATGCCACCATTGCATGCGGCGAACGCGGTCCGCCTGGACTTCGGCAGATTCCACCGGTGCCTTGTCCGGAACCTGGGTCTGCAAAGGAGCAGGAGCGGTCGTTGTCTGTCCATAGATGTTGGGCACACCAGCCGCAGTCAGCGCGCCAGCGGCTCCGAGTCCTTTTAGAAAATTACACCGGGAAGAAGATTTGCTGTCCATAAGCCTCTCGATAATGAATTTTTGCGCTGCGTCCGCGTTCAATTAGAGCGTGCAACTACCGGGTTCCTGAGGGTGCCAATTTTCTCAATCTCGATCACGACTTCGTCTCCGTGACGCAACCATCGAGGCGGTGTTCGGCCGAGTCCCACGCCGGCCGGCGTTCCAGTACTGATGATATCGCCGGGCTCCAGGGCGATGAAACGCGAGATATGTTCGATAAGCTCAGGAACACCGAAAATCAGTTCTCGCGTGTTCGAATGCTGGAGCGTATCGCCGCCTATGGAAAGACGAATATCAAGGGCCTGAGGATCTGGGATCTCGTCGCTGGTAACAATGTACGGACCCAGCGGCGCAAAGGTGCTGAGGCTCTTGCCTAACGTCCACTGGGAGGTCGCGAGTTGTACGTCGCGCGCACTCACATCGTTGAGCACGGTGTAGCCGAATACGTGGCTGCGCCAATTTGCGCGTGAGATCCGTTCTCCTCCCTTGCCAATCACTACGGCGAGCTCCGCCTCATAATCAGGCTTCTCCGTTGCGGACGAGATTACGATAGGAGCTCCCGGTCCGATCACAGCCGTGGAATACTTCGCGAACACCGTGGGCACCGATGGGATCTCCATCTTGGACTCAATCGCATGGTCTCGATAGTTCAGGCCAACGCAAAGTATTTTTGGAGGACGCGGAATCGGAGCCAGCAACTTTATCTTGCTGAAGGGACGCAGCTCCTGGGAAGAGAGCTTCGGCGCCGCCTTCTCTGCGGCGACGACAGCTCGCTCGCCTCCAGCGATGAACTCCAGGGCACTCGCGAATCCTAAGCGGCGAGCGGAAACACTCCTTCATCGCGCAGAATTCCCGCTGCTGATCCGCCATTTTCCGTAAAACTGATGAGACGCACGTCACCCTTTGCTGATGGCGAGGGTCCGTTACTTCTCGTGTAACAAGACCCCTGCTGGTCTAGACGATCGATTCTTAGAAAATAATTCTGGCGCCAAATTGCAGTTGCCTTGGGTTACCAACGATTGAGGAAATCCTGCCGGCGGCCGTGTTCCCAATGGTCGCTGCGTTGCCGGTGGGAGCCGCCAGGTTTTGAATGTTAAACACGTTGAACCCCTCCGCGCGAAGCTGCAATTGTTTTGCTTCACTCAGGTGTATGTTTTTGAACAAGGAAACGTCCATGTTCACAACGTGAGAACTCCTCAGACCATTCCGCCCAAAGTTTCCAAACCCACCAGACGGTACCGTGAAAGCCGTAGGATCAAACCATTGATTCGCGTTCTGATTTCCGGGCGTCGGGTTTCCGACCAGGTTCGGCCGTGCGTAACCGCTAAGCGCGCCAAAGTTCACGCCGGAGATACTGGCAGGATCTCCGCTCACGTTCAGGTTGAAAGGCTGCCCTGATCGTGCCTGAAAAATTTCATTGATTTGCAAATTGCCCAGGAACCACGATGCCGGCCCACTTTGCAGCCAGCGTTGGCCTCTCCCGAAGGGAAGCTCCCAAACCGTGTACCAGGACAAGAAGTGCGGAACGTCAAACCCAGAGACACTGTAGTTCGAACGCGGGTCAAAATAATTCTGGACCGATGAGCCGTTCTGTCCCGCTCCGTTCTCTACGCCGAAGTATCCGCTGCTTGTGTCCAGGGACTTCGACCAGGTGTAGGAAACCAGGGTCATCACTCCCCGTGAAAGGTTTCGGTGGAACTTGACCTGCAGGGAGTTGTAGTTCCCGTATCCGATCGATTGCGTGTAATGCAGGCCAGGCTGCATCCAGGGGATGGCACGGAGGTTATCGACTGTCGCGGTATTGCTAGCAGAAGCTACAGGGGCAGCGTTGGCGTTGCCGGTGTATGCCATGTGTCCGTTGCGGCTTCCAACATATCCAACAGAGATGAGCGTGCTCGGCGACAACTGCTTTTCGACTGCAAGGTTCCATTGTTCTGACCAAGGATCCTGGTAGCGTGGATCGTCAAAGAACGTGGATTGCAGGCTGTTCCACGGGGATATCGGAACTGGAGCAGTTAGATTGCCGGCCGCACCAGTAATGGGAACCAGAGGAACTCCGGGCGCGCCCGCACTGCCTGAGCTGTTGGGAGCGCCGGAAAACGCACGCACCCACGGCCATTGCGCAGCTTCGATATCGTTCTGCGCATATTGGCTGCGTGCGGACACAGTGTCCCAGTACATGCCAATTCCGCCGCGCACTACCCAGTTGCGCCGCGGCTGCCAGGCAAAGCCAAAGCGAGGACCGTAGTTGTTATACGTCGCCGGAGACATGAAATTCTTATCGCCTTGCGCGACGACATGGCTGTTGAGCGAGACTTGGCTGTTGCACGGGATGTTGCTTGGATTCGGGGTAGGACACGCCGTAAAAAAGGCGTCGGGAACACACCCGTTCGCGTTTCCTGCCTGGCTGCAAGGCACCAGCGAAGAAGCTCCAATCAGCCATTGCTGATTGAACAAATCCAGGCCATTCGACAGGCGACTATTCGCGATTGTGGGCTGGGTCGTGAAATCCCAGCGTAACCCAAGGTTCAGAGTCAGGGTCGGCAGAATCTTCCATTGGTCTTCTCCATAGAGTGACCAGGTAGCCAGGTGGAAATTAACTTCTCCACCGGCAGGCAGTTCCCCGGAAGAACTGGTCGGGAAGCCGAGCAGCGCAGAAGCCACCGACAAACCTCCGCTGCCGACCGGGGCCCCGGGACAAGGACTCGAAGGACAGCCGGTGAGCGCTCCGCTAAATCCAAAAGTCTGGAAGGTATTGATCTGATCGCGCGCCACCCAAACATATTGCCCGCCGAACCGGAAGTCGTGTTTGCCTCGCAGCCAATCCACGTTGCCCGTAGCGCTCCAATCCGGATTGCGACGGAGCGAGTCGCCACGATTTCCAATTTCGTTGGTGAACCACGGACTGGCTAGAGTCGCAACCATTCCGTTGAATTGGTCAACGCTCAGGCCCAGGCTCTTCATCTTATCGATGCCAATCGTGCTCTTGGCCTGGTTGAATACGTAGGGCTTGCGCAGAGCGCCGGCGCTCGCGTCGAGAATCAAATGGGGACTGAAAGTGTGGATCCATCCTCCACCGAAGTTGTTGGCGTGGTAATCGGAGGGTTGTTCCTCGGCTGTGCCGATCACATGGTCCAGGTGGTGGACCAGCATCTGAGTGAAGCGGAAATAAACGTTGTCTTTTTCACGGAAGCGATGATCAACGCGGACCATCCAGCTGTTGGAGTTGTCGATCAGCGGGCGCGTCTCAATATAATTATCTCCATTCGCCAGGGCCGCATTGGGAGCCAGCAGGTAAGTCTGCAGGAAGCCCTGCATCACAGGGTTGATCAGGGACTGAGGCAGCTTTAGACACGGACTCCCGGTTTGCGCCTGCTGGCCCGACGAGTTGGTGGGCAGCGGATTTCCCGATGCGTCACAACGGAACGGGTTACGGAAAAACTTGGTGCCGCTTTTGAAAGTTGAGTAAGGATTAAAAATCTGCTTGTTGCTGCCGGAGGTCAGGGTGAAGTCTCCGTTCAACTCCGCCGCCGTGGGGATCTGGGCTGCGTTTTGCGTCGGTTTGGAGTAGCGCCAACCTTCGTATCCAAAAAAGAAAAATGTCCTGTTCTTGATGATAGGGCCGCCGAACGTGGCGCCATACTCGTTCTGATGAAACGGCGCCGCTTCGACCGGAACGTTCAGACCAGTTGCCGGGTTCAGGCGTACGTCTTTGAATCCGTCGCGAGCATCAAAAACATTGTTCCGCAGGAATTCCCATCCGGATCCGTGAAAAGCATTGGTGCCCGATTTCGACACCACATTGACCACGCCGCCGACGACCCCACCGTATTCCGCCTTGTCGTTATGGGATTGCACCTTGAATTCCTCGATCGTATCGATGATCGGGAGCACTCCATAGACCGGGCCGCGCAAATCCGTGTTGATGATTCCGTCAAGAAAGTACAGAGTGGAACGATTCACTTGCCCGTGGACCGCGGGTTTTGAAAAAGTTGAACTGGGAATAGCGGAAATTCCCGCGTCCTGAACGCCGACGCTTGAACCTTGAGCGGTGGACACCGGCGTCGCTCCCGGAGTCAGAGTCAGCAACTGGGTAAAATTCCGGCCGTTCAAGGGCAGATCAGTCACTGCTCTTTGTGGAATTACGGTACCTAATTCCGACGACGACACTTGCAGCATCGGAGCTTGTGTAGTGACTTCAACTACTTCATTTGTCTCGCCCACACCCAGTATCACTGGCTGTGTAAGCGTTTGGTTCACCGCCAAATCAAATGGCTTCGTCTCAACCTTTTTGAACCCTTGCTTCTCGACCGTAAGCACATATGGCCCGGGCTGAAGATTAATGAAAATGAAATACCCGCTGCCATTCGAAGTCGTCCGGTTACTGATCTTTGTTCCTTGATTGGTAATCATCACGGCAGCGCCTGACACCATCGCTCCCGTGGAGTCGGCAACCGTTCCGTTGACCTCAGCAGTGGCGCTTTGGGCCAGGAGAGAAGAAGCTGATAGAAGGAGCACGATCACCAGTGATATGGCTGTTACATATGAAGAACGCATCACGATCCTCCTCGAATTTCGAACCGGCGATCTGACGGTGGGTCGGTTCGTTCGCTTGCGCCTTCTGATTTCCCAGAAGTGCGGGTACCCATCTCATCGACGCTGGGAAGGACGTATAGCACTTCTTTTGTGATGAATTCAATAGGAAAAATTTATGTTTCAATATATGAAATATATGAGACCGACCATCGGCGGCGATTTAGGGAGGGAATGTGCGTTTCAGCCTTGTTCATCAGTGTTGGATTCAAGTTTGAAAATTCGGGCCATCAGCACCCACTTCTCTCCCGGGCGCGACCCAGCCAGCGGCTGTTGAAACTTCCACATCAGCTTCTCCCATTCCTGGACTTTGGGATTGCTCTTGTCAGCGGCATTCTTGGCTTCAAACGAAAAGCTCTCGTTCACTTCCATGATCATGAACATTCGCGTGCCGAGAAGATAGATTTCAAGGTCCTCAATTCCTGAGTCCTTGATGCTTCTGGTGATTTCCGGCCAGATTTTTTCGTGGTGCTTCTTATATTCGGCAATCAGCCTGGGATCGTCCTTCAAGTCGAGCGTGAGACAGTAGCGTCTATTCATTTGGCCTCGACTGCGACAGCGGCTTCCGAAATTGGACTTGCTGCTCTCGTTTTGTAGCCTGCCGTGGCGAAGTAGATCACATACAGATAACAGACCAGCGGGACAACAAAGGCGACCTGAATATTGCTCGCATCGGAGATTCTGCCCATGGCCGCGGGAACCAGCGCCCCACCGACGATGGACATAACCAGCAATGACGATCCACGTTTGGTAAGCGGGCCCAGGTTCTTGAGACTAAGCGCGAAGATAGTGGGAAACATGATGGAATTAAAAAAGCCGACCAGCACGATCGCCAGCACAGAGAGCAATCCCGAAGTGGTAGTTCCGACGATCACGCACGCCAGCGCTCCGACACCAAAAATGGCAAGCAGACTGGGGGCTGGAATACGCTTCATCATGGCCGAGCCGGCAAATCTGCCGATCATGAACCCGACCTGATGGGCCACCAGGAATTGTGCTGCCATCTTTTCCGGGGTGTCGGGCATGGTATGTTTCACGAAACGGATCACAAAGCTGGCAACGCCAACCTGTGCGCCTACATAAAAGAACTGGGCGATCACGCCTTTGATCAAATGCGGATGCGCCAGAATCGTCTTGAAGCTTTTGTCGGCATCCCCTGTTTCGTCGCCATCTTGCTGTGAGGAAATCTCAGGCAAGCGGGCAAACCAAATGAGCCCTGCCACTAGCAGAAAGATGCCGGTAATCACCAGATACGGCATCCGCACCAGACTGGCTTCGTGGCTTCGATAGGCAGCAAGCTGTTGTGAACTCATTCCAGCAAGTTGGATCGGCGTGTATTCAATTCCGGAAAGAATGAAAATTGCGCCCAGGAACGGCGTAATCACCGCGCCCACAGCGTTGAATGATTGCGCCAGGTTGAGGCGCTGTTCGGAACTGTCGGACGGTCCCAGCACCGTCACATAGGGATTAGCGCCGACTTCAAGAAACGATTGGCCGGAGGACATCACAAACAACGCAAACAGAAAGAAACTGTATGCTCCGATCATTGACGCTGGAATGAACAGGAGTGCCCCGGTAGCGCAGATCAGCAGCCCAACCAGAATGCCGCCTTTATAGCCAATCTTCTCCATCAACCAGCCTGCGGGGAACGCTCCGAGGAAATATCCGCCGAAGAAAGCGACCTGAATAAACGAAGACTGAAAATCGGTGAGTCCAAACGCCTTTTTCAAATGCGGAATCAACACGTCGTTCAAATGGACGCCGATCGCCCAGAGGAAAAACAAGCTGGTTACTAATACAAACGGCAGAAGGTATCGTCGTTCCGTGACCGGCGCTGATTGAGTCATCCTATTTTCCTCGTGTTCCGCGCTTACGTCAAAGCTCGGTCGAGATGGACATATCCCCCATCTACAAACCAATGTTGCCCGGTGACATGTCCGGCCTTGCACGACAACAAGAAGACCGCGACTGCGGCGATCTCCTCCGGCTGGGTCATTCGCTGGCCCAGAGGTATCTTGGAAGTGATGGTCTTGAGTTTTTCTTCCGGGTCTGGAAATGTGCTCAGCCAATTGCGATAGAGCGGCGTCATCACTTCAGCCGGCACAATTGAATTGACCCTGATCCCATAGGGCAGCAGTTCCACCGCCCATTCACGCGTGAGCGCCAGCACGGCCCCCTTGGCGGAAGCATAGCCGGACGTGCCTCCTTGACCGGTAACAGCTGTCTTGGAGCTAATGTTGACGATAGGCCCGTGCGACTTCTTCAAGTACGGAAGACAGAAGTGCGCCATATCGTAGTAGTGCAAAAGATTCCGCTTCAATGAGGCCAGGTATTCGTCTGGGTTTCCATTTTCCAGTCCAACGCGATCATTCACGCCAGCGTTGTTGACCAGCCCGTCAATTCGGCCAAACTTTTCCGCGACGGTTGCAATCGCCTGCCGGCACTTGCCCGTCACAGAGAGATCTGCGCCAATCCATTTGTTGGTGACGCCGGCATTGACCAGGTCTTCCTCGATTTTCTTCCCGGCCTCCTTGTCGCGGTCAATCACCACCGGAATGCCGCCTTCTTCAGCCACGGCGCGCGTGATGGCGGCGCCAATCCCTTTTGCTCCGCCGGTAATCAGAATGACTTTGTTTTCAAATTGCAACTGCATGCTGCGAAGCCCTCTGTCCGTAAAAGTGCGTAGCGTTCAATCCGAAGACTTTTTCCACGTCCGCTTGCGGCAAATCATGCATGTATTCCGTCACCAACTCGACTACCTGTCGATAGCCGGCCGCGGGGAGGCAGACGGGCCAGTCAGAACCAAACATCAGCCGGTCAACTCCAAAGGCTGTAAATACGGTATCCAGGTAGGGCTTGAAATCGTCGAGAGTCCATCGATGCCACTCCGCTTCCGTGACCAATCCTGAAACCTTGCAGTAGACGTTGGGATACTCCGCGACGGCGCACAGATCGTGGGACCAAGGTACGAGAAGCTTGTTCTTGATGGAAGGCTTGGCGATGTGGTCAATCACAAAAAGCTGGCTGGGAAACCTGGACACCAGTTCGCGCGCGGCCGGAAGTTGCCGCGCATAGATCAGGATGTCATAGGTAAAACCAAATTCTTCCAGGCTCCGGATCCCGCGCAGAAATGCCGGCCGCAACATGAACCGGTCATCTGGTTCCGCCTGTACGAGGTGGCGGAAGCCGCACAGTTTTGAATATTTGGAAAGAACTTCCAGTCGTTCCGTTACGTTGTCAGCGCACAAATCCACCCAGCCCACAACTCCCTGGATCAACTTGTGCCGTTCCGCCAAATCCAACAAGAATTGGGTTTCCGCCTCTGACTGGTCTGCCTGCACTGCAATGCAACCCTGCATGTCGTTCGCAACCAGCTCCGGGACCAGATGCACCGGCAGAAAATCCTTTTTCAGGACGGCCATCTCATCGGTGATCCAGCCATCGCGTGCCGGATTGTACCGCCAGAAGTGCTGGTGCGCGTCTATTCTCATGTAAGGCAAAGACACAGTTTAACGAAGATTCAGGAAGCCTCCGTCCAATGGGTAGTCGGTACCGGTGACGAATCCGGCTTGCGAGGAGCAGAGAAACAAAGCGAGTGCAGCGACTTCGCATGGTTCTCCCATGCGGCCGATCGGCTGCGATTCGTGAAGTTTTTGCAGCATCTCCTTCTCATTGCCCGGATAGTTCTTGCGAACAAAGCCCTCCACGAACGGAGTGCGGATACGGGCCGGCGAAATGCAATTGCAGCGAATATTATCGGCGAGGTAATCGCGGGCCACGGACAGAGTCATCGAGAGCACTGCGCCTTTGCTCATGGAATAGGCGAAACGCTCGGGAAGCCCCGACGTACTCGCAATGGAAGCAAGGTTAAGAATTACGCCGCGACGCCGGGCTTTCATGTGTCCGATGCAAGCGGACATACAGTTGTATGTGCCCTTCACATTCACCCGGTAGATTGCGTCGAAATCTTGCTCACTGGTGGCTTCGAGCGTTCCCACGTGTGGAATTCCGGCGCTGTTCACCAGGATATCAATGGGCTCCTTGGCAATGATCTGGCTGAAAACGCTTTCTACGTTCTCGCGGACCGAAACATCGCACAGGTGCGCCCGGGTACAGCCGTGAGAAGCGCGGATATTAGCGGCCACCGTCTCGGCCTGGCTTCCATTCAAATCAAGAATATGGACGCAGGCGCCGTGACTGGCGAACATTTCCGCCACCGCCTGCCCAATACCGCTCGCACCCCCGGTCACGACCGCCACCTGGCCGTCCAGCCGGAACAATCCATTATTGTTGCCTACTGTACTCAGAGGGAGACCCCTCGCTTCCATGGGATAAAGTCGTCCTGCGCCAGCGATTCAGCTTTGGTTTTGATCTCACCGCTGGCAATCCTGGTGACTAATTCCAGAATGTCTTCACCTGTCTCCTCAACGGTTTTCTGGCCGGAGATGATTGGGCCTGCGTCAAAGTCAATGATGTCCGCCATGCGCTGCGCCAAGGTGGAATTAGTTGCGATCTTTACTACCGGGGCAACGGGATTTCCCGTCGGCGTTCCTAATCCTGTTGTGAACAGCACAACACTTGCACCCGATCCGACTTGCGCGGTAACTGATTCAACGTCATTGCCGGGCGTACACAACAGATTCAGCCCGGGCTCGGTAGCGTATTCCGGGAAATCCAGTACGCCGGAAACAGGGGATGTACCGCCCTTTTTGGCGGCGCCGGCCGACTTCATGGCGTCGGTGATCAGTCCGTCGCGAATGTTGCCGGGAGAAGGATTCATATCAAACCCGGAACCCACTGCCTCTGCGCGCGTGTTGTAGTCGTGCATCAGCTGCAAAAAGCGGTCTGCAACTTCAGGACGGGCGCAACGATTCACCAGTTCCTGCTCCACACCGCACAATTCGGGAAATTCCGACAGGATTGTCCTTCCGCCCAGCGCGGCCATCATGTCCGCCAGATGTCCGATAGCGGGATTGGCCGAAATGCCTGAAAATCCGTCCGATCCACCGCACTTCAGTCCCACCGTAAGACTCGCAATCGGTGCCGACTGGCGCCTGCACTTGTCTGCTTCGATCATGCCAAGGAATGTTTGTTGGATGGCCTGTGAGATCATGGCAAACTCTGATTGGCTCTGTTGCTGCTCGATTACAATCAGTGGTTTGCTAAATTCGGGATTGCGCTTGAAAATCTCTCCGCGCAGAAGCTCAATTTGGGTGTGCTGGCAGCCGAGGCTCAAGATGGTTGCGCCAGCGACGTTCGGATGGTGAATATATCCTGCCAATAGCCCGGCGAGACTGGCAGCGTCGTGTCGAGTGCCGCCGCAGCCGCCTTCGTGGGCAAGAAACTTGATGCCATCCACATTGCTGAATACCCTTCGTGGTTGCTGGCCAACCGCAGCTCGTTCACCTTCTGGTGCGGCCTCTTCCTTGATTTTTCCTTCTTTATAAAGTGCGGCCAGTTTCGCCACTTGATTGCGATATACCTGGGGCGGCGCATAGCCAAGTTCCTCTTCAAAGGCTTGTTTCAGAACGGCCACGTTCCGGTTTTCACAGAACACCAGTGGGGACCACCAGCCAGTAGTTCCGTGTTCCCACCTGACCATCAGTGCGGTGATATCCAAGAAACGTCCGGCGCTGCCAGCGAGAAACGTCTGGCGCAGTCCATTCGTACCGTACGGACTTGCCGGCAACAGATTCAGCATAGTGGCGCACGTTCTGGGTGGTAATCAGGGAACCTTGGCGTAGCGGCTCGACCGCAGTGCCAACGGAAATGCCGTACATAACGATCCGTTCGCCTGTTCTGAGATCAGCCGTTACAAATTTGTGCTTCGCCGGCACATCATCCAGCAAGGCAAGGGCTTTGCCGCTTACTATGACTGCTTCTCCCTTTTTCAATGCAGTCAATGCGACCAGCACGTTGTCTTTCGGATGTACCTGCAGGACTTTGCCCTGCGCTGCGATTTCGGTTGAGACGGTCACTGATTTTCCCAGCCTGCGGTTTCGTGCTCTCCAATAGTGACGATTCTATCCCGAACAACTTGCTAAGTTTTACATTGTGAAACTATATTTTCATATATTGCGATGGTATAGTGGCACGGGCGAAATGGTGTGTCAAACCATTTCGCGCTGAATTCACAGCGAGTGTGGACAAGGACTGAATAGTCATACATGGACCGCAGAGAATTTCTTCTATTTTCATCCGGCACTCTGGCCGCAGCCTGGCTGTTCCCTTTCGGCGGCGACCAGAAGAACAATCTGCTTGAAAGATTCAGAAGAGGGCGTGGGACGGTTGTGCCCGTGGATCCAGCAGAAGCCGTCGACAGTCAAATCGAATTGGTGCGTTCCTGGGACGGAAATTTCAGCAAAACAAAACTAATCAATCACGGCAAGAAATCAGTCCGCGTCAAAGAAGTAGTCCTATGCGAAACAGCGCATGACCTTCCTCCTGAGACGCATCTCTATGGCGAAAGTTTCCAGATGCTTTCCCAGACCGGCGGGACGCTGGGAAGTCCCCAAGACCTTGGCTACTCTGAACTCAAGCATTACCGGATTCCGCAACCGCAGGATGCAGTGGCGTTATCGGGTTTGCTGACTCTTTCATCTCCGGGAAGACCGGCGTTCGTTGCCGGATTTAGTTCGTGCAGCAGGTTCATTGGCAGATTCTATTTGTCCGGCGGCTCAATCAAAGCGGTAGTGGATACCGAAGGATTGGAACTGGCGCCGGGAGAAACCTGGGAGCTTGAGGAACTGATGGTGGCGGAAGACTCCCACAGTCCGAAACTGCTGCA
>WNFR01004656.1_pt1 | contig 14080 bp, 10 predicted proteins | sample 5400221 | NCBI WGS metagenome assembly WNFR01 (sample SAMN13153357, study PRJNA577476) | soil metagenome | isolation source: 40 cm soil under Madrone tree | place: USA:California | collected 2016-06-14 | reverse complement strand
GGCAAATCGACGTTGGCCCGCGCCATCCTGCGTCTGATTCGCTCGAGCAAGGGATCCGTCGTGTGGCGCGGCCGGGATTTGCTGGCGTGCGAGCCGGCGGCGCTGCGCCGACTGCGCCGCGACCTGCAAATCGTCTTCCAGGACCCGCTCGCGAGCTTGGATCCGCGCATGACCGTAGGGGAGACCATCGCCGAGCCGCTGCGTATTTTCGAACCCGGCCTGAATGCAGAGACGCGCAGAGCGCGGGTCGGGGGGATGCTGGAGCGGGTCGGCCTGTCCGCCGACATGATCGGCCGTTATCCCCACGAATTCAGCGGCGGCCAGTGCCAGCGGATCGGCATTGCGCGGGCCATGATCCTCGGCCCCAAGCTCCTGATCTGCGATGAGCCCGTCAGTTCCCTGGACGCCTCCATTCAGGGACAGATCGTCAACTTGTTGCTCGATCTGCAGCGCGACGCCGGCACCGCGATGCTGTTCATCAGTCATAACCTCGCCGTCGTCAGGCAGGTGAGTCATCGAATTCTGGTCATGTATTCGGGTAGGCTCGTGGAGATTGCTTCGCGCGATGTGTTGTTCACCACGCCCGTTCATCCCTATACCCGAGCCCTGTTGGCGGCCGTTCCGGTGGTGCCGCCTCAGCACGGTGCTGCCGAGCCCTTCCTCACGCCGTCGATTGCGGGGGCGCCGATTACCGACACACCGCCGCGCGTAGAGCCCGCCGCGTCGTCGCCGACAGTCGGCTTGGGCTGTGCGTTTCGCGATCGCTGCGCCTACGCCGTGGGGATCTGCGGAACGAGAGTTCGGCTCGAGGAAGCGGCGGCGGGGCATTGGGTTGCCTGCCACCGCTCGCGGGAATTCACCAGGTCGGGCGGGATGCCTCCAGTTCCGCTATCCTTCCGTTCATGACACAACGTAAACCCATCGGCGCCAGCGAGGGCCTGGCCAATGTTCGGTATGAGATTCGCGGCAAGCTCGCGCGGCGCGCGCTGGCGATGGAGCGGCTGGGCTACGACATCGTCTCGCTCAACATCGGCAATCCGTACGCCTTCGGATTCAGAACCCCGGAAACCATGCGCCTGGCGATGATCGAGAATCTGCGCCACAGCGAGGGGTACGTGCACCAGAAGGGCATTTTCCCGGCGCGCGAAGCCGTGGTGATGCAGCAGCAGGAGCGGGGAGTACGCGGGGTCACGGTCGAAGAGGTGTTCATCGGCAATGGCGTGAGCGAGCTCATCGACCTCACCTTGCGCGCATTGCTGAATCCCGGCGACGAGGTGTTGGTGCCGAGCCCCGATTATCCCTTGTGGACCGCGGCGGTGAATCTCAATACCGGACGCGCAGTGCACTATCCCTGTCATGCGGCGCGCTCCTTCATTCCCGATCCCGAGGAGATCGAAGCGCTGGTGAACAAACGCACGCGCGCCATCGTCATCGTCAATCCGAACAATCCCACCGGTGCGGTGTACCCGCGCGAGACCTTGGCGGCGATCGCACGACTGGCGGAGAAACATCGCTTGGTGGTGCTGTGCGACGAAATCTACGATCAGATCCTGTATGACGACGCGGAGTTCGTGCCCATGGCCACCCTGGTGCACAACACGCTGTGCTGCACGATGAGCGGCCTGTCCAAGGTTTATCGGGCTTGCGGCTATCGCGTCGGCTGGGCCGCATTTTCCGGCGATACCGAAAGTGCGGGGGAATACCTCAACGGCCTCGAGCTGCTGTCCTCCCTGCGCCTCTGCAGCAACGTACCCGGCCAGTGGGCGGTGCAAACGGCGCTGGGCGGCTATCAAAGCATTTGCGAATTGACGCGCCCGGGCGGCCGCCTGTATGAATCGCGGCAGGCCATCCTGGACGGAGTCGCGCGCAGCAGGTATCTGCGGCTGTCCCGCCCCATGGGTGCGCTGTATTCGTTCGTCGAGGTACGCAGCGACGTACTGCCGGACTTCGACGATCAGGCCTTCGCGCTCGACCTGCTCGAGAACAAGCATGTCTTGATTGCGCCGGGAGTGAGCTTCAACGTGCCGTATCGAAATTGCTTTCGCATCACCAATTTGCCGGAGCCGCAGGTTCTCGCGACGGTGTTCGAGCGCATCGAGGAATCGCTGGAGGCTCGGGCCGCTGCGCGGCCAGAGCTGCAAGTGATCGGGTCCACGTCAAAGGTTCAGCAACGCTGAGCACCGCAGTGAGCGCGGAGTCCGACGTGTCGGGCCTGATGGGGGCCGTCACGGACGGCCATACGGTTCTGGCGCCCAACACAGAGCTTGCGGCGGCGCTGTTCGACGCGGTCGAGCGAGCGTACCGGGACGCAGGCCGCGATGTTTGGCCCACGCCCCGGGTGCGCGATTTCGGCGGCTGGCTGCGGGAAAAGCACGTCGCGCGGCAATTGATGGACGCCGCCTTGCCCCGAGTCCTGAGCGACATCGAGGAGCGCGAGCTGTGGCGGGCAGTGATCGATTCGAGCGACGCGGGCCGGGACGTCGTCGAACCGACCGGGGCCGCCCGCGCGGCGCGGCGCGCTCGCCGCGCCGTCCACGAGTACGGTATTCCGCTGCGAGCCATCGCCGATCACGCCTCGGCCTCGGAGGAGTCGCGTGTATTTCTCGATTGGAACCGGCAATTCGGCGGGCGCTGCCGGCAGTTGGATTGCATCGGTTCCGAGGAATTGCTCGCGCAAACCCCGGCGCCCGCGGAGCCCATCTCGTGGATCGAAAGCCCGGTATGGCGGCCGGTCGCGCGCCGATGGCTGCAGCGCCATGGGCGAATGTTGGCACCGCCCGGGCGAGCGGAGCGGACGGCGTGCCGGCTGAAAGCCGCCTCGCCCGCGGCGGAATTGGCGGCCGTTGCAGACTGGGCGCTCGAGAATTTGCGTTCCTCGAAGCGGTTTCGCGCGTGGATTTGCATCCCGGATTTGAATCTGCGCCGCCCGGAGGTGGTGGATGCGTTGGACGCGGCGTTGGCTCCGCGGCGCTTTACCCTGTCCGACGCCTCGGGAGAGGCACCCTACGCGGTGGCCGGCGGCACGCCGCTTGCCGGGTACGCCCCGGTGCGCGCGGCTTTGGACATCCTGGACGCGAGCCTGGGACCGGTCCCGTTCGAACGATTCAGCGCCTTGCTGCGAGCGCCGGAACTGCATTCGTCGCCCGTTGAGGCCGGCGCCGCCGCTCTCCTGGATTTGCAATTGCGCAGGCAGGGCCCGAGCGAGGCCGATCTCCCGACGTGGCTGGCGCTCGCGGACCGCGTGTCGGCCGTGCACGGCTTCGGCTCGACCGCCCCACAGCGGCTCCAGGGCGCGCTTCGGGCGCTCGAGGATCTGCGCGGCAATCATCCCATCAGCCGCTGGGTCCCGGTGTGGATCACCGCGTTCGAATCGGGTCCATGGGCGCTGCGGCATCGATGGTCGAGCGTGGAATATCAGGCGGCGGAGCGATTTCGCGAACTTCTGGCGACGCTCGCGACCGCCGATTCGTTCTTCGGCACGCATTCGCGCCGGTCGGCCCAGAGCATCCTGCGGCGCGCGGCCCACGACGCGCCGTTTCAAACGCAAACCGGCGTTCCGCCGATCTGGGTAAGCGGACAGCTCATCGATCCCTGGCTGAATTACGACGGCCTGTGGGTCAGCGGCTGCAACGGCCAGAGATGGCCGCCGCCGGCCGACCCCATCCCGTTGCTGCCGGCGAGATTGCAGCGCGACTTCGGCGTGATCGCCGCCGCCCCCGAATCGCAATTGCAGCTCGCCTTGGAATTGCAGAATCGCTGGGCCGCGCGCGCCGGCCAATGCGTGTTCAGCTTTGCGGATCCGGGCGATGGCCGGTCGGCCGCGCCCAGTCCCTTGCTGCCGGACACCGCGGCGGCCTCGTCGCCGGCGCAGCCGCGGCCGCACTGGCGCGCTCTTCTGCGGGCCCAACCCGATCTCGAGCGGCTGACGGACGAACTCGCCCCGGCGTTCGGCGCAGGCGAACGCACACGCGGCGTTGCGACCTTGCGGGCTCAGTCGCGCTGCGCATTCCGCGGGTTCGCGGAGACGCGTCTACGCTGCGAGCGTCTCGAGCGGCCGGTTCCCGGATTCAACGATCGCGAGCGCGGTGAATTGATACACCACGCCCTCGAGCACGTTTGGTCGGTGCTGCGCGACTCGAGTGCCTTGCTGGCCCTGTCCCAGGATGCACAGACGCGGTTGCTGGATGAAGGGGTGGTGCATGCGCTCGCGAGAGTATGCCGCATCCGCGATCCGGGTCCACGCTGGCGGCAACGGGAACGCGAACGAATGGCCGGCGTGCTGCGCAAGTGGCTGGACGTCGAACGGCGGCGCGAGCCTTTCGAAGTGGAGCAGCTGGAGCACGGCACGCAGGCGGCGCGGCATGCAGGTCTCGAGTTCTCGGTGAGGATCGATCGGGTGGACCGCCTCGCCGACGGCGCGCGCGTCTTGATCGACTACAAGACGGGCGCCGCAAGCCCCGATTGGCGGGGCGAGCGGCCCGACAATCCCCAGCTCCCCATTTATGCGCTGCTGCGCTCCGAGGCCCTGGTCGCCGTCGCCTATGGCCGCGTCAATGCGGGCGAATGCAGCTTCATCGCCGAAACGGAACGGCCCGCCATTTTCAAGCCGGGCGGAAGGAAATCGCCGCTCGAGGGCATGCCGAGCCTCGCGGCGCTGATCGATGTGTGGTCGCAGCGTATCGAGAATATTGCCGCGGACTTCGCAGCCGGCCGGGCTGCCGTTGCACCCACCGTGCAGGCCTGCAAGAGCTGCCGGCTCCACGGATTGTGCCGCGTGCCGGCGGCGCTCGAAGACCCCGATGCGGTGGACGGCATCCTGCACGGAGAATTCCGATGACCGACGATCGGCCGGCGCCGTCCGACGAGGCAGCGCGCCGGCGAGCCATCGAGGCGGACGGCTCGGTACTCGTGCAGGCTCCGGCGGGCTCGGGCAAGACGACGTTGCTGGTGCAGCGGTATCTGCGGCTGCTGACGCGGGTCGATGCGCCGGAGCGCGTCCTGGCGCTCACATTCACGCGTCGCGCGGCGGAGGAAATGCGTGAACGCGTGCTCGGGGCGCTGGGCGCCGCGCGGCTCGAGCACTGTCCCCCGGGGATGAACCGAGAGACCTGGGGTTTGGCGGCGGCTGCGCGCCGGCATCTGGAAACGTTGAATCTCGATGTCGAACGTCAGCCATCGCGTCTGCGGATCGAGACCATCGACGCGTTCAATGCATGGCTCGCCAGCCGGCTGCCCATCTCCGCCGGCGCCGCGTCAGCCTTTCAAGTGCTCGCCGATACCGCACCCTGCTACGAAGAAGCGGCCCGGCGGGCATTGGCTCACGAGGAGGACGATGCGTTCGGCAGCGCCGTCGATCGGGTGCTCGCGATCGACGACCAGCGATGGCACCGGCTTCTCGCGCTCATCGCCGGCATGCTGCCGAGCCGCGACCGCTGGCTGCCGCTGCTGGCGGGCCGGTTGCGGGCGGCGAGCGCATTGGACGAGGCTCAGCTCGCGCGCGTGCGGCGGCACCTCGATGAGGATTTGGATCTGTTGGCAGCCCGGGTGCTGATCCGCGCGAGCGACGTCCTCGGCGCGGAGAAGATCGCCGCGCTCTCTCGACTGGTGCACGGCGCCGCGCGGCGCGCCGCAGCGGAGCGGCCGGAGCTTTCCGAGTGGGCGGGGGACGGTTCGCCCCTGCGGGCCGATACCGAGGATCTCGCGCGATGGCGCGGCGCCGCGCAGCTCTTGCTGACCGCGGAGGGTGAGCTTCGCAAGCGGCTCACCCGGAACGAGGGCTTTCCACCGCAGAGCGCCGACAAGCCCCCGATGCTGGATCTCATGCAGGAATTCGATCGCGATCCGCGCACTCGCAAGATCCTGGTGGAAATTCGCAGGCTGCCGGCGCCGGCCTACAGCGACGACGAGTGGGGGCGGGTTCGCGAAGTGGCGCAGGTGTTGGTGCTGGCGGCGGCAGAGTTGGACCAAGTGTTTCGCGAACAGGGCGCGGCGGACTTTACGGCGGTGTCGCTGGCGGCGCTGCGCGCGCTGGGATCGGCCGAATCGCCCACCGATCTGGCTCTGCGCCTCGACTACCGTCTGCAGCATATTCTGGTCGATGAATTCCAGGACACCTCGAGCGCACAACTGGAGCTGGTGAGGCTGCTGACGGCAGGGTGGGTGCCCGGGGATGGACGCAGCGTTTTCTGCGTCGGCGATCCCATGCAATCCATTTACGGCTTTCGCCAGGCGGAGGTCCGGGCTTTCCTGGAACTTGCCGAGGACGGAATCGGCGATCTGCGTTTCGACGTGCAGCGATTGCGCGCCAATTTTCGCTCCGCCGAACCGGTGGTGAACTGGATCAACGCCTGCTTTTCACGCATTCTGCCGCGCACCGACGATCGGGACCGCGGCGCCATCGCGTTTCGCCCGAGCATAGCCGCCGTGGGCGATTCGTCCGAATCGTCGTCGGCTCCCGGAGTTGCACTGCGCGGTTTTGCCACCCGAGCCGAGGAATCGGCGGCCGTCGCCGATATGATCGCCGCACAAGCCGGGCGGCATCCCGGCTGGCGCATCGCGGTGCTGGTACGCGCGAGAACACATGCGCGTGAAATCGCCGCCGCCTTGCGCGCCAAGGGCATCGCCTTTCGGGCCGTGGACATCGAGCCGCTGCAGGACCGCGCAATTGTACGAGATATCATCATGCTGGCCTGCGCGCTCTTGCATCTCGGCGATCGCACGGCGTGGCTGGCGGCGCTGCGGGCGCCATGGGCGGGAATTTGCCTTGCCGATCTGCTGCAGATTTCGCGCGGCGCGGCGCTGATCTGGGACGCGATGGCGGATGAATCCGTGTTGCGGCAACTCAGCGATGACGGCCGGGCGCGTTGCGAGCGGCTGCATTCGACGCTGGAAGCCGCCTTTCGAGTGCGTAACGACACGTCGGTGGCCCGCTGGGTCGAGCGGACCTGGCTGGGGTTGGGCGGGGCGAGCTGCGCCTCTTCGCCGCAGGCCCTCGAGCTCGCCGGCGCCGCGTTCGCGCGTCTCAAGGACCTGGAGCAACGCGGTCTACCGGATGCCGCGGACCTGCCGGGCCGCTTTGCGGATCTGTATGCCGACCACGGTGCAGTGGGCGCCGTGGAAATCATGACCATACACAAGGCCAAGGGGCTTGAATTCGACATGGTCGTCCTGCCCGCGCTCGATCGCCACATTCCGCGCAGCCGCGATCAATTGCTGCTGTCGCATCAATTCGCCCGCACGGACCGCGACGGCATGGTGATGGCGGCGCGCCCGCCCGTCGGCGCCGACGGCGATCGGCTGTTCGAGTTCCTGCGCCATCAGCTCCGCGATGCGGCCGGTCTCGAGGCGGAGCGCCTTCTCTACGTGGCTTGCACCCGCGCAAAATGGCAGCTCCGGTTGACCGCGACGATGGCCGGGACAGAGGAGTCCGTGGAAGCGGCCGACGAGGCCGCCGGGCGCGGCTCGTGGTCGCCGCGGGTGGGGAGCTTGCTTGCCGTGCTCTGGCCTGTCATGGGCGCGGAATTCTCCGTGAGGGAGCGCGCCTCGACGCAAGGTCAAGAAGCAGGCGCACCGCGCGGCGGACCGCTTTGGCGCGTGCCGAGGGACTGGACCCTTAAGATCGACCCTGGGCCGCTGACCGCAGAATCGATGTCTCCTCCGCCGACGCCGCGGGCAGAGACCCCGGTTTTCGACTGGGCAGGCGAGACGGCCCGCCGCGTAGGCACGCTGGTGCACGCCGAGCTTCAGGCAATGGACGTGGCAAGCAGCGACGAGCGCGCCATTCGGGCTCGTGGTCCGCATTTTCAGCGCTGGCTGGCCCTGCATGGCGTACCGGCGGATCGCCTGCCCGAAGCCGCATCGCGGGTCGTGGAAGCCTTGGTCGCCGTGCATGGAGACCCTCGCGGCCGCTGGATCCTACGCAAGGCGCGTGAGGATGTCCGGGAATACGCTCTGTCCGGTCATTTGCCGGGCGCCGGCGGCCGGCCCGGTGAAGTCGCCAGAGTCGTCTTTGACCGGAGTTTCGTCGACGACCAGGGAGTGCGCTGGGTCATCGACTACAAAACGAGCCAACACGTCGGCGGCGGTCTCGAGGAATTCCTCGACCGCGAGGTCGAGCGCTATCGGTCCCAGCTACAGCGCTACGCCTTGCTGGCCGGAAGACTGGGTCCCGAGCCGGTGCGCCTGGGCCTGTATTTCCCGCTGATGCGCGCCTGGCGCGAGTGGGCCGCTTGACTGGTTACCAGGTGAACTCCAGGTCCACTGGAATGCGTCCCTGCGGATCCCGTCCACGCAATTGCACGATGCCCTCCAGGTCGCTGAGCAGCGTCGCGGAAGCCTCGGGACGCTCGCGGAGGGTTCCGGCAAGAATCCCGGTGCGTTCCTTCGTTGACAGGGTAATGACGGCCTTCACGTCCAGGGGGCCGCCCGTGTCGGTGAGCTGGGCGGTCATACTGCCGTCGGCGGCGACGGCACCCGCGCCCAACTTGAGATCGTAGCCTCCCAAATCCGTTCCCTGGCCAATGTGCGGCGACGTGAGATTCGAGACTTTGATGTCGCCGACCGCAGCCAGCGGCTTGACCAGATCACTCTTCAATTCGCTCAAATTGATGTCCGCGATGCCGCGCCATCCCGCTGCCACACCGAAATCGCGCAGATCCTCGATGGGTCCGCCGCCCTTGACGTCGTGCGCGCTGAAGCCCTGTCGATCGACCTCGACGGCGGCATCGACCACGAAGGCCACCTTGACCCAATTCACGTCCGCGGACAGCTGCATCCTGAGCAGAGCCGCGGGATGCAGGCGCCACTCGAGTGCTCCGGCGTCGCGTCCATCGACACGGATCTTTCCCGCGGAACCATGCCAAATACTCCCGGAGAAATCTTCGGCATGTACCTCGGGCGGCAAGAAACGCGTGACGATCGACGCCGGCACCGCGGAAATGACCACGGCGAGCATCGCGGCAAGGCCGGCGAGAACGAGCGGCCAATACGAGCGGGATCGCGGAGCGGATTTAGCGTCGCGGCTGAGCGAACGTGACGCTGGCATTCACCACTCCCGGCCGGGCGGCGCGATCCACGGTGATCGATTCGATCGCGAGCCCATGACGCTCATCGAGCGTGGCGAGCCAGGTGACCAGGGTATCGAAGGGCGCCGCTTCCAGCTGCACACGGACGCCGGTCCCGTTGGGCTGAGTCCCGCGCAGCGCGTTGCCGAGGCCGGCCTCTCGGCTGACCCTGTCGACCAAAACCACCGGCGCTTCGCCCGTGTCCGCGGCCGGCTGACCGCCCGCCGCGCGGATCTCCGGAGCGTTCGCCTGCATCCACGCCAGATCCGCCCGCTTCGTTTCATTGCGCTTGACGGCGCTCGAAACCGCGGATTGCAGCGGCACCAATATTCCCAGCACCAGGATGAGAACCGCCACGGCGACTCCGCCGATGGTCACCACACGCTGCTCACGCTGCTGCAGACCGGCATACCAGGCACGCAGTTTGTTCAGAAGTTCGTTCATCGGTGCTCCCGCGACGTCGAACTACGCAGCTGCATGTGCGCTTCCACCCCATTGGCAACCGGCGTGGAGGATTGGATCTCCGCCGTCATTCCTTGCCTGACGATGAGCTGCGACAGCTGCGAGAGCGCTGCAAGGCTCGGGGCGCTCACCTTCATGTCGAGGGATTGCTCTCGATAGCTCAGGGCGTCGATGTCGGTTTTCGGCGTGGCCGCCATCGCGTCCCCGAGAGCCTTGAGGGTGCGCAGAAAGTATTCCGGGCTCGCTCCCGACTTGTGAATGCGGTCGAGCCGCGACTGCATCTGGCGGCGCGGATCCTGCTGCATGGCTTCGGCGGGCATGGCGGTCGAGAAAACGTTCGCGATTTGCCCATCGAGGGTTGCCGATTCACGCTCGGCCTGACGGATTTGCAGGGCCTGAGCGGCAACATGTACCACGAGCATGCCCGCCGCCAGCGCGGCTGCGGTACGCCATCGGCGCCAGCGCGCGCCGAAGTCGGTGGTGCGGGCAAACTCGCCCTGCAGGAGGTTGACCGAGTCGGTGGCCGCGAGAGTGCGCGCGAGCCATGGTAAGGGCCCGTCGGGCAGAAGCTGCACTTTGAGCGATTCGAATTTCCCGGTCAGCTGCTCGAACTCGCCGTGAGCGCGATCCCAATCTTCGCGCGTGATGTAGAGAACGGCGCTTTCCGGCACCTTGGGATCCGAATCCGTATCGAGCGGATCGGCAATGACGCCGGCAACCACCAAGGCTTCACCCACGGGCGAGAGCTCCACGGCGAACGGCAGCTTCCCGGGACGCCGCACCGCGAGCCGTCCCTGCTCCAGCCACAACACCGTTTGACCGGGGTTTTCCGGCATCAGCGAGATATCCGGGTAGATGGCCAGCGGCTCGAGACCCGCGGCGTTCAAGGCTGAAATCCAGCCCTGCAGGACGGCACGCGATACTGCCGCCACCGGCGTGCCGCCGCCCGGGCGGCGCCGTCCGACGGCAAAGCTCAACTGATCGATGTCTTCCGTCAGTTGTTCTTCCAGAGCGAAGGGCACCGCCTTTGCCAGCTTGACGCCGCTGCCGGGGGGCAATTCCGCCTCCGTCACCAGAATCTGGGTTGCCGGGGCGAGCGCCACCACCTTGCCGGTACGGGAGACCGCCGCGGCCAGGGTGAGAGATCCGCGTTGCCTGATCGTCTCGGATTCGCCCGAATCGTCGTCGATGGTCAGCCACTCGGTCTCATCTTGTCCGGGTGAGGGGAGGCGCAGCAGCAGTGTTTGTGGCATGTAACTTAAGGTGTTCCGAATGAGCGGAGCAGCGGCGTTACCTTCCCGCCATCCCCGCGTTTCAAAAGACTGTACAAGGTGAACTCCGTAGTGCCAAGGGTGACACGCGTGGTCAGGCGGAAATATTGGCTGGCGGTGCCGTATCGAAGCCTGAGATTTCCTGCCGATTTGCCGAGAATATTCGTGAAAGAGGTCTGATCGGGAAAACAACCGCTCTTGCGGCCGTTGGCGAGCACTTCGGGGGTGTACTCCCCCAAGTTGGGGGCCATGCTCTCGAGCACTTGCGCAGGTGCCGTGCAGATGTTGATCGGCGTCGGCCCCCTCGCCGAGGTCGGCAGCGCCGTGACATAAGGTGCGATCTTGCGGTAGCGGTCCGCACCGAATCCCGGGAGGTTCATCAACTCGGTGGGCGACATCATGGGCCAGTTGCCGGTGTGGTAGGGCGGAGTCTGCGAGGTATACACCTGGTCTTCCGCTCCGTCCGGACTTCCGGGCATGTCGTCGGCATCGATCCAATCGCGCGCCATCCCCGCCCACTTCTGCTCGAGCCCGACGATCATCAGCAGCCGCTGGAACTGGGCCAGCGCTTCCGGGTCCTGTATGAAGGCGGCGGCGGTGCCCTGGGGTCCGGTGCCCGGGATGAGCAGTCCCAAATTGTTCAGATTGAAGCGCCCCTGCATGTCTTCCAATTGACCCTGCAAGGTGCCGATGGGTTCTCCCTCGGGATTGTCCTCGGGAGTGATCGGCAGGGGCTGAGTGGGCTGCGCCCAGGGACCGGTCAGCGTCGTGAGCGTCGGGCTGTTCTGCATGTCCTGCATCAGCACATCGGCGGCCAGCGCTTCGGCTCCCATGCCGAAATGCAGGGCTTGCTCCGCGGCCAGCACCCCGATGGTGCGGCGGCGCTCGAGAAATCCATCGAAGGTCAACTTGGTCGCCAGAATGGTGGCGAGCGCCACCAAAATCAGCGCGATAATCAAAGCCACGCCGCTCTGCCCGCGGGGACCCGGAAATTTATTAAATCTATCGGGCGGGGTCGCCGCGACCCCGTTGACCGTTGCGCGAAGCGCATGAGAATTCGGGGTCGCCGCGACCCCGTTGACCGTTGCGCGAAGCGCATGAGAATCAAAAATCAACCGGCGACCTCGATGAGTCGGCGAATGCGCCCCCAGTCCTTGAATTCGATGATGATTTCCACGGCCATAGGCCGGGTCCACAGAGCGTCGACCGACGCTACGCCGAGGGGCGGCCACTGGCTCTGCCAGGTTTGATTGTCGTCGAGATAGCGCAATTGGATGGCCTTGACGCCGGTGAACAGGTCTTGAATCACCGGCTTGTTACCCTGCACGGTGTCCAAATTCACTTGGTAGCTGCGCTTGAGCACGTCGTTGACCAGACCGTAGGACACGCGCTGCAAGGTGCCGCGCTGCTGGCCGGCCGTGTTCGACCAGCCGGCGCGGGTCAGGTCCACGATCGACGCGGTGGTCGAATTCTCGTTGCCGCCGGAGTTGGAGCCTGAGTTGAAGCTCTGACTGACGAAGTGCTGACTGGCGAAGCTCATTGCCGAGCTGGAGTCCGAACTCGAGGTCGTCACGGGGCTGAGAGTGCCGACCCCGCCCGTGCCCTGCATTGCCGCCAGGCGGGATTGGCCCAGTATGTCGCGCACGGGACGCGGCACCGCCTCCGCGAAGTCCTGCATCATCACGCGCATCCCGAACTCTATTTCGCGCGAGCGCTGCAGCGACTCTTCGGTGCGCTCGGCCGAGATGCGCGCGGCCCGGTAGGTTCCATAACCCAGGGCGGACATGATTCCGAGGATCAGCAATGCCACCAGGACTTCGATCAGGGTGAAGCCGGCGACGGCGCCGCGGGACGACTGGTACCGAGGGTTCATGGGTTCGTCGGCGGTGCCGGCGTCGGGCCGTTGCCGATCGGGGCGACCGGCGTCGATCCGATGGGTGTGGCGCCGGGCGTGCCGGGCACCGCGGCGTTCGAGGGAGATCCCGCCGTGGCCTGGGTGCTGCCCGTGGTCCAGTCGGTGGTGTTCGAGGAGCCGCGTGTGGCGATCGCGCTCCCCAGAAATCCCGTGGATTCGGCCAGCGGATTGCCCTTGGTTTTGGCATCCCCGGCGTACACGCGGACCACCACGCGCTTCATGGTGGCGATGCTGGTGTCGAAATAGCGGGTGTCGTAGTGCCAGGTTCGATTGGCGAAGTTGAGCTCCCCGGTGTCGGTACTTTTCCCGAATTGAGTCAGATTCAAGCGGACCTCGGTGAGTCGGTTGAGCGCCATCCACTGTGCAAGAGTTTTATCGCGCAAATAGCCGCTGGTCCGTGCGGTGCCGCTCACCGAGACCATCAAGGCGGCAAGACCCATCGCCACCACCATCAAGGCGACCAGAACTTCGATCAGCGTGAAGCCCCTGCTGAGCGCCTCCGTGCGCGCCGGCCGGTTCAAGTGCGCTTCTCCTGATGATCCGAACTCAAGCGGGTGATCTTGCCGAGAGCGTCCCCATCCACCGAGGCCCTGGACGAGGTGCCCTCGCGCAGCAGCGTCAGGTGAAACGGCGTCCCTTCACCGCTCGCCGCGATGGCAAGCTGCGGCGCCGGCGGCGCTGCATCGGCATTGAGATTCCGATCCATGGGTTTGATCACGACGAGGCGAGAATCGAGCTCGAGCTGGAAGCTCACGCCTTTGGGCAGGTCGCGACGGCGAAATTCATGCTCCTGATCGAAGGTCATCCAGCGGTCGCGGCGCGAATCGTAGACGACGAATTCGTAGGCGGCAGGTTCGATCCGCAGGCCGAAATCCCGGCCCTCCAGAAGCGCGCGCTCATGCAGCAAGCCGACCAAGCCTTCGATGCGCCGGCTCTCTTCGTCGAGTTGAGCGTCGCGCCCGGTGGTGCCGATCGACAGGACGGCGAGCGAGATGACGATGGCCATGATCACGACCACCACCAAGATCTCGACCAGTGTGAAGCCCTTGCAGCGCATGCTCAAGACACAGAAAGGATGCCCCTGTGGGGGTGCGACCGTAGCGGGCGGCGACGCATGCGTCGCACGGCTGGCCAGCCCGGCCCGACTGCGAAGCAGGGATGGCGTAGCGGGCGGCCGCAGCAGGCGCATCATTGGTCAGACAGGCTCCTAGCCTACCTCTGTTCGAGCGTCGCGGTGCTGATGTCCGCGTCGTAGCCTTCACCGCCCGGCTTGCCGTCGCGTCCATACGTGGTGATCTCGTAATCACGGCCGTCGGGGCCCGGGCTCACGTACTGATACGGGTTGTTCCACGGATCCTTGGGCAGGGACC
>WNFR01005054.1_pt1 | contig 14081 bp, 13 predicted proteins | sample 5400221 | NCBI WGS metagenome assembly WNFR01 (sample SAMN13153357, study PRJNA577476) | soil metagenome | isolation source: 40 cm soil under Madrone tree | place: USA:California | collected 2016-06-14 | reverse complement strand
GATCCGCTTGATGGCTTCATCGACATCGGCGTCGGTCACCTCGGCGACCGGCTTCTCGACGCTAAAGCTCTTGAAATCGGCGAGCTGGATCGCCGGCACAACCTCGATCGAGACGGTGTAGGTGAGATCGCATTTTCCGGTGAGGATGTCCTCGACGGCCTTTTGCTCCGTTGGCATTGTGACCTTGGGCTCGGTCGCCAAGCGGAAGCCGCGCTCCGTGAAGATTTGCGAATTGGTATCGCGGATCGTCTGCTCGACGGTCTCCGCCATGACCGAGCGGCCATACACCTTTTTGAGGTGGCTCACCGGCACCTTGCCTGGACGAAACCCGTTGAGACGGACCTTATCCTTGAGGTCCACAAGACGGGCGTCCGCCTTGGCATCGAGATCCGATGCGGGAACGCTGATCTGGAATTCGTGCTTCAATCCCTCAGCGAGGGTTTCTGTGACCTGCATGGCGTCAATCTTCTTCCCGCTTGGTCCGGCCTGAACGCCGGGACATTGTCAATCTGGTCAACGCGCGGCTTTTTTAAAGCCTGCGTCGGTGGTTCGGCGGACCCATTTCCTAAGGGGGGTGCGGGCGGAGGGACTCGAACCCCCACGACTTTCGTCACTGGAACCTAAATCCAGCGCGTCTACCAGTTCCGCCACGCCCGCTGAAAGCATCATGTCCGGCCGCGATGCCGCGGGCGGCGGGCTTATAACATGGGCCAACCTGTTCGCAGCAAAAAAATGGCCGTTCGGTGCCTCCCTGGCGTAGCTGCGTTAACTGGACATATCCAGCAGAAAATGGTCCGCATCGACACCATGGCAGATCGCATTCTCCGGCTAGACCGACGCGAGCTTATCGCCGGATTGGGCGCTGCGCTCCTCAGTCCGGCAGTATCTCCAGCAGTATATCCAACGGCTGCCGCTCAGGGGCGCCCGTCCCTGACGCTGCAGGCCAAAGCCGGCGTCATCGCCTTGCGTCCGGGAGGGCCGGATACCCCGATATGGTCCCTTCAAAGCCCAACGCCAGACCCCGCTTTTCGCTTCAAGCGCGGCGACGCATTGGAAATCACGCTCGGTAACGAACTGCCCGTGCCCACGCTGCTCAACTGGCACGGGATCGACGGCGTCCCGGCGGCCGAACCGTTGGTGGCGCGGTCGCCTCTCGCACCCAACGGCACGGAGACCTTTATGGTTCCGCTGCGTCACGCCGGGACCTTCTGGTGCGATCTTCGGCTGTTAGGCGATGGTCAGGCGCGGCCTTCGCGGGCCCGGGCATTGGTCGTCGGGGAAAGCGAGCCCGTTACCGTCGATCGCGATGAGGTGTTTCTGATCGAAGACTGGCGGCTGCGCTCCGACAGCACCCTAATCGCGCCCGGCATCGATCCAAAGGACACGGTGACGCTCTACACCATCAATGGGCTGACGACGCTCGATATCCCCGCTCGCACCAACGAACGTCTGAGATTTCGCTTTATTAATGGCTGCCAACGCAATGTCATTGCTATCAAACTAGAGGGACACGATGCCCGCGTGATGGCCCTCGACGGCCAGCCGGCCGAGCCGTTTCTCGCGCGCGCCGGCACGCTGGTGCTCGCGCCAGGAACCCGTGTCGACGCGTTCATCGATGCGACAGCGCCGCCGGGCTCGACGGCATCGATACTCCTTCATGATGGCAAGGAGGCTCGCCCCATCGCGCGGCTGATCGTCTCGAATGAGCCCCCGCTGCGGGACGCCCCGCTGCCGCCGGCCGCTGCGCTGCCATCCAATGGCCTGCCAGCCCAGCTCGACCTCAAGAACGCGTTGCGGATTGATTTGACGCTCGGAGGACCGCCAACCGACTGGGTGACGCCAGCGAACTTCGCGGCGTCTGCTGCGCCCGCGTTCCGCGCCAAGGCCGGCCGGACGGTGGTGTTGGCCCTGACAAATCGCGCCGATATCCCTGAAATCTTCCACCTCCATGGGCATCATTTCAGGCTGCTGGACCGGCTCGACGACGGCTGGAAGCCATACTGGTTGGATACGCTGGCAATAGAACCCCGTCAGACACAGCGCGTCGCGTTCGCGGCCGAATATGCCGGGCGCTGGCTGATGGAGACGATGGCGACCGACTGGACGGCGCCACGCCTCGTGCGCTGGTACCTCGTCGAATAGATTCCGGGTCGTCTCAGTAGTCGATGCCGAACTCGTCGTAGAGGCGCCGGAACACCGCGGGCAATACCTCCGGCAGATCTTCCGCGATCAGGCCTGGTCCCGCCTCGCGCGCCGCCTCGCCGTGCATCCAGGTTCCGATGCAGGCGGCCTCGAATGCCGGCACGCCTTGCGCCAGCATGCCCGATATCATTCCTGCCAGCACATCGCCGGCGCCCGCGGTGGCAAGCCAGGGCGGCGCGTTGGCGGCAATGGTTGCGCGTCCGTCCGGCGATGCCACTACCGTATCCGGTCCCTTGAGCAGGACGACCGCGCCAGAACGTTCGGCGGCTGCCCGCACCCGTTCGAGTTTCGAGCGATATGGATGCTTGTTGCTGATATCGCTGAACAACCGTGGAAATTCTCCTTCATGCGGCGTGAGAACAACCTGAGGATCGTGCGATGCTTTGATCGCTTCGAACAGATGATCGGGCGCATCGGCGAAGCTTGTCAGCGCGTCGGCATCCAGGACGAGGTTTCGCTTCGCGGACAGCGCGGTGAGGACAAAATCGCGGGTGCGCTCGCCAAGGCCGGCCCCCGGTCCGATCACGCAAGTGTTGAGGCGCTTGTCGGTCAACAGTTCGGCAAACTCGACCACCGTATCGATGGCGCGAACCATGACGGCGGTGAGCGCGGAGGCGTTGACGGCGAGCGCATCCCGGGGCGAGGCCAGCGTAACCAGCCCAGCGCCAGCCCGTAGCGCGCCACGCGCCGACATCCGCGCCGCGCCGGTCGCAGCGATCTCTCCGGAAACGACGATGGTATGGCCGCGGGCGTATTTATGGCCGTCGATCTGCGGCACAGGAAACGATTGCGCCAAAATTGCGGAATGTTTTCGAAAGTTTGTAGATGAAATTCCGCGAGCACCCCGGCGTCGATCCCGATATCGGCAACGCGTACGCGACCGCAATGAATGCGGCCCGGCAACAGCAAATGCGCCGGCTTGCGCCGGAAGAATGTGACGGTCTCGGTGGCGCGGACCGCGACGCCCATCACTGCCCCGGTGGTGCCATTAACGCCGCTCGGCAGATCAACGCTGAGAACGGGGGCGCCGTTGGCATTGATCGCCTCGATCATGTCGTGCGGTTCCCCTTTCACGGGCCGGTTGAGACCGGCACCGAACAGTGCATCGATAATCAGCGCCGGCCTGCCGATCGCTTGAGGATTGAACGGCAGCACCGGATATTTCCATCCTCGTGCCGCCGACGCCGCATCGCCCTGCAAGCTATCCCGTTCACACAGCAGGATGACCGAAACCTCGCGTCCGCGCGCCGCCAGTTCCGCCGCCGCCACGAAACCGTCCCCGCCATTGTTGCCGCGCCCGGCGACCACCAGGATCGGCCCCTCCTCCACGAGGTCCATCGCAGCCTCTGCAACGGCCTGACCGGCGCTCAGCATCAACGCGAAGCCGGGAGTACCTGCGGCAATGGTGAGCCGGTCGGCGCGCTCCATTTCAGCTGTGGTAAGAACTTCCATGCCAAATCCCTGGTACAAGCGCCTTATCCTGAGGCATTTCCCATGCCGCGGCGAACTGCAACCCTAAGTCATTGCACACCAATTGATCTATTTGCCTATTTTATAGTCTTCGGTATTGTGAGCCCCTCGGTCGAACGCCCCGCCAATGCCTGTAAAAGTCTGATAACGTTTCAAAATCAGGTGCCTTAACAACTTGGCATAGACCCTGCTTTTGAGGAAGCCGGCTCTTGATCGTCGTGCTCACCGGCAATTATGCAGGGTGCCGGGCTGCTCACCAGGACCGACGATCGAATAACCTTGCGCACCGCGCGCAACGAACCTGCAGTCTGAAATATGGAAAATGCCCGGGAGGCGTTAAGTGAAAAAAATAGAAGCCATCATCAAGCCATTCAAGCTCGACGAGGTGAAAGAAGCGCTCCAGGAAGTCGGACTGCAAGGCATCACCGTGACCGAAGCCAAGGGTTTCGGACGGCAGAAGGGCCACGCCGAACTCTATCGCGGTGCGGAGTACATCGTGGATTTCCTGCCCAAGGTCAAAATCGAGATCGTGATCTCGGATGATCTGGTCGAGAAAGCAATCGACGCTATCAGGCGCGCGGCCCAGACCGGGCGTATCGGCGATGGCAAGATTTTCGTGTCCAATATCGAGGAAGCCGTCCGCATCCGGACAGGCGAATCCGGGCTGGATGCCATCTGAACTGAACTTGCCGACACTCCGATGCGACACTCTGATATTGTGTTGAACTTCCCTCAATTGTATTGAGCATTGCCCACGGTCGCGCCGCAGGGCAGATCACGACGACCTGCAAGCCAAAAGGGGTATTCATGAAGACCGCCAAAGACGTCCTGAAGTCGATCAAGGACAACGACGTGAAATACGTCGACCTGCGTTTCACCGATCCGCGCGGCAAGTGGCAGCACGTGACGTTCGACATCGGCATGATCGACGAGGAAATCTTCGCCGAGGGCACCATGTTCGACGGCTCGTCGATCGCCGGCTGGAAGGCGATCAACGAATCCGACATGTGCCTGATGCCGGATCCGGTCACCGCGACGATCGATCCGTTCTTCGCCGAAACCACCATGGTCATCACCTGCGACGTGCTGGAGCCGACCACCGGCGAGCCCTACAACCGCGACCCGCGCGGCATGGCCAAGAAGGCCGAGGCGATGGTCAAATCGATGGGCATTGGCGACACCGTGTTCTTCGGGCCGGAAGCCGAATTCTTCGTGTTCGACGACGTCCGATACCAGACCACTCCCTACAACACCGGATTCAGGCTGGATTCGTCGGAACTGCCGATCAACTCCGACACCGAATATGAGGGCGGCAACCTCGGCCACCGCATCCGCACCAAGGCGGGCTACTTTCCCGTTCCGCCGCAGGACTCGGTGCAGGACATGCGCTCGGAAATGCTCGGCGCGATGGCCAAGATGGGCGTCAAGGTCGAGAAGCATCACCACGAAGTCGCGTCCGCCCAGCACGAGCTCGGCATGAAGTTCGACACGATGACGCTGATGGCCGACCAGATGCAGATCTACAAGTACTGCATCCATCAGGTCGCGCACATCTACGGCAAGACCGCCACCTTCATGCCGAAGCCGGTCTATGGCGACAACGGCTCGGGCATGCACTGCCACCAATCGATCTGGAAGGACGGCAAGCCGGTATTCGCCGGCAACAAATACGCCGACCTCTCGGAAACCTGCCTGTCCTACATCGCCGGCATCATCAAGCATGCCAAGGCGATCAACGCCTTCACCAATCCGTCAACCAACTCCTACAAGCGTCTGGTTCCGGGCTATGAAGCGCCGGTGCTGCTCGCCTACTCCGCGCGCAACCGCTCGGCCTCCTGCCGCATCCCCTACACCACCAATCCGAAGGCGAAGCGGGTCGAGGTGCGTTTCCCCGATCCGATGGCCAATCCCTATCTCGGCTTCGCCGCGATGCTGATGGCCGGTCTCGACGGCATCAAGAACAAACTCGATCCGGGTCCGGCGATGGACAAGGACCTCTACGATTTGCCGAAGGAAGAGCTCAAGTCGATTCCAACGGTATGCGGTTCGCTCCGCGAGGCGCTGGAGAATCTCGACAAGGACCGCGCGTTCCTCAAGAACGGCGGCGTGTTCGATGACGACTTCATCGACAGCTTCATCGAGCTGAAGATGACCGAAGTCGAACGCTTCGAGATGACACCGCATCCGGTTGAATTCGACATGTACTACTCGCAGTGATTTTTGCTTGCGGGTTCTCACGCTGATGTCGCGGTGCAAAAGGCGCTCCCAAAGGGCGCCTTTTGTTTTTGCATTGGCGGGATGGGTGCCGCGTCGCAATCGATCACACACCGAGGACTGGAATAGCGCACCCTTCGCGTTGCATGACGGGCCTCGGCCGCGCACCCAATGATGCAGTGCATGATTGCGGGGATCGGTATGAAAGCTACAATGAGCATACGGCGGCGCAATCGAATGACGCTGCCTTTACAGCATCGGGAGATCGTAGATGGCGAAATGGATTCGTTTTGAGCAGGGTGGAAAGACCGGCTTCGGCACGTTGGAAGGCGATGCCATCGCGGTTCATACCGGCGACTTGTTCGCGGGTGCGAAGCCGAGCGGCCAAACGCTGAAACTGTCTGAAGTTCAGGTTCTGACGCCGTGCGATCCCTCGAAGATGATCTGCTTGTGGAATAATTTTCATCAGCTCGCGGCCAAAAACGAATTCAAGCAGCCGAAAGAGCCGCTGTGGTTCCTGAAGGCGCCGAATGCATATTGGCCCGCCAACCGGCCGATCGAGCGTCCGGCCACGTATGCCGGAAAAATCATTTACGAGGGCGAACTCGGCGTCGTCATCGGGAAAAAATGCTTCAACATCAGCGAAGCCGAGGCCGGCGATTATATCTTCGGCTATACCTGCGTGAACGACGTCACCGCCGTCGATCTCCTGCGCAAGGACAAGTCGTTCGAACAGTGGGCGCGCTCGAAGAGCTTCGACACTTTTGGCGTGTTCGGCCCAGTGATCGCGACCGGCCTCGATCCGATGAAGCTGTCGATCAAGACCATCCTGAACGGCAAGGAGCGGCAGAATTATCCCGTCGCCGACATGTTTTTCCCGCCGCACAAGCTCGTCGCCGCCATTTCCAAGGACGTGACGCTGATGCCGGGCGATATCATCGCCTGCGGCACCTCGCTCGGCGCCGGCACGATGGGTGACGCCCATAACGTCGTCGACATCGTGATCGATGGCGTCGGCAGCCTCAGCAACGTTTTCGACCAGGTACTGCCAAGTCCGTACCTGTTAGGTGCGCCGCCCAAACAGAAAAAGATTTGCGTGGTCGGCGCGGGCGCCATCGGCGGTCTGCTGGCGGCCAAGTTTGCGCTCGCGGGCGAGGACGTCACCGTTATCGACCAGGGCGCGCATCTGGCCGCGATCCAGAAGAACGGCCTCAAGCTCGAGTGGCATGACGGCAAGGTCCAGACCGCCAAAATGAAGGCCGTCAACAAGGCGGCCGAGGCCGGCAAGCAGGATATCGTCGTGCTGGCGGTGAAGGCGCATTTCCTCGATCAGGTCGTGCGCGACATCGATTCGATGCTCGGTCCCGACACCCTCGTGCTGACCGTGCAAAATGGTCTGCCGTGGTGGTACTTCCAGAAGCTCGGCGGCCAATACGATAATCATCGGCTGGAAAGTCTCGATCCCTCGGGCGTCCTCACCAAGAATATCGATCCGAACCGCATCATCGGCTGCGTGGTTTATCCGGCGGCGGCTGCAATCGCGCCGGGCGTGATTCATCACGTCGAGGGCGATCGCTTCCCGATCGGCGAACTCGACGGCAAGGAGACCCCGCGCGTCAAGGAATTGCACGACGTCTTCATCAAGGCCGGATTGAAATCAATGGTGCTGCCGGATATCCGCTCGGAGATATGGCTGAAGGCATGGGGCAATCTCTCGTTCAACCCGATCTCGGCACTGACCCACGCCACGCTGGTGGACATTTGCCAGTTCGCCGAAACACGCCAACTGGCGGCGGCCATGATGAAGGAAGCGCAGGACATCGCGCAGAAACTCGGCGTCACTTTCCGCGTCACCATCGACAAGCGCATCGCCGGGGCCGAAGCCGTCGGCGCCCACAAGACATCGATGTTGCAGGACGTGGAAGCCGGCCGCTCGCTCGAAACCGAGGCGCTGATCGGTTCAATTCTGGAAATGGCCAAAATGACCAATACGGCGGCGCCTTCGATCGAATCCGTCTACGCGCTGGTGAAGCTTCTCAACAAGGTCATGCTGCTGGAGGGCGGCGGCGTGAAGGTAAGCAAAGCGGCCTAGCTAGAAAATAATCCAGCGCGCCTCAGCCGAAGCGCGCTGGATTTCGGCAGCGGCGATCGCGGATTATCCTTGGCGCTGCCGCTCAACAAGCGCCTCGCCGAACGCCTGAAACAATTTGCGGTTGATGGGATTGCGCTGCGGATCGTATTCCGCATGCCACTGGACGCCGAGCGCAAAGCCTGGTGCGTCGGCAATCCGGATCGCCTCGATCGTGCCGTCCTCCGCCGTGCCCTCGACGACGACCCGCTCGCCGGGTTCGAGGATGCCCTGGCCGTGAAGCGAGTTGACGCGGATCGTCTCGCAGCCGAGCAGCCTCGCAAAGGTACCACCGGGAAGGAGACTGACATCATGCCGGTCGGCGAAGACGACGTTGGGATCGGGATGGATTTCACCGTTCTCCAGCCGGGGCATCCGATGGTTCATGCGTCCGGGCAACTCGCGGATTTCAGGGTGCAGCGAGCCGCCAAAGGCGACGTTCATCTCCTGCAAGCCGCGGCAGATGCCGAACAGCGGGATGCCGCGGGCGACGCAGACTTCGGATAAAGCCAGCGCCAGATCGTCACGGTGGAGGTCGTAGGGTTCGTGCCGGGGATCCGGCTCGGCACGAAAATGCGTCGGGTGAACATTGGCGCGGGCCCCCGTCAGCACCACGCCATCGACTACATCCAGCAACGCGCCGATATCGGTGATATCGGGTGTACCGGCAAACATCAGCGGCAGCGCGCCTGCGACTTCGGCCACCGCGCGAAGATTCCGCTCTCCGACCATCTGCGTCGCAAATCGGTCTTCGATGCGATAGGCGGTTCCGATCACGCCGACCACAGGCCTCTTCATCGCTGGGCTTCCACTCTCAGGGTCTCGAGCACGAAGGCGTTCGCTGTTACCTGCAGGACCGATCATGCCTGCCGGCCAGCACCGGATCAACATGTTACTCCGCGCAGCGGCGATGCTATTTGCGCGTGAAGGCCTGCTTCGGATCGATGGCTTCGGCAGCCGGCAATCCCGCCGCCCGAAGCGCAATTGCCGCGGCATCATCGGACCTATTCCACCACGGCAATTTGGCCTCGATCCCGCGCGTCACCGGCTCGCCGAGCGGGCCGCCGAAATCGAGCGGCCACAAGCCGTTCGACACCACTTCGGCCGAAATGCCACGAAGGCGAAATCCCTTCCCTAACGCCGCTTCCAGATCATCCGGCGGCACCGCGCGCGCGGTCGCGGGATCGTCGGGATTAGTGAAGGTCACGAGGACCGGGATCAACGCGCCTTTCACGGGCACAGCACCGGTCATCCGGCTCATATCGTTGAATGACACTTTCCGCCCCGCAACGTTGTAAGCGCGCAAGGCCACATAGTTCATTCCGTCGAGCTCGAGGGATTGGTCGATGTGCGCCAGCAATGTGAGAAGATTTTTGCCGCCGCCGAGATCGACGAGCACGGCATCGGCCTTGGTGCGGGTTTGCCCGCCACGGCTGTAACTTCTGTCGGGATGGACGGCCATAACCCCGCTGGCCGATTTGATCCCTTCGGGCGTTTCCACCTCGACCGTCAGACGGTATTTGTGACTGGGCCGGTTGATCCGAATTTGATCGCCGATCACCAGCGCGGCCAACAAGGCAAGCGGCCCGAGCCATCTAAAGTTCATACCATCCGCCCCTCGCCGTCCCATTTCCGTTCATCGCTTTGCACAACGAACACGCCGGCGTCAAACCGGCGGGCTTCTCCGCTTGATCCCGGACGCGTTTGACGAAAGAGTGCTGTTAGAAATTCGGTTCGAAAAGGAATCAACCGTGGCAGTCTCGACCAACGATCGTCATCACGCCCGCAACGATCTGGCATGGGCGATATCAATCGGCGGCATCGGCATCGTCGCATTTGCGGCCCTGTTGCTGTTCACCTGGTATTTCGCCGCGACGCTATTTCTGATCTTCGCCGGAATGCTGCTCGGCGTCGCGCTGAACGCCATGACCAATATGCTCGGCCGCGTCGTCAGGCTCCCTCATTCGCTGCGGCTGACAATTGTCTGCCTGGTGCTTGCGGGACTGCTGTCGGGCGTGGTCTTCCTCGGCGGTGCCACCATCGCGCAACAGGCCACGGCATTGAGCGGTACGATCAAGTCGCAGCTAGTCAGCGTCAAAGCTTTCCTTGAGAGAAACGGCATCGATACCAGCTATTTCGACCTCGGCAGTCCGGCTGCGACGCCTGGGGCTACACCGGAAACGCCCGGCGCCGCGCCGACACATACTCTTCCCAGCCCCGGCGCGCTCGCCTCAAGCGGCGGCGCGATCGTAAGCCAGACCTTTAAACTGCTTCTGGGTACGGTGAGCGCTGTCGGAAACTTCTTCATTGTTCTATTTCTGGGATTGGCGTTCGCGGCGCAGCCGAGCGTCTACCGAAAGGGTCTGTTGTTCATGGCTCCGGCGCGGCACCGCGCCCACGCAACTATCATCGTCGACCGCATCGGCGAAACGCTGGAGCGCTGGCTGATCGCGCAGATGGTCACCATGTTCGCCGTCTTCTTCGTGACCTGGATCGGTCTGACGATCATCGGCATCCAGAGCTCCTTCATTCTGGGCATCCAGGCCGGCCTGCTCGCCTTCATTCCGACGGTCGGCGCGCTGCTCGGCGGATTGATCGTGGTGCTCGCAAGTCTCGCGTCCGGATGGGTCGCCGCCGCCAGCGCATTCGTGCTTTTCCTCGGCGTCCATGCGCTGGAAAGCTACATTCTCACGCCGATCATCCAGCGTCAGGCGCTCGATATTCCCCCAGCCACGTTATTCGCGTTCCAGATCCTGCTGGGCGTGGTGTTCGGTATCTGGGGTTTGGCGCTTGCCTTGCCGATGATGGCGATCGCCAAAGTCATAATCGATGATTTCAAAGCCGATAAAATCTCGCCTGATAGGGTCGCTGCTTGAGGCCGCGCGTTGCGGTTCAGCTTGCGGAGGTCAGCACCTTCATGGTGTGTTCGACCTCGGGCGGCGACGCAAAATACTGCCCGACCAGCCCGCGCCACTCCGTGAAATTCTCCGAGCCGCGGAAATCGACGGTGTGGTTTTCGAGGGTCTCCCATTTGACCATGAGTCGATAACGCTGCGGTTTCTCGATCGAGCGATGTAGCTCAAAACCGTGAAAACCCTTGGAGCGACCAAAGGCTGCTCGCGCCTTGGCCACCGCGGCTTCAAAGTCTTTCTCGGTACCCGGCTTGACGTCGATTTGTGCGATTTCGGTGATCATTGGGGTTGCCGCCTCTCGTTGAGAATTCACGTCTCTAGCCCACCCCATGGCATTATTGAAGAGGCAGGCCGGGGAAGATGGCAAAAGCTAAGAGCAGCACTTCCCTGCCTGTATCGGCGGACACGGGACAGAGCCATAAGAGCAAAACACGCAACAATCGCCCTGCTTGGGCTTCAGCCGTTCACCACAATTCTTGCAGTCATAGAAGAACTGGCAGGCGTCGGTCGGCATCGTCTCGGTGGCCTGGTGAGCGCAATGCGGACAGGTGAGCGTCGATTCCAGTTGCATCAGCGGTTTGCTTTCACAATTTCGAGGAGAAGCCATCTTGCATCGGACTTCTGATGAGTTTGAGCCATAGCCTGGAAAGATAGCCGTGGCGCTCGATTGCTCCAGTCACATGCCCGGCACCCTGTTGGGTTTACCAGTATTATGCCGCCAAAGAAAAAGGCGCCTCACGGCGCCCGGCGTCACGTATTCGCGGCAACTCAGTTCAAGAGCAGCACCGTACCGGCCATCACCAACGCGCAGCCCCCGAACATAACCAGCGGCCAGCGGCTTCGTGGCTGATTGTAGCGACCTTGCGCGCGCCGTTCCGTGATCAGGGCCGTCTCATATTCATCCGACGTCGAGAACATGCAGGCAAAACCGCCGCGCGCTGATGCCGCGGCGGCTTCGAGCGAGATCAGGGCGGTGTGGGAATTGTGGCTACGGCTCGTGTTCATAGCCATGATGATATGGATCGAATGGTAAACGGCAGGTTACCGCCGCCGCACCCTTGAATTTTGAATTAGCGCATGATCCGCCAAATCGCTCACGGTTTGGCGGATCATGCGCTACGCAAGGCGGGCAACGCCCGGCTGCTGTTGCGGGTGACGCGCGATGCCCGGGGTTTTTTGCCGCCAGTCTTCCAGCGACAACGGCAGCTCCTCGGCCGCCTCGACGCGGTTGCGGCCGCCGCGCTTGGCCTGATAGAGCGCGGCATCGGCGGCTGCCAGCAACACCTCGAGCTCGGTGCCCGCCGGCCCGCCGGCGACGCCGATGCTGACGGTGGTGTCGACCGGCCCGGTCTTGTCCACAATTCCTGAATTCTCGAATACTTCACGCACCCGTTCGGCTGCGAGCACGCCTTCTTCCAGCGAACAGGGCAACAATGCCGCGAACTCCTCGCCGCCGATGCGTCCCGAGAGGTCGGTGATCCGCAACGTGTTGACCACGATGCCGGCGAATAATTTGAGAATCTCATCGCCCGCCGGATGACCGAAGCGGTCATTGATCGATTTGAAATGGTCGATATCGAAGATCAGCGCAGTCACCGGACGGCCGGCCTTCGCTTCGCGCTCGATCACCCGCGACGTCGCCTCCGCAAAACCGCGGCGATTGAACATACCGGTCAGAGGGTCCGTCGACGCCGCCGTCCTGTGCACGCTCACCGTGCGCTCCGACACCAGCATGAAGATCACGAACACGGTGCCGACGGCGTAGAGCATAAGCTCGATCGAGAACACCGTAACCCAGATGCTGCCGGAGAACATATCGCCATGCGGGTGCAACAGGTCACCAACCAGGATCGGCAGCATCAGCACGAAACCGTGCAGCACCGGCACCACGATCGCCGGCCAGCGCTTTTGCAATGTCCTGCGGCGCTCGGACCACAATTCGGTGGCCGTCAGCGCTGCATATATGGCAACGATGCCCGCCCCGATCGTCATGCGCATCGTCGATGCTTCGGGCGCCAGCGTCATGGCGGCAGCGATCCAGGCTATTGCGCCTAGAACCAATCCCGGCAGATTGGGCTTGCGGCCGTGGAACACGCGCGATGCATTCCAGACCATGCCGCAGGCCACCAAACCGACGGCATTCAGCCCCACCGAAAGCATCTCGCCGAGCGTGCCAGCGGCGAGCGTCCAGAGCGCGACCGACGCGGCGCCGAGCAGATAGGCGGTTCCCCACCATTTCAACGCCGGGATATTCTCCTGCTTGCCGAAATACAGCAGCATAGCTCCCAGCATTGCCGCGACCATTGCGGCAACGAGATAAAGCGTGGAGGTATCGAGCGACATGGGCCCTCGAGACATTGCGATGCAGCGTAGCCAACGCGGTCACGGGACGCGCGCCAGGAGCACCATGCACACTAACGATCGCCGCGTTGGGATTTGGTTTGCGTCCATGCGCAAGTTTTCATGAAAAACTGCGTCAACTCGTCGGCAAATGAGTAACAAAAAGGGCGCCCGTAGGCGCCCTTTTCCGAAGTTTTGATAATGCCGCATTGACGGCAAATTTTAACGAAGCAATTAGCGCTTCGAGAACTGGAACGACTTGCGCGCCTTGGCGCGGCCGTACTTCTTGCGCTCGACCACGCGCGAGTCGCGCGTGAGAAAGCCGCCCTTTTTCAGGATGCCGCGCAGATCCGGCTCGAAATAGGTCAGCGCCTTCGAGATGCCATGACGCACGGCGCCAGCCTGGCCCGACAGACCGCCACCGGCCACGGTGCAGATCACGTCGTACTGCCCCGCGCGGGCTGCCGCGACCAACGGCTGCTGGATCATCATCCGCAGCACCGGCCGTGCAAAGTAGACTTCGACCTCGCGGGTATTGACGGTGACCTTGCCGGCGCCCGGCTTGATCCAAACGCGGGCCACCGCGTCCTTGCGCTTGCCGGTGGCGTAGGCGCGGCCGAGCTTGTCGACCTTCTTGACATATTTCGGCGCTTCCGGCGCGGCCGGCTTCAGTTGCGACAACTGATCGAGCGACTGCATGGTGTCGGACATCTTATGCGGCCCTCATGTTCTTGCGATTCATCGAAGCGATGTCCACCGTCTCGGGTTGCTGGGCCTCGTGCGGATGCTCGGGCCCGGGGTAAACGCGCAAGTTG
>WNFR01009620.1_pt1 | contig 14084 bp, 11 predicted proteins | sample 5400221 | NCBI WGS metagenome assembly WNFR01 (sample SAMN13153357, study PRJNA577476) | soil metagenome | isolation source: 40 cm soil under Madrone tree | place: USA:California | collected 2016-06-14 | reverse complement strand
CTTTTTTGTCGCGAAGCCAGGCGTAGTGGTCGACGCGGCGGTCGGAGTGGATGACGTGCTCGACGGGTTCGCGGAGGGCAAGCGGGGGTTGTAATCCGGCGGGGCCGGATTTGGCGGGAGCGGCGGCGTCGGGGGAGAGGTGGGCCGCGGTCGAGTTGGCGTCAGGCGTCATTGGGCTAAACGTCGTTTCAATACAAAGCTAGCAGGGCCGATCTGAAGATTGGCCGCTACCTGGAATTGAGAACTGGTGGAATACCCTGCAAGGCCCATCTTAATCGAAGACGGGTTCTGATTACAGCTTCCTGCTATTCTTTGGCGGCGAGGGATTGGACTGAAATTTATGGCTACCGAGATTGAAATCAAGCTGGCGATTCGCGACGGCAAGGCGCTGCAGCGGACGTTGAAGCGGCTGAGGGCGAAGCCTGCGAATCCCAAGGCGCCTCGGGTGCATGAGATGAACCTGATATTTGATACGCCCGACGGGGGATTGGCGAAACATGGGCAGTTGCTGCGAATTCGGACGGAGACCCCGGCGCCAGCGAAGAAGGGTGCTCGAAGCAAGGTGGCCAGGCGGACGGTGCTGACGTTTAAGTCGCCGCCGGAAGAGTTGGCGATTGGGGATGTTGGGCACGTCGGAGACCGCCGGCACAAAGTGCGTGAGGAGATTGAGACGGAGCTGACGGACGGCGCTACGATGCAGCGGATTTTTGAGGGGCTGGGGCTGCGGGGTTGGTTCCGATACGAGAAGTATCGGACGACCTATGTGTTGCCGGGGAGGTATGGGTGGGCGAAGGGCTTGTTGATTGAGGTGGACGAGACGCCGATTGGGACGTTTGTGGAGTTGGAAGGGGAGGCGGGGGCGATTGACCGGGCAGCGAAGGAGCTGGGGTATTCGGCTAGGGAGTATGTGTTGAAGAATTATTTGGTGCTGTATGTGGAGGAGTGTAAGAGGAAGGGCGAGCCGCCGAAGGATATGTTGTTTGTAGGGGGGAAGAGGTAGCGGCAGGTGCGCGTGGGGGAGTTGGGGTGGTTGGGTTTTGTCCGTAAAAGCGGAAGCTTCGCTTCCGCACTCAAAAAACTGGAAAACATTTCGAAAAGTGCTGATTTTTCTTGACAATAAGTGGGAGCAGGCTTATCTCTAAATCCGGAGTGAATTTTTTACGTATGAGCGCGTCCAGCGAACTCGAACCTCACCCTAGTTGCTTAGGGGAGAGGTGCAGCCACTTGACCGCTAGTCCGGCGAGCGATCCGCAGTGCGCCGGGGCTGATCGGGGTTCAATACGATACAGCTTGCTGGAAGTCCGGGCGGAGGGCAACGGGCTGGGAGGGTGCGCTACCGGCTGAAGTCTGCGCATCATTGCGATTTTGTTGCCCGCGGCCGGAATGGTTTGCGGGCTTTTTGTTTTTGGAAGACGGAAGAGATTTAACGCGGAGATCGCAGAGACGCAGAGGACGCTGAGAAGAATAAGAGCAGAACGGCCCGCCTCAGAAGGCGGGCCCTACAAGGCAAGAGAAACCCAAGAACACAGGCTGAAGCCTGTGCTACCCGGGGGAAAGGAGGGGACGGAGATGCTGTTTGCTACGGAGTTGGTGGGGGCGTCGGCTTATGACTCGCAGAAGCATTTTGTGGGGCGCGTGCGGGAGTTTTTTGTGGAGCCGGCGGAACAGCCGAACCGGATCTCGCACTTTTTGATTTCGCGCGGAAGGTTTCAGCCGCTGGTGGCGCGCTATGACCAGGTTTCGAAAGTTGCGCCGGGGCGAATTGATTTGAACGTGAGCGAGCGGGCGCTGGATGCGTACAGGCCAAACGAAGCGTGGTTGGCGGTACAAAAGGATTTGCTGGACCAGCAGATTATTGATACGGCAGGGCGCAAGGTGGTGCGCGTGAATGACGTGGATCTGACGGAGATACGCACCAACGAACATGTGGAGTTGCGGATCGCGCAGGTGGATGTGGGGTTGCCGGGGGCGATGCGGCGGCTTTTGCAGGGGATTGCGCCGTCGTCGGTGGTGCGGAAGCTGCAGGCGAAATTGCCGCAGAGGTCGATTCGATGGGAATTTGTGAACCTGATTGAGCCGGATCCGTTGCGGCGCGTGAAGCTGCGGATTACGCATGAAAAGCTGGAGGACCTGCATCCCGCGGATTTGGCGGAGATGATGGAAGAGCTTTCGGCGGCGGAGCGGCAGGGAATTATCGCTTCGCTGGACGAGGAGACGGCGGCGAAGGTGTTGGCGGAGCTGGATGAGCGGCTGACTACGCAGATCGTGGAGAAACTGGATCCGGAAAAGGCCGCGGATATTCTGGAGGAGATGGCGCCGGACGCGGCGGCGGATTTGCTGGCGGATTTGCCGAAGGAAACTTCGGAGGAGTTGCTGGAGGAGATGCCGAACCTGGAGGCGGAAGAGGTTCGCGAGCTGTTGAGTTACGACTCGTCTACGGCCGGCGGAATGATGAACACGGAATTTGCGTATGTGAGCGAGGCGTCTCCGCGGGAGGAAGTGCTGGGTTGGTTGCGGAAGCAGGATTTTAATTTGGAGCAACTGGACACAATCGTGCTGGTGGACGGGCACGCGCAGTTTTCAGGGACGGTGCCGGTGGCGCGGATGCTGCTGGCGGCGCCGGAGCAATTGATGTCGGAGCTGAAGACGGAGCCGCTGGTGAGTATTACGCCGGATGCGAACGAGAAGGACGTGTTTGAACTGTTTGACAAATATAACCTGCGGATGCTCACGGTGATTGACGAGGAAAAGCGCCCGATTGGGACGGTTACCGTGGATGACGTGGTGTCACGGCTCGTGAACGCATGAACCTGACAGCCATCAACAATTTAATCGACGGGATTCGCGGCCGGACGCTGGCTTTTTTTTCGGCGGGAAACCAATGGCGGCGGCGAATTGCGTTGTTTTTGGCAGTGATTGGGCCGGGGATCATTACTTCCAATGTGGACAATGACGCGGGCGGGATTGCTACGTACACGCAGGCGGGCAGCGCGTATGGCTACACGCTGCTGTGGTCGCTGGTTCCGATGACGCTTGCGCTGTACGTGACGATGGAAATGTGCGCACGGATGGGAGTGATCACAGGGAAGGGCTTGTCCGACCTGATTCGCGAGGAGTTTGGGTTTCGGTCGACGTTTTTTGTGATGATCACGGGATTCCTGGTGGATTTGGGGAACGTGGTGGCGGAGTTTGCGGGAGTGGCGGCGGCGGCGCAGATTTTTGGGGTGAGCAAGTATATTGCGGTGCCGCTGGCGGCGGTGGCGGTGTGGGTGCTGGTTTTGAAGGGGACGTACCGGCAAGTAGAAGTGGTGTTTATGATCGCCTGCGTTTTTTACCTCAGCTATCTTTTTTCGGCGTTGTTTTCGCACCCCGACTGGCTGCTGGCAGCGCGGATGACGGTGATTCCCTCGATTCATTTCGACACGGGGTATTTGATCACGTTGACGGCGCTGGTGGGGACAACGATTGCCCCGTGGCAATTTTTTTATTTGCAGGCGGGGTTCGTGGAGAAAAAAGTGGGGCCGCGGCAATATCCGCAGGCGCGGCTGGACGTGTTGCTGGGCAGCATCAGCTGCATGGTGATCGTATTCTTCATCATTATCTGCACGGCGGCGACGTTGCATGCCTCGGGGCTGACGAACGTCAGCGATGCAGGGGAAGCGGCGAAGGCACTGGTGCCGCTGGCGGGGAAGTGGGCCGCGCTGATGTTTGCCTTTGGATTGCTGAACGCTTCACTGTTTGCGGCCACGATTCTGCCGCTTTCGACGGCGCACGTGATTTGCGAAGGGATGGGATTTGAGGCGGGGATCGACCACAAGTTTCGGGAGGCGCCGGCGTTTTACTGGCTGTACACGATTTTAATTCTGGTGGGGGCGGGGATTGTGCTGATTCCCAACGTGCCGCTGTGGAAGATCTTTATTTTTTCGCAGGTGGGGAATGGCGTGTGGCTGCCGATTGTGGTGATTTTTATTTTGCTGCTGGTGAACCGGAAGGATTTGATGGGGGAGCATACGAATTCAGTGACGTTTAATGCGGTGGCGTGGATTACGGCGGTGGCGATGATTGTTTTGACGTTTGTGCTGGTGGGGCAGGGGATTTACCAGTGGATGCACGGGGTGCCGGGGTAGGTTTTAGAAATTAGAAATTGGAAAATAGAAAATCGGGAGAGGGGAGAGGACTTAACGCCCCGACCCGGTCGGGGCGAACGCCGGGAGCTGAGGTCGGCGCGCAGAGTTTGCGGAGAAGAGCGCAGAGCGGCAGGTTGTGACGTTAAGTCGTAAGAGCCCACCCTTAGAAACCAAGGGTGGGGCACCCTCAAGTTCATTTGTTGGGCGATGTAACAGGAAGATCTCGGATACGAGAGCTAAATTACTTTTTGGCCAAAAGTGCGTTGCGCGGGTGCGAAGGGGTGTGTTAACTTTGCGGCATAAAGGAAGATGCATCTGGAAACATTGTGGCTCACTCGCTTGAACTCTCCGCCGCTGCTCTCGGTCCGGTGACCGCTGAGGAAGCGCATATCCTGGAAAAATTGGATTGGGAACGGTTGCCGCGGCATATCGCGGTGATTATGGATGGGAATGGGCGCTGGGCGCAGAAGCGTCATTTGCCGCGCGTGGCCGGGCACCGGGCGGGGACGCAATCGGCGCGAACGACGATCGAGACTTGCGCACGGCTGAAGGTGGAGGCACTGACGCTGTACGCGTTTTCGGTGGAGAACTGGCGGCGGCCGAAGGCGGAGATTGAGTTTTTGATGCAGTTGCTGCGGGAATATTTGCGGAAAGAGATGCCGCTGATTCAGCGGAACAACATCCGGATGCGGTTTCTGGGGCGGCCGGACGAATTGCCCGATGGCGTGCGGAAGGATACGCGGGAGGCGATGGAAGCTACCGCGGGGAATACGGGGATGGTGCTTTCGATTGCGCTGAATTATGGGGGGCGCGCGGAGATTGTGGACGCGATGAACGCGATCCTGGCGGAGCGAAATGGGAATGGAGCGGGCGCGGCGGTTACGGAGGAGCAGCTTTCGCGGCACCTTTATACGGCGAATCTGCCGGATCCGGATTTGCTGATCCGAACGAGCGGGGAGATGCGGGTGAGCAATTTTTTGTTGTGGCAGATTGCGTATGCGGAGATTTTTGTTACGGAGACGTTGTGGCCGGATTTTAACCGGGCGCGGTTGTTGGCGGCGCTGGTGGATTTTCAGGGGAGAGAGCGGAGATATGGCGGGATTGACGCGAGGAAGATGGCGGCGCGATAAGGCGCCGAGAGATGTTAGCCTGCAGCCTTCAGCCTCAGAGAAGAGATAAGAAAAGATAACGCAGAGGCGCAAAGGCGCGGAGATTCATAGAGAAGAAAAAACCGCAGCCTCTTCGTAAGGAAGTTGTGGCCTTCCGTGTAACAAGAGAATCTGTCGCACCTCCGGCGCTCGGGCATCTTTGGCGATCTGGTCCCAGCCCTTACGGGCTGGGCTAATTTCTACCGCGCCTCCGGCGCTTCTCGGTGACAATCTGTATAATTCGGTAGGGAATCCAGAATCAATTTGGCTGGGAGTTGGCAGGCGGCCGGCAAGGACTGTTTGCATGACTTGGAAACGCGTGGCGACGGCGCTGGTGCTGATACCGGTGGTGGTGGGGTTGGTGTTGTTTGCGTCGACGGTGGTGGTGGCGGTGGCTACGGCGGTGATTACGGTGCTGGCGCTTTGGGAATATTTTGCGTTGGGGGAGGCGATTGGGCACCGGGCGTATCGGGTGTGGACGATTGTTTGCTCACTCTTTCTTGTTTTTGTCGCGACTGCTTCGCGGCCTCCGATCCACATTAACTTCATCTTTCCCGGCGACTCCACCCAGGAGCCAGTCTGGCATCCGGGAATGTTTCATGCGCTCCGGCAAAGGCCTGAACTTTTTCACACACCCACAAGCGTGATCTTTGTCTTTGTACTCGGTTTGACATGCATGGTCTTGTGGACACGGCGTCCGCTCGTGGAAGCGCTTCCTTCGGCAGGGATTTCTTGCAGTGCACTTCTCCTTGTGGCGTTTCCACTTTCCTTCGCTGTCTGGCTTCATGATCGGGCACCCGATGGGCCGAAGTTGCTTTTGTTTGCGTTGGTGATTACCTGGGCGGGGGATACGGCAGCTTATTTTGTTGGCAGGGCGATGGGGAAGCACCCGTTGGCGCCGCATATTTCGCCGAAGAAGACTTGGGAGGGATCGGTTGGGAGCATGATTGGGTCGTTGATTGTGGCTTGGGTGTTTAGTTATTGGATACGGATTCCGTTGGGGCATTTGGTGGCAATGGCGGTGATTGGAAATGTGGCGGGGCAGATGGGGGATTTGCTGGAGTCGGCGTATAAGAGGTCGGCGGGGGTGAAGGATTCGGGCGGGTTGCTGCCGGGGCATGGGGGAGTGCTGGACCGGATTGATGCGCTGATTTTGTGTATACCGGTGATTTGGTATTACGTGGTTTTGGTGAATCCGGTCGTGAATTAGGAAAGGAAAAAGAAAGAGTTCACACAGGGGGCACAGAGCAAGAGCACAGAGTACACAGAGAAAACGAAAGAAAGACTAACGCTGAGTTCGCTGAGAACGTAGAGTGCGCTGAGAAGAGTCGGTTCCTGTTATCTGGTCGCTGGTATCTGTTATCCTGAAATTTAGTTCGCGGCGGCAAAAAATTCCAACATGAAAAATATTTCAATACTGGGTTGCACGGGATCGATTGGGCGGCAGACTTTGGCCGTGGTGGAGGCGTTGGCGGGGCAGTTTTGCGTGGTGGGGTTGGCTGCGGGGCGGAACATCGAAGAACTTGTTGGGCAGATTGAGCGGCACCGGCCGGAGGTGGTGTCGGTGGCTACGGCGGCGCTTGCGGACCAGCTTGCCGCACGGTTGCGCGAGAAGGGGATTGCTCCTTTGCCGGCGATTCATCATGGGCGCGAGGGGATGCTGGCTGTTGGGACGCATGGGGCGGCGGAGATTGTGGTGTCGGCGGCCGTGGGCGTCGTGGGACTCGAAGCTACTTACGAGGCCATTAAGCTGGGGAAGGTGATCGCGCTATCGAATAAGGAAGTGCTGGTGGCGGCGGGCGAGTTGGTGATGGCGGCGGTGGAGAAGTCGGGGAAAGAGTTGCTGCCGGTGGACAGCGAGCACAATGCGGTGCACCAGTGCTTGCGCGGCGGGACGCATGGGGAAGTGCTGCGGATTGTTTTGACGGCGTCGGGCGGGCCGTTTCGGAAGACGCCGCTGAAGGATTTGGCGAATGTGACGACGGAGCAGGCGCTGGCGCATCCGAATTGGCGGATGGGAAACCGGATCACGATTGATTCGGCGACGATGATGAACAAGGGATTTGAGGTGATTGAGGCGCGGTGGCTGTTTGGCGTGCGGCCGGATCAGATTGAGGTGGTGATTCATCCGCAGTCGACGATCCATTCGATGGTGGAGTATGTGGATGGGTCGGTGCTGGCGCAGTTGGGACCGACGGATATGCGGATGCCGATTCAGTATGCGCTGACGTATCCAGCGCGGGTTGCTACGAGCGAGGTGCAGTTGGATTGGGGGAAATTGAAGAGGCTGGATTTTGAGAAGGCTTCGACGCGGAGGTTTCCGTGTTTGCGGTTGGCTCGGGAGGCGATGAAGAAGGGCGGGGCTTGGCCTTGCGCGTTGAATGCGGCGGATGAGGTGGCGGTGGCGGCGTTTCTGGAGGGGCGGCTGAACTTTTTGGGGATTGCGGAGGTGATTGAGCGGGTTTTGGAAAAGACTCCACGGGGGAAATTTTCGTCGATGGAGGATGTGTTGGCAGCGGATGCGGAGGCGCGGAGAGTGGCGGGGGAAGAGGTGGGGCAGTTGGGGGCGAAGAGGGCGGCGGTTTCGTAGGGATTCCTTTTAGATTTTGGAGAGGTGAGCTTGCAATTTTGGCAGCGTGGGGATTGGTGTGTTTGAGGGGGAAATATTACGCCGAGTGCCCTGAGGACGCGGAGGGCGCTGAGAGGAGAAAACAGAATCTCGGCTTCGTCGGTTTGCTTGGAGAAGTGGTTTAGGTTGAGGTCCTTCAGCCATCCTGGTCGGATGGCTTCAGGATGACAGTTTTATGCGATTGAGGTCGTAGGGATAGTTGGGCGGTTGAGTTGAAAACGTAAAAGCGGTGGCAGAGCCACCGCACTCCAAAAAAGGTGAAGAGCGGTCATTGGTATTCCTGGTCGATGTGGAGGATGGCGCCGTTTTCGTCAAAGGCTACGTCGAAGGCTTTGGCTTTTTTTACTAGGATGTCGGCGAATTGATTTTCCTGGGTTAGGAGTACGGCTTGGAGTTTTACCATTTCGAGGACGGCTAGGAACGCGACGATCATGGCGTGGCGGGAGGGGCAGGCTTCGAAGAATTGGATGAGGCTGACGGTGGAGGTGTCGCTGGAGAGGATCTGGCTGCGGAGTTGGGCGATCATCTGGGCCACGGTGAAGACGTCGTGGGTCAGTTCGATGCGGACTACTTCTTTTTTGCGCTCGAGGACTTGCTGGAAGACGCGGACGAGATCTACCAGAGAGACGACTAGTTCGCCTTCGGTGCCTTCGTCGTTGTAGAGAGTTTTGTCGGGGCGGGACCAGACGTGCTCTTCGATTTGTTGTTTTTGGTAGAGGAGTTGGGCGGCGTTTTTGTATTTTTCGTGTTCGATCAGGCGTTGGACTAGTTCTTCGCGGGGGTCGCCGGCTTGTTCTTCGGCGGAGGCTAGCGGATCGGGCGGGAGAAGCATTTTGGATTTGATGTAGATGAGCGTGGCGGCCATGTAGATGAATTCGGCGGAGACGTCGATGTTCTGGACTTCGAGCTGGTGGAGGTAGTCGAGATATTGGGAAGTGATTTTGGAGATCTGGATGTCGTGGATGTTCATTTCCTGCTTTTTGATGAGGTCGAGCAGGAGGTCGAGGGGACCTTCGAAGAGGGGGATGTTGATTTTGTAGGGAGAGGCCATGTGGGAATAGTTTACAGTCGACAGTCTACAGTGAACAGTTTAAAAGCAAAACCCGCGGAGAAGATTTCAACACGGCGTTAGCAGAGGGGACACGGAGGACACAGAGAAGAGAAGAAGGAAGATCGGAAATATTGTGGTTCTAGATCGTAAGAGCCCACCCTTACACACCAAGGGTGGGGCACCTGTGACCTTTCCACACGTTGTTCCTACTGATTAGGCACCTTTTCCGGGGAGCATCCCCAGAAGTCTAATGGCTGCAAATGTCTAGACATTTGCAGCCATCTCTAAGTCATTCCATACAGGGACTTTTTCTGAGTCATCCGAATGTCCTACCTCTTCTTCGAAGATCGGGTTGCGTCATGGTCCGCGCTCGGTCTAGTCGAGGAAAGGAACAACGTCTTGACCATCTACAGGCACCCTCAAGTTCGGTTGTTGGGTGGTGTGACGGAGATTAACCGGAGATTTCGGAGCGTTTGCGGGGCCAGTTGAAGATGGCGGTGCGGACTCGGTCCATTGTCTCCTTCGCAGACTGTCGCGCTTTCGCGCTCCCTGCGTCCAGGATTTCGAGGGCCTTTTTCGGATGTGCTTCGTAGTCGAGGCAGGTTTTCGGCCATGGCGGATTTGCATTCGATGCAGCCGATGCCGGCGGTTGTGCAGCCTTTGCGGACCCAGTCGAGGCGGCCGGGGTCGCGTTCGGGAGTGGAGAAGAGTTTGTGCCAGTCGTAGACGGGGCAGATGTCGGGGTTGCCGGGGTCGGTGCGGCGTTTGCGGGCGGGGTCGGTGACCATGACTTTGGTTTTTTTGCGGATGTCGTCGTCGGATTCGGAGAGGGTGATGGCGTTGTTGTAGGACTTGGACATTTTGCGGCCGTCGAGGCCGGGGATGCGAGGTGTGGGGGTGAGGAGGTGGCCGGGTTCGGTCAGTTTGTCTTCGTAGGTGAAGAAATTTCTTCGCCCACCCATTAGTTCAAGGAAGTTTTGTATTCCAACTTCCTTTGCCAGCGCGAGTACCTTTTGCGTGTAAACATTCTTTTCTTCGCTGGTGAGTTCTCGCAGGGGTGGCGGTTCGATCTGGCCTTTAGACTCAAGTGGCGCCACTGCCCTCAATACGAATTCCAGATGACCGTAATTATCGAACCCAAACAGCTCAGGACGGACCTCCAGTCCATAGAAGTTGTTAAATCGGCGGACGAGTTCGCGGCTGAACTCTACGTGGGAGACTTGGTCTTCGCCTACGGGGACTAAAAGCCCCTTGCCTGCAGCTGAGTACATGACGATGTCGGCGGTTTGGAGGGTGGGGTAGCCGAGGAAGCCGTAGGTGTGGAGATCTTTGTTTTTGATTTGCTCTAGCTGCTCTTTGTAGGTGGGGATGCGTTCGAGCCAGCCGAGCGGGGTGACCATGCTTAGGAGGAGATGGAGTTCGGCGTGTTCGGGGACCTGGGACTGGAGGAAGATTGTGGATTTGGCGGGGTCGAGACCGGAGGCCAGGAAGTCGATGGTGATTTGCAGGGAGTTTTCGGCGATGGCGGAGGTGTCGGCGTAGTCGGAGGTGAGGGCGTGCCAGTCAGCTACGAAATAGAAGCATTCGTAGGTGGGATCGGATTGGAGCTTGACCCAGTTTTGCAGGGCGCCGAAATAGTGGCCAATGTGGAGACGTCCGGTGGGGCGCATGCCGGAGATGACTCGATTTGTGGGGATCGACAAGTTTTTGCCTCAGTGGAATTAAGTGACAGTTTACAGTTTACAGATTGGGAGAGGAAAAGAAAAAACGGGAGACGAGAACCTAACGCAGAGACGCTGAGTGCGCAGAGAAGAGGACTCGTGCTCGGGACTAGCAAATCGGTTTGTTGGTTGCCGTGGTCCCTCCACTCCGCGGCCGGCGCGCCCAACTGCGGCGCGGAGGAAAAAACCGGCCGCTCCGGTCGTGATGACAACTCAAGAAAAAGAGAAGAGAAGAGAAGAGAAGAGCGGAAAAATTGCGGACTTGGATCGTAGGAGCCCACCCTTTCCGCCTTCGGCGGACGAAGGATGGGGCGCCCTCAAGCGCGGTTGTTGGTCAGCCTAACCAAGAGCACAGCCCCTTCGGAGCTCAGGGTAAACAGGAATGGCTGTGCCACCAGAGAAAGAGTACCCCAAGAGGTCGGAGCAAGCTCCGCCCCTACAAGGGGAGAAAACGGAATTATTTGGAGGACCAGTTGGGGGATTCGTTGTGGCCTTGCGTTGTTAATTGGTGGGGCTGGCTGCCGTCGGCGAGCATGGTCCAGATTTGACGGGTGCCGGTGCGGGTGGATTCGAAGACGAGGTGGCGGCCGTCGGGAGCCCAACTGGGGCGTTCGTTGCGGCCGGAGTCGCGCGTGATTTCGAGGATGTGGCCGGAGCTGACGTCCATAATGTAGATATCGTAATTGCCGGAAGGACGGCGCCAACTGAAGGCGAGAAGCTGTCCGTTGGGAGCCCATGCCGGGTCGACGAGGTAACCCTTGTCGGGTACATCGATTTTCTGGGTGTTGGTGCCATCGGAATTCATCATGTAGAGCTGCGGAACGCCGCCACGGTCGCTGACGAAGACGACGGTCTGCATGGTTTTGGGATTCCAGGCGGGAGACGTGTCGGCGCCGGAGTTGGAAAAGGTGAGGCGCTTGGGGCGATTGCCGCTGGCATCCGAGACATAGAGCGCTGGATTGCCTTGCATGGACGAGGAGAACATGACTTCAGAACCGTCGGGAGACCATGTGGGAGAAGAGTTGGTGCCTCTGTAGCGGGCGAAGGAGACGACTTTGCCGGAGTCGAACGAGTACATGCAGATCTGGCCGCTGACGACGCTGTTTGCGGGAGCGAAACAGGTGAAGGCGATGCGCGAGGCGTCGGGAGACCAGCGCGGCGTGAGAGAGATGGAATGGAGAGAGGTGAGCGGGTGCTGGTTGGCGCCGTCGTAATCCATCACCCACACTTCCTTGGTGCCGGTGCGCGAGCTGATGAACGCGATTTGCGTGGAGCCGACGCCGGGGAAGCCGCCGGAAAGTCTGGAGATGATTTCGTCGGCAAACTGGTGGGCGAATTTGCGGACTTGCGCGTCGGTGGGAGCGCCGCGGTAGAGTTTGCCAACAACAGGTTCGTTGGAGGTGCTGCGAACGTCGAACATCCATGCGGGGATGGAGACTTCGGTGGCGGATTCGGTGAGATTGCCGAAGGCGACGAAGTTGGCGTTAAGGGGAGGATCGGTCCAGAGAGTTTTTGCAAGTTCGTTAGGAGTGGAAGGAACCTGCGTGGGATAGAAGCTGGGGGAGACGAGTTCGATGACGCCGGAGAAGGAGAGATCGTCGCGGACGGTTTGCGTGAAGAGGGCCGCATGGGGTTTGGCGTTGTCGGCGCGCGGGGCGAAGTCGGTTACGGCGATGCGGGGTTTGTCCACACCGAGGCCGGTGCCGGTGCGGAACCAGTCTTTTTGAGAGTAGGAGGGAGAGGCGAGCGCAAGGAGGGAAAGTAGCAAGAAAGTGCCGATTTGCGAATGGCGAGAGATGAGACGGAAATTAACGGGCAAGTTGGCCTCCAGAAAATTTGGGCTGAAGAAACAGTTTAGGACAAATTGAAATGGCGTGTGGGAAAAAGTTGACGAAAAACGGCGGAGGGATAACAGATAGCAGCGAGCAGAGAACAGGAAACATAGATGGGACTTAGCGCCTCGACCGAGTTGGAGAAGAGCGGTCCCTAGCGAGAGGCGGAGAGATCGAAGTCGAAGGTTACGTCGACGTAGGCGCCGGAGTAGTCGGCGGGAAGGGCGGGGAGTTTGTCGATGCTGAGGAGGGCGCGGGTGGCGGAGTCGTCCATGGAGCGATTCCCGCTGGAGGCATCGAGGCGAATGTTTTTGATGGTGCCATCGTGATAGATGCGGAAGGAAGTGGTGGCCTTCGCGCGGCGGGCGGAGCGGATGGCGGGATCAATGGTGTTCTGCATCCAGTTTTGAGAGATGGCGCGCTTGACGGATTCGACGTACCAGCCATAGCGAGAGGAGAAATCGCCGCCGCCCGGGCCGGCAACCGCGAGGCCGCTGGAGGATGCGCCGGGAGTTTGCGAGTAGCCGGTGGGGACGTCGATCTGGCCGCCGCCTTTGCCGTAGGGAACGGCGTTTGGCGGAGGCGGCTTTTTGGGTTCGAAGACTTTGGATTTTTTGGAAGGCGGTGGAGGCGGCTGTTTTTCCTTGAACTTGAGAATGGGCGTGGCATCGGTCTTGGGCTGTTCGATCTTGGGCTCTTCTTCGGCCAAGCCTTTGGTGGGATCGACGACCTGACTGGGTGTGGGCACGACTGGATGCGGCATGGGAATGCCGGCGCTGCTGATGAGATTAACCTTTACGCTGGACTCGGCGCCGCCACCGATGCCTCCCCAGGGATTGCCGGCGCGCTGGATCCAGACGCTGAGGGCGACTGCCGCGACCAGGCCGATGTGCAGCCAAGCGGAATAGCCGAGAAAGCGCTTGAAGGGGGCGTCGTAGCTGTTGGCGGCGTAACTCATGGCGTTAGAACGTTTGGGTCGGGGAAACTTGCCAGTGGTCTCCTTGGGTTAAGGATAACAGCGATCAGAGAGCAGAGAACAGGAAACAAGAATGCGATGGACCTGAAATCGTGCCGATTGGATTGTGTTTGGGTGGTTGGGTTGAGTGTGTAAAAGCGGTGGCAGAGCCACCGCACTCCAAATAAGAAAAAGCAGATCCCTCCGCTACGGCCCGCAAAAAGCGCGAGCCTCCGGCCGGGATGACAGTTTTGTGGGTATGGCGCGGGAGTCGAAATTGTTGAGTGCGTCGCATGTTTAGCGGTTCCGGTCGTTGATGGGTTGGGTGACGATGCTGATGTTGGAGATGCCGGACTGGCGGAGAGTGTCGATGACGGTGCAGAAAGCACCGAAGGGAACGGTTTCGTCGGCGCGAAGGTAGATGACGTCATTCTGGTGCTTGGCTTGTTTTTTGATTTTGTCGGCGAGCTGGTGAATATTGATGGGATCGTTGCCGAGGTAGATGAGCTGGTTCTTGTCCATGGTGACGACGAGGCGCTGCTGGGTGATTTCTTTTACGGTGTGGGTTTTGGGGACGTCGACTTCGATGCCGGATTGGAGAATGGGGGCGGTGATCATGAA
>WNFR01041536.1_pt1 | contig 14085 bp, 9 predicted proteins | sample 5400221 | NCBI WGS metagenome assembly WNFR01 (sample SAMN13153357, study PRJNA577476) | soil metagenome | isolation source: 40 cm soil under Madrone tree | place: USA:California | collected 2016-06-14 | reverse complement strand
CGCGTCGCTGAGGGTCACCGACTGCGGCTGGTTATAGCTCCCCGGCGCCGGACTGAACGTCGGTGGGGCGACCTTGATCACGATCGTGTAGGTGGCGCTTGACACGTCACTGTCGGCCATCCCGCTGGCCGTCGCCATCGCTTTGATGGTCGTGGTGCTGGTGATCAGAATGGGGCCGGTGTAGCGTGTCGACGCGGCCGTCGGCGTGCTGCCGTCGGTCGTGTAGTAGATCGTCGCGCCGCTCGTCGCGTCGCTGAGGGTCACCGACTGCGGCTGGTTATAGCTCCCCGGCGCCGGACTGAACGTCGGTGGGGCGACCTTGATCACGATCGTGTAGGTGGCGCTCGCCACGTCGCTGTCGGCCATCCCACTGGCCGTCGCCATCGCCTTGATGGTCGTGGTGCTGGTGATCAGAATGGGGCCGGTGTAGCGTGTCGACGCGGCCGTCGGCGTGCTCCCGTCGGTCGTGTAGTAGATCGTCGCGCCGCTCGTCGCGTCGCTGAGGGTCACCGTCACCGCTCCGATGTACGTCCCGGCCGCCGGCGTGAACGTCGGCGCCGCCACGCGCTGCAGGATCGTGTCGTTGAGCAGCACCGAGACGGTGGTGGAGCCGAAGTTCGCGACGGCAAGATCCTGCCGCCCGTCACCGTTGAAGTCGCCCACGGCGACGGAGTTCGGGCCGCTGCCCGCGCCGAAGCTGCGCGCCTCCTGGAAGGTGCCGTCGCCGTTGCCGAGCAGCACCGAGACGCCCAGCACGGAGACGAAGTTGGACCCATAGTTCGCCACGGCCAGGTCCGGTCGGCCGTCGCCGTTGAAATCGCCCACCGCGATCGCGATAGGGCCACCGCCGGCAGCGAAGCTCTGCGGTGCCTGGAACGTGCCGCCGCCGCTGCCCAGCAGCACCGAGACGGTCGAGAGAAAGCCGCCCGGCGGCCCGTTCGAACGATAGTTCGCCACCGCAAGGTCCAGCACCCCATCCCCGTTGAAGTCACCCGCCACGACATACCACGGGCCGCTGCCCGGCGGGCTGGCCGCACTGAACGTGCGCGCAGTCTGGAACGTGAAGTCCCCGTTGCCCAGCAGCAGCGCGAGGGTATTGGTGTAATAGGCGGTGACCACCAGATCCTGGCGGCCATCACCATCGAAGTCGCCCACGGCGATGGAGGACGGGCCGTAGCCGACCACAAAGCTGCGTGCTGCCTGGAACGTGCCGTCGCCGTTGCCGCGAAACACCGACACGGTGTTGGTCCCGTTGTTGGCGACCACCAGGTCCTGCCGGCCATCGCCGTCGAAGTCGCCGACGGCAACGAAGGCCGGCGTCGCCTCAGTCGGCAAGCTCGGCGCCATCTGGAACGTGCCGGCGCCGTTGCCGAGCAGCACCGAGACGGTGTTGGAGCCGCTGTTCGCGACAGCCAGATCCTGCCGCCCGTCGCCGTTGAAGTCGCCCACGGCGACGAAGAACGGACCCGTCCCGACCGCGAAGTCTTGCGCCGCCTGGAACATCCCGTCGCCCTTGCCGAGCAGGACCGAGACACTGTTGGACCCATAGTTGGCCACCGCCAGGTCTTGCCGGCCATCGCCGTTGAAGTCCCCTACGGCCACCGTGGCGGGGACGTTGCCGGCGCCGTAGGTCGGCGCCGTGTCGAACGTGCCATCGCCCTTGCCCAGCAACAGCGAGACGGTGTTCGAGCGAAAGTTCGCGAGCACGAGGTCCGGACGGCCGTCGCCATTGAAGTCGCCCGCCGCCACCGCCTGGGGATTGCTGCCCACATCGAACATCTGCGGGTCCCCGAAGCTGCCATCACCCTTGCCCAGCAGCACCACCGTGGCATTGGAATAGAAATTGGCCGTCGCCAGGTCGAGCACCCCGTCGCCGTTGAAATCAGCGACGACGAGCGCGCAGGGTGTGATGCCGGCGCTGACGCTTCGCGCCTGCTGGAACGTGCCATTGCCATTGCCCAGCACGACCGAGACGGTGTTGGAGCTCGTGTTGGTCACCGCCAGATCCAGCCGCCCGTCACCGTTGAAGTCGGCGATCACCACCGCTTCGGGTCCGCTCTGCATGGCCAGGGTCAGCGCTGGCTTGAAGGTCCCAGTCCCATCACCCTTGCCGAGCAGCACGGAGGCGGTGTTCGAACCGAAGTTGGCGACCGCCAGGTCCGGCACTCCGTCCCCATCGAAGTCGCCCACGGCCACGGAATACGGATTGGCGCCGACGGCGTAGGCCACTGCCGTGTCGAACGTGCCATCGCCCCTGCCCAGGAGCACCGAGACCGTGTTCGAGCCGTAGTCAGTTACCGCCAGATCCGGCACGCCATCGCCGTTGAAATCTCCGACCGCCACGAACGAAGGATTCGTGCCCGCGGCGAAATCCCTGGCCTGCTGGAACGTGCCATCGCCCTTGCCCCGTAGCACCGAGACGGTGTTCGAGCCGTTGTTCGCCACCACCAGATCCGGAACTCCGTCGCGATCGAAGTCGGCCACGGCCACCGACTGCGGGTTCGCCCCCACCGCCAGCGTGATGGCCGCCCGGGTGGTCCCGTCACCGTTACCCAGCAACACCGACACGGTGTTCGCGCCGTAATTGGCCACGGCCAAGTCCGGCACCCCATCGCGGTTGAAGTCGCCAACGACCACGTGTTGAGGGTTGATACCGGTGATGAAATCTCGACGGGCCGTGAACGATACCGTAGAGGCCGGCGCGGCAGCCGCCAGGACCGAAGAGACGCAGAGAGTCACTGCGACGATGAGGGCAAGCGCGGCTGAATTCCTGCTCATGGCCAATCGTCCTTCGTTGACGCCGTGGTGGGTGGTTGCCATGAAACGCCTATCAGCGGTCGGCTGCGTCGCTCAGATGCCCAGCTCGTTCGACAACTCTGCGTAGACCTCGAGGACGGCCTGGAGGTTTCGGTCGGTGCTGGCGCGCGGGCGCGGCGGTGGCACCGACTCGGCCAGCCGTCGGCTGATGGCGGCGAGGAGCGCGGCCGGATCGCGCGGCGGAATCCGCTCGATCCCCTCGGGACGCATCCCGTTGTCGGTGGCGATCACCGGCGTGCCGAGGTGAAGCGCTTCTCGCACCGACAGTGAGTCGCCGTCGTACCACGTGGTGCGCAACAGCAGGTCGCTGTCCTCGATCGCCCGTAGCGTGGTCGCGTGCGGCAAGTCGCCGCAGAGCAGGATGCTGTCCGCGTACGGTTTGGCGCCGATGAACGTTCGCAGCCGTGCCTCGAGGCTGCCGGATCCGACGATCACCAGACCGGCCTTGGGAAATCGCTCGCGGACGCGGCCGAGGACGTCGATCTGGAGCGGGAGGTCATACTCCGGCTCGAGCAAGCCGACGGTCAGGAGCAGCGGCCGGTGCACCGCGGCGAAGTCGCGGAGACGATCGGGAAGCGCAGCGCGTGGCCCCGGCTCGGGCATGGCGAAGGGGGAGATCAGCCGCACCCGGCCGGACTCGAGGCCGAAGCGCTCGAACAGCGCGGCGATCGCCGCGTTCACGGCGATGACGCGGTCAAGGCGACGGAAGACGAGGCCGCGCAGCGTCCACGGGCCCGCCGACCGCCCGGCCTTCGACGTCGGATATCCGCCGGAGTGAAACGTGAGCACGGTGCGACGCCGCGGGAACAGGGTGCAGAACAAGTTCAGCGCGAGGACACGGAGGGGCACCGTGCCGCCGACGTGCAGGTGGATGATGGGATCGGGCAGCCGCCGCAGGAGCCGCGCCACCTCGAGGGCGCGTCTCGGATAGTAGACGCCGTCGGCCTCGTCCCTTCGGAACCGGGTGACGTTGATCACGTCGCACGGGACGCCGCGCTCGAGCAGGAACCGGCGAAGCGCCAGCAGATGGGTCTGGACGCCACCGTAGGGAGGCGGATAGGGGCCGATCTGTACGATCCGCATCGTCATCCCTCAGTCGAGGACGGCGTCGAGGTCGATCGCGCGCGGCGCAAGGGTGCGCGCGGACTCGAGCATCCGGAGGCAGGCCAGCGTCGCGCGCGCGCCGTCGCGAACGCCGACCGCCGGCACCACGCCGCTGCGGATGCCGGTGAGGAAGGCCCGAAGCTGCGCTGTGTATCCCTTGTCCGGCCACCACTGTGATCGGCGGCGGCGGCGGAGTCTCGTATCCACCGCGAGCCGTTTGAAGTTCTCGACGCGAACGCCGAGACCCGGCACGAATGCCTCGACGCGCTCGGCAGCGGCCGACGTTCCGCCCATCGTGCAGTAGGTCAGGTTGCCGACCGAGCCGTCGGCAAAGCGGAAGCTGGCCGCCATATTGTTCTCGCCGACGGGCTCCTGCGCGGCCGTGGGCAGGCAGTAGGCGGTCACGCTGACCGGCTCCGAGTCGAGCAGCCAGGACATCAGATCCACGAAGTGGCAGGCGTCGCGACCCCGAGATCCCCGGGGAGCTGACCCGGCAGTTGAGGACGCCCGGCGTGGCACGACCGGCCAGAGCGCGCTTTTGCTCGATATAGAACGGCGAGAAGCGCCGGTTGAACCCGACGGTGAACTGCCGGTTGCTGTCCCGCACCGCGCGCGTGAGTGTCCGGCACTCGGCTTCGGTGAGCGCCATCGGCTTCTCGACGAACACGTGCTTGCCGGCCTCGAGCGCGGCGAGCGCCTGCCGGGCGTGATGCTGATGTCGGCTCAGGATCACCACGACGTCGACGTCGGGATCGCTGACAACCTGCTCGTAATCGGTGCAGCAGTAGGCCGCGCCGAACCGGCGGGCGTAGCTCTTACCACGCGCGCCGTCTGCCGAGACGATCGCCTGCAGTCTCACGTTCGGGATGGCGCGCAGCGCCGGGAGGTGACTCCAGCGCGCGATATTGCCGGCGCCCACCACCGCGACGCCTAACTCATCGCGGTGATGCGGGCGCGGGGCACGCACCGCGACGCGGCGCTGCGGCGACCACGCGAGGTCTGACGGCGGGCGCTCGGCGTCCGGGTATCGGAGCAGCACGGCCAGGCTCCCCGAGCTACTGTCCATGATGGTGCGATAGGCGGCCGGCGCCTGCGCGAGCGGGAACCGGTGAGTGATCAGCGGCTCGAGCTGGATGGCGCCGCTCTCGAGCAGCCGCACGAATTGCTCCATGTTCCGATGCTCCGTCCAGCGGACGTAGGAGACGGGATAATCGCGCGCTTCCTTTTCGTAGAGCGGATCGTAGCTGCCCGGCCCGTAGGCTCGCGACATGTAGAGCTGGATCTCCTTGCGGTACATCTCCAGCCACGGCAGGCGTAGTTCCACCGCACCCACGATGATCAGCCGCCCCCGGTCTCGGCAGATGTCGAGCGCCTGCTGGACCGGCGCGGGCGATTTCGCGGATGCGGCGACGATGACGCAGTCCGCGCCCCGGCCGCCCGTGAGCGCGCTCGCGGCGGACCGGAACGAGTGGTCTCCGAGGAGGGCCCCTCTGGCGCCGAGGCGCCGGGCGAGGTCGACGCGATCGGGTCGCAGGTCGACGCCGATCACCTCGCCGCCCTGCAGCCGGACGAGCTGGGAAACGAGCTGGCCGACAAGCCCAAGGCCGATGACGGCGACCGTGTCGCCCAGACCGACACTCGCGATGCGCACGGCATTCAACGCGATGCTGCCGAGCGTCGTGAAGCTGGCGTGCTCGAACGACACGGCGTCGGGTACCCGCACGACCAACTTGCGCCCTGCCTGCACCGTCTCGCCGTGCCCGGTGGACTCGCCGCCGTAGGCGACGCGGTCGCCCACGTCCAGATCCGAGATCGTCGGGTGCCGCTCCATCACGACGCCGGCGCCCGAGTAGCCGAGGACGGCGTACTCGGTGAACTTGGCGCGCACCTCGGCGGCCGTGCGCACCGGACCCGCGCCCTTCATCGCATCCCACACCGTGCGCAGGTGGTGGGGATGGCCAGCCAGCTCCTTGAGGACACCGTCCTGATGGATGCTGGCCGTCTCCGTGCCGCTGCTGATCAGCGAGTACTGGGGCCGGACCAGGACGTGGTGCGGTAACACCACCGGATCGGGGACCTCGTCGACGACGATCTCGGCGAGCCCTCTGCGAAGGACCTGTTGCATGCGTGCTCCGTGTGGTCTATCGAGCCGTGGTCGGCAGGTCGCCTTCGAAAACCTTGGCGAGGGCGACCGTTCCCCTGCGGATCGAGGTGGTTGGGGTTTCCGGGAGTCGGTTCAGAAGAGCGTGTAGATGAACGGAGCGAGGGCGCTGCCCTGAGCGAGAACGAGGAGGCTGCCGACGACGAGGATCACGAAGACCATGGGGATCATCCACCACAGCTTCCGCTGCCAGAAGAACGCGAAGATCTCACCGGCGACTTCGAAACGCTCGCTGGCTCGCTTCAACGCCCGCATGGGTTGGGTCTCCTTCACCGAGCTCAGGGTTTGCGAACGATCCAGTCATTGAGGACGAGCAGATCCATTCCGGAGCGCGAGAAGGTGCTGATGGCGTCGGCCGGGCTGGATACGATCGGCTCGCCCTTCAAATTGAACGACGTGTTCAGCACGACGGGTGTCCCCGTCAGCTGGCCGAATGCCTCGATGAGACGGTAGTACCGGGGATTCAGCTCGCGGTCGACGGTCTGCAGCCGCGCGCTGCCATCCACATGGGTGATAGCGGGCAGCTGATCGCGGGCGCCGTCCTTGACCGGCGCGACGTAGAGCATGAAGCGCGCCGGGTAATGCCGCTTGGCGTCCGGCAGGTCGAAGAAACGCTCGGCCTCGGCGACGAGCACCGAGGGCGCGAAGGGGCGGTAGGGCTCACGGAACTTGATCTTGGTGTTGACGATGTCTTTCATGTCGGCCCGCCGGGGGTCGGCGAGGATGCTCCGGTTGCCGAGCGCCCGCGGTCCCCACTCGAAGCGGCCGTTGAACCAGCCGATGACACGTCCGTCGGCGAGTGCGTCGACGGCCCGCTCGACGATCTTCTCCTCGTCGCCGACGTACTCGGCGGGCAGGCCCGAGCGGGCGATGGCCGACCGTGTGTCCGTCTCGTCGTAGGCGCGGCCCCAGTAGGCGTGCTCCATCACGAAGCTCCGTGGCTTGCCGAGCAGGCAGTGGTAGGCGTAGAGCGCGGCGCCGACGGCGCCGCCGCCGTCGCCGGCGGCCGGCTGCACGTAGAGCTCCTCGAACGGCGTCTCCCGGAGGATGCGGCCGTTGGCGACGCTGTTGAGCGCGACGCCGCCGGCGAGCGCCAGCCGCGGCAGCCCCGTCTCCGCGTAGGCCGTCCGCGCCATCGCCAGCAGCACATCCTCGGTCACGGCCTGGATGCTGGCCGCGACGTCGGCGTAGTATTGATTGCGCGCCGCCTGCGCTTCGAAATCGATGGGCCGTGGGCCGAAGTAGCTCGGGTAGCCGCTGCTCGGCGTGAAGAAGTGGCTCTGCGGTGAGCGCGGCGGGCCGAAGAGCGCTTCGAACTTGCGCGTGAAGGCCTGCGTGGGCGAGCGTTGGAACGAGAAGTAGTCCAGGTCGAGCCGCAGGCTGCCGTCCGCGCCAATGGCGAGGAGCCGGTGCACCTTGTCGACGTAGCGGGGCCGGCCGTACGGCGCCATCCCCATCACCTTGTACTCGCCCTCGTTGACCTCGAAGCCGAGGAACGCCGTGAAGACACTGTAGAGCAGGCCGAGCGAGTGCGGAAACCGCAGTTCCTTCGTCAGCGTCAGCTCGCTTCCGCGTGCCACTCCCATCGTCGCCGTCGCCCACTCCCCCACGCCGTCCACGGTGATGACGGCCGCCTCCTCGAACGGCGAGCAGAAGACTGCGCTGGCGGCATGCGAGAGGTGATGCTCGGAGAAGAGGATCCGCCCGGCGTCGATCTCGAGGTGCTGACGGATCAGACTCTTGATCCAGAGCTTGTCCACAAGCCAGTGGAGCATCGAGTCCTGGAAGAGCCGCAGCGAGCGCGGATAGGCGCCGAGGATCGTCTGGAGAATACGCTCGAACTTCGTGAACGGCTTCTCGTAGAACACGACGTAGTCGAGGTCGCCGGACGTGATCCCCCCCGCCTCCAGGCAAAAGCGGATGGCCCGGAGTGGAAACTCCGAGTCGTGCTTCTTGCGCGAGAAACGCTCTTCCTCGGCGGCGGCCACGAGGCGACCATTCACGAGGAGCGCCGCTGCCGCATCGTGATAGAAGCAGGAGATGCCGAGGATGTTCACGAGAATTGCCTCCGGCCGTCCTCGAGACGCGGCGCTCCGACCGGTCGATCGAGCCAGCGTGGCGTGCTCGTGGACCGCCGCTGCATCGGGTCCGAGGTGAGCCGCGCGATCAGCGCGAACATCGGCAGGAGGACGACGTAGAGGACGGCCAGGATCAGCCGCGCCTGGAATGTCCCGATGATGTGCGCGATGCGCTTCCACCGAATCCAGGCCATCTTCAGCAGCGTCGGTATCGCACCACATCTCGAACGAGATCAGCGTCCACAAGGTCAGGTCGAGAGGTCGGCCCCGGGCGTGCCGGTCCAAGAGGCGCTCGATGTGACGGGCCTCGAAGATCCCGCGCCGCCGACTCGTCTCCGACAGCAGCAGCTCGCGCACGAGGTCGGACAGGCGGCCGCGGAACCAGGCGCCCAGAGGCACGGCGAACCCGTGCTTCGGACGGTGCAGGATCGCGTCCGGCAGGATGCCCTGGAGCGCCCGCTTGAAGATGTACTTGGTCGTCCCGTCCCGCAGCTTGAGTTCCGGCGGGATGGTGGCCGCGAACTCGATGAGCGTATGGTCGAGCAGCGGGACGCGGGCCTCGATCGAATGGGCCATGCTCATCCGGTCGAGCTTGGTCAGGATGTCGAGCGGGAGATATCGGGTGAAGTCCAGATACTGGGCGCCGGCCAGCCAGTCGTGCGCGAACGAGCCGAGGCGTTCGGCCGGGGCCCGCCACGGATCCTGGGCCGCGATGAGAGAGAAGGCGTCGGGCCGGAACAGCCGCGCCTGCTCCTCGAGCCGGACCAGCGTGCAGGCGTCCAGGTAGCGCTCGGCGCTGTCCAGTGAGAAGTGCCGCAGGAGGTTGCGGCCACGCATCCCGTCGGGCATGACGCTGGCGGCGGCGCCGAGCACGGCGCGGAGGCCGCCCGGAAGTCGGTACGCACGCTCGCGGGCCTCGACGACGTACCGGTCGTAGCCGCCGAACAGCTCGTCGCCGCCGTCACCCGAGAGCACGACCTTCACGTGGCCGGCGGCGAGCTTCGAGACCATGTACGTCGGGATCGCGGAGGAGTCGCCGAACGGCTCGTCGAGATGCCACGTGAGGTCGTCCAGGATCCCGAGCACATCGGGCTCGAGAATCAGTTCGTGGTGCTCCGTCCCGAGCGCGCGCGCCACGCGGCGGGCATGAGGCGACTCGTCGTACTCGGACTCGGCGAAGCCGATGGAGAACGTCTTGACCGGCTGGCCCATCTGTCGGGCCATGCTGGCGACCACCGCGCTCGAGTCGATGCCGCCGGAGAGAAACGCGCCGAGCGGGACGTCGCTCATGAGGTGCAGCCGGACGCACTCGTCGAGGATCTCGCGCAGTCGCTCGACGGTCTGCGCCTCGGTCCGGCCGTGGTCGGGCTCGAAGGCGACGTCCCAGTAGCGCTCGACGCGGCGCCGGCCGTCCGGCGAGGCGACGAGCAGGTGCCCGGGCTCGAGCTTGTGCACGCCGGCCACGATGCTGCTCGCGAGCGGCGTGGCCAGGAACGCGAAGAGGTGTCCGACGGCCCCCCAGTCGAGCCGCGCGTCGATCTCCGGCAGCGCCAGCAGCGCCTTGAGCTCGGACGCGAACGCGAACCGGCCGCCGGCGTCAGCGTAGTAGAGCGGCTTGATGCCGATCCGGTCGCGCGCCAGCATCAGTCGCTTCTGGCGCGCATCCCACACCGCGAAGGCGAACATGCCGCGCAGGCGTGCCACGCACGCCGTCCCATATTCCTCGTACAGGTGCACGATCGTCTCGGTGTCGGTCGCCGTCGAGAACAGGTGTCCGCGCTGCCGCAGCTCGCGTCGCAGCTCGCGGAAGTTGTAGATCTCGCCGTTGAAGACGACCCAGACCGAGCCGTCTTCGTTTCGGACCGGCTGGGCGCCGGTGGCAAGATCGATGATGCTGAGCCGCCGCATCCCGAGGCCGACTTCGGGCGTCACGTAGAGTCCTTCGTCGTCGGGGCCGCGATGGACCATCGCCGCGCACATCGCCCGCATGTCGGCGACGGCTGGCGGCCGGCCATTGACGTTCAGCATCCCGGCGATCCCACACATGGTCGGACCTGCTCCTCAGTCGGCCCCGCCGTGTGGCCGCCGGCAGGAGCGCACGACATCGAACATGCCGCGAAGCTGACAGCTGAGGATCGACGCGGAGAAGCGCTGCCACGCATCGACGCTCGAGCGCTCCCAGAGCAGCGTGCGCGGGAGCGTCAGGCCCGGATAGTCAGAATCGCGGTGGCGGCACGCGGTGAAGGCGAGCCGATAGCCAGCCGCCGCCACCGCCTTCACGGCCGTCCTGTCGAAGCCACCGTCGGGATACGCGAAATGATGCACCGCGACGCCGAGCCGCGACTCGAGGTGCTTCCGCGATCCCGCCGTTTCCTCGGACACGACCGTCGGTGTCTCGTTCGTCAGCACCGGATGGGTTCTCGTGTGCGCCCCGACCGTGATCCCATGACGCTGCATGTCGGCGAGCATCTCCCAGCTGAGGGGCCGCATCGCCTCGAGAGCCGCTTCGTCGACGCCGACCTCGGCCTCGAGCGTGTCGACGAGGCTTTGGACGTCCGCCTGCCGCAGCCTGTCGAGCACTCTGCGGGTGGCCGTGAATGGGCTCGCGGCGCTCGACGTCGTGCCCTCCGTCGGCGACGCCCCCGCGGCGGCCAGCGCCCGGTGCAGCGCCCGCCACGGCGCCGCCGACCCCGACGTTCGTGCAAGCGCCAGGTAGAGGCGGTCATGGAGGAGGACCCGGGCAGTGCCGACAAGATCGCTCACGACGAACACGATGGCGGGCATGCCCTTTCTCTTCAGGAGCGGTACGGCGTGCTCATAGACGTCACGGTATCCGTCGTCGAACGTGATGGTGGCCACCGGCCGCGATACGTCGGCGCCGCCGTCCAGCCACGCCTCCAACTCCGCGCCCGAGACCACCCTGAAGCGACGGCCGATCCAGTCCAGATGGCGTTCGAGCATCGTGCGGCTGATGAGCAGCGCCGGGATCGTGGTCTCGCGATACTGGCGGAGATCGTCGACCACTCGGTGGTAGCCGACGACGACCGGCAGGCGATCGGAACCACGCAGCGACCGGACCATCGTGTCGGCGCCCGTCCGATGCAAGGCCGCGGCGATCGACGTCTTGACGAGGCCACGCAGCATCGCGCTACCGGTGGCCCGGTCGGGTTCGCGCAATGGAGCTCGCGACGCGCGGAGCCGCCGCCTTGCAGCCGACGACGAAGCGGAACAGCGGACCGAAGGCGCGCAGCGAGGTCAGTCCCACGAAGTAGAGCCCCGGCACGCTGCTCTCGAACCAGTGGCTCAGGACGGGAGTCCCCGAGTCGGTCCGGATCTGGTTCAGCAGCGAGGGATGGATCATCGTCAGTCGGCCAATGTCGATCTTGTATCCCGTGGCCAGAATCACGTGGAGATGGTCGCCTCGACCTTCCCGCTCACCGGCTCCATCCTGACGACCGTCCGGCCCTCGTGGAGCGTGACCTTGCCGAGCACCCGGTCCCGCAACCAGTGAGAGGCCGCGGCCGGCAGGTAGACGCGGAGACAGCGGTCCTTGCTGCCCTGGGGGATCCGGTAGAACAGGTAGGGCAGGTGCTCGAGGGCCCAGTTGAACCAGCCGGGCGCGATACCGGAGCTCGGGGCCAGGATCCGCTCGATGAGGCTGCGCTCGTTCGTCCGGTCCGGGGCGAGCCAGTCGATGCGGCGCCGCGCGACGACGTGAACGGTCGCCCCCGCCTCGCTCAGCAGCGCGCTGTACTCGAGGGCGCTCTGCCCGCCACCGATGACCACGACCCGCGTGCCCGCGAATCGGCTGAAGTCGGCGTGGTCGCAGGAATGCGAGACGAGTCCGGCGGGCAGCCCGTCGTATTCGTGCGGGCGATGGGCAAAGTAGTAGAGCCCGGTCGCCATCACGACCGCCGCGCTCTGGACTCTGCGCCCGTCCTCCAGCGTCAGGACAAAGCGGTCGCCCGGGCGCTCGATGCTGGACACGTACGTCTCGTCGACACCGGGCACCACCCGCTCCTGGAACCAGCGGGCATAGTCGATGAACGCCTCGGCCGGGAGGGGATAGTCTTTCGCGTAGTCCGACTCCCTGAAGAAGCGCTCGAATCCATGCTGCTTGCCAGGATCCGACAGGTTGGTGGCCCACCAGTGCGAGCGCAGCCGCATGCCTTTGGGCATGTGCCGGCGCCACAGCTCGAGCGGCCTGCCGAAGACCGCGACACGCAGGCCGTGTCCGAGCAGATGGGCCGCCGTCGAGAGGCCGTACGGTCCCGCGCCCACGACCACGGCGTCATAACCCACTGCGGAGGCGGAGGATCGGGACGTCTCCCTCTCTGCAACGACATTCATGAGCCAGTCCTCCGGGTGCGGAAGCGTCGTCCTCTCATGACCCTCATCAGGGCATCGCGCGTGAAGCCCGCGGTCGCCTTCACCGCGGGAAGAGGGTCGCTCCAGTCGAGATAGTCGTAGCTCATCGGCTTGAAGAACGAGACGCCGAAGTCCAGGACCGCCCGAATCGGTGGCGGCGTCCCCGGCCGGCCCCGCTCCTGCAGCGTGGCCACGGTCGACATGATGTCGCCCCTGAGATGGCGCATCCACCCACCGACCCGATAGCCGCCGACCTTGTCGATGTCTTGCCCGCTCGCCCACTGATAGAGCAGATGCGGAAAATCGACGCCGGATCGGACTGCGATCTCGACGGACGCCGAGAGTCGTGGGTTGATCTCCATCAGGTACGGTGTGCCGGCGGCGTCGCGGCGGAACTCCACCTCGGCATAGCCCTCGAGGCCGATCTCGCGGACCAGCGCTTCGGCCTGCTCTCCCGTGTCGGCCGGCACGGCGATGCTCTGGCGCAAGACCGATTCGCCACCGAGCGGCGGCCCGGTGCGTTTCGCCCATTGCGCGAACCGCGCGTAGAGCGCGCCGTTCGCATACAGGCAGCTCACGGCCTCCCGCCGTCCCAAGAGGAGCTCCTGGACGAGGGTGACGCCTCCAAAGCGTGTCAGCCCCGCGACGGCATGCACGGCCTCCTCGGGCGTCGTCACAAGCTGTGACGTGAGCCGCAGACCCGGGTGCGCGCCGCACAGCCACGATTCCGTCGGCTTGACCACGGCCGGCAGCCCGATCTCCTCGAGCGCGGCCGGGACTTCCGTCACCGTGCTCACGCGTCGGCCGCGCGGCACGGCGATTCCCAGTCGCTTCGCGGCCGCCAGCGTGCGCTCTTTGTTGACGGCGATGGCGAGCGCCGGCTCGCTCCCCAGCGCGATACGAACCCGTGGCTCCAGCCGCGCGCGATGCCGCCGAAGCAGCGAGATCGTGCCGTCGTGCGACGCGATGAGCACCCGCGCCCCCGTGCCCTCCAGCACCTGCTCCAGCCAGGCCAGGTAGGCGTCGGTCCCATGGCCGACCGGGCACACGAACCCGCGTCGACACCAGCGCGACGAGAAGGCGGGGACGTGGGCGGAGGTCTCCAGCCCGGCCACCGATTTCCCCCGCCGGCCGAGAGAACGCACCGTCACGAGCGACTGCCGCAGACACGCGTCGAGCACGAGCGCGTCGAACGGCGGCGCCGGCCATGACGTCCGACCCGCCGGCGCCAGGCCGCCGAGCTCGCGCACGCCCGGTGTCGCGCTCACACACGCGGCAAGCTCGCCGGTCATCGCGCGAGGACCAGGAGTCTCCACCGTCCGAGCACGCGAACGGCGAGGTCTTGATGAATAGCAAAGCACATCAGGCTCGGCAGGCCCAGGAGCTTTCGCTTGACGGCGCCACCGAGCTTTCGCGCCAGCCCGCGAGGGTGCGCTCGGTGCTCGTTCCACACGGACCGCAGCGACTCGGACTGCCACGTGTAGAGCCAGTCGACGACCGCGTAGCCGAGGTCCTGCAACATCTGGAGTGCCACGTCCTTGGTGAAGGAATGCAGAT
>WNFR01004651.1_pt1 | contig 14090 bp, 13 predicted proteins | sample 5400221 | NCBI WGS metagenome assembly WNFR01 (sample SAMN13153357, study PRJNA577476) | soil metagenome | isolation source: 40 cm soil under Madrone tree | place: USA:California | collected 2016-06-14 | reverse complement strand
TTCGTTAGATCCCCAGCATGAGCGAGGAAACGACGCGCATGAGCGGACCAGTTACCCACGCTTCGGGCCTCTTTCAAAGCCTTCTTTGAATCACGCCCAAGATCGATGCCTTTATGCCCTTTCTCGCCGCATACCCGCTCGGCAAGGTCGCTGAGCATGAGATAATTGCCGCCGCCGTCCTTGGTCTCAGTCTCGCGGTCAAGGTGCCCATAGGCTTCGATTATGAGCGTTTCAAGGAGCCGACGCAGCATCACAGCGGCGGCGTTATAATAGGCGTGATGGAAGGAGCCGTTCAGCTCGCGGCAAACCTCTTCGATGTAGCCTCGCGTGTTTTTCCAGATAGGCTCGGGCAGATAGCCCGAAGCGTGATCGATCGCGGGCTGGATGCCGTCCAGGTCCGGCAACCAGTCGCGAATTATCTTCCGCGAGCCGGGTTTAGTGAGAAGCCGCTCTTGGACTCATGAGCCAGTTTTGTCTTTCGGATCGCCTCGGCAAGCGCCGTCTGGTTCGGCGTCCCGATGTGATGATCGCCGAGCACTTTGGTCAACTGCCCAGCGGTTTTGGCGATCCCAGGTTCCTCGTGATCAAAATACCAGAGGACAGCAAGCGCCCTCTCGGTATTCTTCTTATTTGACTTCTTGACGACCTCACAAAAGCCATCCAGCGAGAGATGCATTAGGAACTATTCGCCCTTGCCCATCTCGTGCTCGACGAAGTTGTCGCCCTGCGTGGTCGTTCGGACATCCTCGATGTCGGTGAAGTTCAACCAGATCTTTGATTTCTTGACGTTCCGGATAGTCTGCCTGACGTCTACAGGAATCGCTTTCCCGGCTTCCTTGAAAGCGGTCATTACATGAGCTGGGCCTAACTTGGCCAAGCCCATGAAGCGCTGCATGTAGTAGACGGTCGCCAGGGCAGTCTCAAGGTCGTTCTTGGGATTCTTTTCGTCCACGAACTCTTTGAGAGCTTGCTTCCCGTCTGGCCTGAAGTTCAGGTCTGGCACCAAATCTAACCCAGCGTTGCGATAAACCTTCTTTCCGCTACCGCGAGGCTTCCGGACGCTTGGAGGTGCAGACTCTTCACCGGGCGCCTCAACTTCGTCCACTTGGTCGATCGCGTCCTCGACTACGTCCGCATCAGCTTGCTGTAGGAGGACGGCGGCATTCCCGTTACCCTTTTGCTCTGAAATCACACGCACAGGCCGGCTCATCGCCGATAGCATCGTTTTCAGCGCTTCTTGCACGCTTTCGTTGTTGCCTTCGACCTCGGCGAAGAAGACACGCACTTTGGCCTTGTCCGCGCCGGATGTCGGTTCGTTGTTACGCCTCGCCATGAATATACCCGTCCGATCTCGACCTTTGTAAGCCGTTTGCCAGTTTAAAGGAGTGAAATGGCAGCTTTCTTATTAATGATCTAGCCGCTTAATGATCTAGCCGCGCTGCCCGACTTGCCACCGGCTCCGGCGGGCGGACCTCTTCTTAGCGATATGCTACGCATTGATTTCCACTCTACACCACATCTGCGGGTTAGGCAAGAACCAAAGGAGAACGGCGGTGACTTCTTCGCGCGGGCTCAGCGCCGTTCAGCTTCTGCACTTTCGGCGGTTTAAGGCGCACCGCGTCGGCGCCTCGCTGAGCGGTCTGGCTGCCGGCGAGATCGTCGATCACTTCGGATACAGCTCAGCCTTTCTCGCGTTGGCCGCGGCCGCCGCGGCAGCCCTGACGGTCTTCGCCCTCGGGATGCCCGAAACAGCCGACCGTGCGACGGCATCGCTGCCGTCTTGAGCCCATTGCTGGCCATCCCGGAAGTGCCGTGTGCCGCGGGTGACGATTGCTTTACTGCCGATCAAGCCCGCGCGCGGCGAGGCGGACGAAGATGGGCAAGGCGGCGGCTTGCAACAATGCCGAAGTGAGGACCACCGCTACGAGCGAGAGATCGTACAACACGCCGAGCAGGACGCTGCCGGCAAACCAGGCGACGCCGTAGACGGCATTCATGATGCCGAAGGCGGTTGCACGCCGCTGTTGCGGAGCCAGCCGGGAGATCGTGGCGCGCATGACCGAATCCTGCGCGCCGGTGCCGACGCCCCAACAGGCCATACCGATCACCGCAAGGGGCAAATTGCCGAGAAACACGAGCGGAGCGGCGGCGGCGGAGGCGATCGTCGCGAGGACCATCGTCCAAATCCCGATCCGGTCGAACAATGAGCCCAACGCCAGCGCGCCCAGGCCGTCGACCGCCATGGCGACCGCGTAAAGGATCGGGATCCAAGTCCCGGGCATGATTTGCGCTTTGTCGAAATGGTAGGCAATCAGCGAAAAATCGGCGTAGCCGGCGGCGATGAAGGCGACCGCGACGATGTAGACCCAGAAAATCGGTGCGAGGCCCTCGCCTTCGAGCGGCGGCGGGGCCAGCTCGAAATCATGGGGCCGGGGAAAGAGGTAGCGGGCAGCCAAAAGTACCGCGATCGACAGCACGGCGGGGATGAGGAGCCAGCCGAAGGCGGCCTGATAGCCGCTGCCGACGAAGAGGACGCCGCTCACCACCAATGGTCCGGCAACCGCGCCGAGCTGGTCGAGCGCCTGATGCAGCCCAAATCCCCAGCCGAGCCCGGTTTGGCTCGCGGCGTGCGACAGCATCGCGTCGCGCACCGGCGAGCGGATGCCGCGACCCATGCGCTCGGCAATGATCAGCACGGCGGCGATCGGCCAAGCACCGGCGAGCGCCAGGAGCGGTACGGCGAACAGGTTGAGCAGATACCCGGCGATGGTAATCGCCCAATACTTCCCCGTCCGGTCGCCGAGATAACCCGAGACGAGCCGCGCGCCGAAGCCCAGCAGCTCACCAAAGCCGGCGACAATTCCGATCGTCGCCGCCGTGGCGCCGAGCGCACCCAGATAGGGTCCGGTGATGCTGCGCGCACCCTCGTAAGTCATGTCACCGAAGAGGCTGACGATCCCCAGAAAAACGATGAACAGGACAGCGCGCTGCCCCGGGAGGGTTCCGTTTGGCCCACCCGATGTTGCCATTATCGTCCGGCTTTGCGCCATCTATCAGGACCGCCTACCTCGAGATCTTGCGATACGCCCCTATGCCGGCACCACCTAGCGCGCGACCGCGACGTCGCCATCATGGTGACAAGATCGACGCGCATCATCTGTGTCGGAATGGGGACTGCTGAGCATTCGGCTCGGGCCGCCGCCAATTCCCCTGCTATTCCCCTGCCAGAGCGATCGACTTTGAGCTATGCATATGATTATATTGATTTTTCTCGCGAAGCTTCGTTTTTCTCCCTGAGTTGTCCCTGACAGCAGGGACAACGAGCGGCTCAATGTACAGGGGCGGAGGTGTTGAAATCGTCGAGCAGGGCGGCGATGCGGGCGGTGTCGGACTGGTCCATGATCGCCCGGGCGCGCCGGGTGGCGGCGACCATGTCGAGGCTGCGGATGCGCTGCTTGACGCGCGGGATGTTGCGCGGGTTCATCGACAGGTTGCGCAGGCCGAGGCCGAGCAGCAGCGGGGCAAAGCGCGGCTCGCCTGCCATTTCGCCGCAGACGCTGATCGGCATGCCGCGGCGCGAGGCGGCCTCGATCGCGAACTGGATGAGCCGCAATACCGCCGGGTGCAGCGGGTTGTAGAGATAGGCGACCTGCTCGTCGCTGCGGTCGATCGCCAAGGTGTATTGGATCAGGTCGTTGGTGCCGATTGCGAAGAAATCCGCCTCGGCCGCGAGCGCGTCGGCGGCAAGCGCGGCACCCGGCACCTCGATCATCACACCCAAGGGCGGCAGCGCTTGGGGGAGACGTACGCCGCGGCGTTTCAGCCGGCGGGCCACCCGCTCGAGCGCCTCGCGCACCTGGCGGATCTCTCCGGCGTTCGAGATCATCGGCAACAGGATGCGCAAGGGCCCGTCGCATGCCGCGCGCAACATCGCCCCGAGCTGCGGGTCCAAGAGCCGGCGGTGCTGCAGGGAGAGGCGGATCGCGCGCAGGCCGAGAGCCGGGTTGGCGGGCTCGGCGATGTGCTCGCTCAGCGGCCGCGCGATCTTTTCGCCGCCGAGGTCAAAGGTGCGCACGGTCACCGGCCGGCCCTCCATGCCCCGCACCAACGCCGAGAAGATCGCGTACTGCTCGTCTTCGCTCGGCAGATCATCGCGGTTCATGTAGAGGAACTCGGAGCGGACGAGGCCCAAGCCCATGGCACCGTTGGCCAAGGCCTGTGGCAGCTCGACCGGCAATTCGAGATTGGCCTCGAGGGTGATCTCAACCCCGTCGCGGGTCACCGCGGGCAATTTGCGCAGCCGCGCCAAATGGCGCCATTCGCGCGCGAAGGCGTCGCGTCGCGCCTGGTATTCGGCGATCGTTTGCGGGCACGGGCCGATGATGACGGTCCCCTCGGTCCCGTCGATCACCACCCTGTCGTCGGCCGCGGCGTGTTCGAGCAGACCGGGGACGGCGAGCACCGCCGGCAAGCCGAGGGCGCGCGCCACGATCGCGGTATGGCTTTGGACGCCGCCAAACTCGGTGGCGAAGCCGGCGACGTGTTGCGGGTCCATCAACGCCGTGTCGGCTGGGCTCAGCTCGTCGGCGAGAATGACGGCACCTTCTCCCAAACCCGAGTAAGTGACGTAGGGCTTCTTGATCAGGTTGCGGATGAGCCGTTTGCCGACGACCCGGATGTCTTCGATCCGCGCCGCCAGATAGGCGTCGCGCATCGAGGCGAAGCTCTCGGCGATCTCGTCGATCTCGATTTCGACCGCACGCTCGGCGTTGATCCGGGTCCGTGCGATGCGCTGGTCGACGCCGCGCACGAGGCGCGAATTCGACAACATCGCCAGATGCGCGTCGAGCAGGTAGCCAATCTCTTCGGCGGCCGATGCGGGAAGTCCCGAGGCTTTCGCCTTGAGTTTCCGCAGCTGGCGCAAGGAAACCGCGACCGCCTCGGCGAAGCGACTGCGTTCGGCGTCGATCTCGGTCTCGGGGAAGTGGCTCTCGCGGACCGGGAGATCGCCGCCCTCGGCGATGTGAGCGAGCCCGATGGCGATCCCTGGCGATACGCCCAGGCCCTTCAATCTGCGCTCGGCGGCAGCGCCCTGATCCGCGAGGGTGGAAAGTTCGTCAATCCTCATCGAATTTGCATTCGATCAGCCGAGCCAGCGCTGCCACCGCCGCTTCGGCCTCGCGTCCGGTGGCGGTCAACTCGATCACCGCGCCCGGGGCCGCCCCCAGCATCAGCAGCTCCATGATGTCGCTGCCGGGGACCTCGGTCCCGTTCTTGCGCACCCACACTTCGGCGTCGAATTGTCCCGCGGTTTTGACGAAACGGACAGCGGCGCGGGCGTGGAGGCCCTTCTGGTTGCAGATCGTCACGACCGCGCGCACGGCGCCGTTGGGCGGCGCCGCACGCGCGGCGGTTGGATCATCTGCCGGACCAGAGCTCATCGGCGAGCGTCGCTGAGCAGTTGAGAGGCGACGTTGATGTATTTGCGCCCGGCTTCCTGGGCGCCGAGGACGGCACGTTCGAGGCTCTCGGTCTGGCGCAGGCTCGCAAGCTTGATCAGCATCGGCAGATTGACGCCGGCAATGACCTCGATTTTGCCGCGGTCCATGACCGAAATCGCCAAGTTCGAAGGCGTGCCCCCGAACATGTCGGTCAGCAGCACCGCACCCTCGCCGCTGTCGACCTCGGCAATCGAGCGCAGAATATCCTGGCGGCGCTGCTCCATGTCATCTTCAGGGCCGATGCAGACAAAGGCGATTTGGGCCTGCGCGCCAACGACGTGCTCCAGGGCGGCGGCGAATTCGGCCGCGAGGCGCCCGTGGGTTACCAGAACCATCCCGATCATCGGAGTGCCTCTCGTGGAGCCGGGCCGCCGTCGTTCAGCACGCGATGCCGGGCAAGACCGGCGCAAGAACACCGGGCGGCGGCAGATCGCGATGGGCTACCTCGGCACGCCGCCCGGCTGCGCGCAACCGTGCAGTCAGCCGCTCGGCGACGTAGACCGAGCGGTGGCGCCCGCCGGTGCAGCCGATGCCGATTGTCAGATAGGTCTTGCCTTCCGTCTCGTAGCGCGGCAGCAGCGGGTCCAACAGCCGCCACAGCCCGGCAAAGAAGAGCTCGCAATCGGGGTCCTGTTCGATATGCGCGGCAACCGCCGGATCGCGCCCGGTCAGCTGCCGCAGCGCGGGAACATAATGGGGGTTGTCGAGAAAGCGCACGTCGAAGACCAAATCGGCATCGCGGGGGATGCCACGGCGATAGGCAAACGAGGTCACAAAGACGCGCAGTCCGGACTGCTCGAGAGCAAAGTGGCCGGTCAACAAGCGCTTCAAATCGGCGGCGGTCAAGAGGGAGGTGTCGATCACCAGATCAGCACGGTCGCGCAACGGGGAGAGCGCTTGGCGCTCGAGCCGGATTCCATCCATGATCGGACGGTCGCCGGCGAGAGGATGGGGACGTCGGGTTTCCGTATAACGCCGTTCGAGGCGCTCGTCATCACAATCAACAAACAGCATCCTGAGCTGCCGGGCGCTCCCGCGGACGAGGGTGTCAAGGGTGTCGAGCATGCTCTCGATCGCGAAACCGCGGGTGCGGGTATCGGCGCCGACCGCGATCGCCGGCGCATCCGCCGCGGCGTTCTCGATCAGCGCGGGGACGAGCGAGAGCGGTAGATTATCGAAAGCCTCATAGCCCATGTCCTCTAGTATCTTGAGGGCAGTCGACCGCCCGGCTCCCGACATTCCGGTCACGACGAGCACGCGGGCGCCTCCGGCCCTATTTGCGGGGCACGAAACTTCCCGACCACCGCCGGTCATCATCGCCCCAGTATAGCGGGCAACAGCGAGATCGCCAACGCGCGTCGCGCGCGGCGATACTTGTGACGCTCGGTCATACGCCCGACGGCAGGCGGATGGAGAAGCGCGCGCCGCAGATGGTGCCGCTCATGTCCCTGCGGTTCTCGGCCCAGATCCGGCCGCGATGCGCTTCGACGATCTGCTTGGAGATCGACAATCCGAGGCCGGAATGGGTGCCGAACTTCTCGCCCGCGGGGCGCTCGGTATAGAAGCGGTCGAATATTGCCGTCAGCTTGTCCTCGGGGATGCCGGGTCCTTGATCCTCGACGGTAACCAGAACCGCCCTGCCGTCGTGCCGCGCTGTGAGCCGGATCTCGCCGTGCGGCCGGGTGAATGAGATGGCGTTGGCGATGACGTTGCGAAAGACCTGCGACAATCGAGTTTCGATGCCCGGGACGACAAGCCCGCGGCCACGGTCGGCAAGCTCGAGCACCAGGCGTGGCGTTCCGCTCCCCCGCGTCGCCTCGTGAATGTCCACGAGCGCTTCGAGCATCGCCGCGATATCGATCGGAGCGAGTTCGAGGCGACCGAGCTCAGCGTCGAGGCGAGAGGCGTCGGAGATGTCGGTAATCAGGCGATCGAGCCGCTCGACATCATCGAGGATGATCGCCATCAGCCGCCGCTGGTTTGCCGGATCCTCGATTCGCACCGCGGTCTCGACAGCGCTGCGCAGCGATCCCAGCGGGTTCTTGATCTCGTGCGCGACATCGGCGGCGAAGCTCTCGATGGCGCTGATCCGCTGCCACAGCGCGTCGGTCATCTCGCGCAACGAGCCGGAAAGGTCGCCGATCTCGTCGCCCCGTCGGGTGAAATCCGGGATCTCGACCCGCGCGCCGCGGCCTCGCGCGCGCTCCGCTGCGGCCGCCAGGCGGCGGATCGGGCGTGCGATCGTGCCGGCCAGGTAGAACGATAGCAGCACCGTGACCAAGAGCGCCACACCGAAGATCCGCAACAGCTCCAGGCGCACGGTGCGTACCGCCTCCTCGATCTCGCCGCTGCTCGTCGACAGCATGACCGCGCCGAGCACCTGCTTGTAGTGCTGGATGGGGATAGCGACGCTGAGAACGAGCCCACCGATCGCCGGGTCGCTGCGGATCGCCGAACCGGTCTCCCCGAGCAGGGCGCGTGCGACCTCGGGGTAATCCTCGGCGCGCGGTGAAGCGCTCTCGCGATACACCGGGTAGTGCTTACGGCGCGGCAGCTTGTCGACGATCCAGTCATAGACGCCGTCGGCAATTCGCACGATCGAGCCCTTTGCCTCGGGGGCCGGCAATTCGAGCACTTGAACGCTGTCGCCTGGGCCGCGCAGGACGTGGCTGTCGGCGATGATGTCGCCCTTGATATCGAAGAGCCGCGCTCGCGCGTGCGTCGGCGCGACTAGGCGGCGCATCATCTGGCGGGCGAGATCGGGAAGCAGGATTTCTCCCTCGTCGACAGACTCGTAGACCGCGCCCTCGCCGAGACCCGCGGCAAAGACCTCGCCCTGCATTTTCAACGCTTCGATTTGCTGATCGACGAGGCTCGCCTGGTACTTGCCAAGATAGAGGAACCCTCCGGCGAGCAGCGCCAGCGCCAACACGTTGACGGCCAGGATGCGGCGGGTCAGCGGCGAGATCGGCCAGCGCCCGCCGCCGCGGTGCCGCCACCGAGCGAGGCTGCGGCCGAGCCGATAAGCGAGCCGAGAGACGGGTTCAGCGATCGCGGTATCGATAACCGACGCCATAGAGGGTTTCGATCTGCGCGAAATCTGTGTCGACCGCTTTGAACTTCTTGCGCAGCCGTTTGATGTGGCTGTCGATTGTCCGGTCGTCGACATAGATGTGCTCGCCGTAAGCCGCATCCATCAGCTGGTCGCGGTTCTTGACGTGCCCTGGGCGGTGGGCGAGCGATTTGAGGATCAGGAACTCGGTCACGGTGAGCTCGACCGGCGCGCTGCTCCAGGTGCACAGGTGGCGCACCGGATCGAGAACCAGCTGTCCGCGGACGATGACCGGCTCGCCTTGCGGCTCGTCGCGCTCGCGCGCTCGCTCGCCGCGACGGATCAGCGCACGGATCCGCTCAATCAGCAGCCGCTGCGAAAACGGCTTCTTGATGTAGTCGTCCGCACCCATGCGCAGGCCCAGCAGCTCGTCGACCTCGTCGTCCTTCGAGGTCAGGAAGATGACCGGGACGTGGCTTTGCCGCCGCAGCTGAGTGAGCAGCTCCATGCCGTCCATGCGCGGCATCTTGATGTCGAGCACGGCGATATCGACAGGCTGAGCGCTCAGGCCCTTGAGCGCCTCGGTTCCGTCACTGTAGCAGCGAACGGTGAAGCCTTCTGCCTCGAGCGCCATCGATACCGAGGTCAGGATGTTGCGGTCGTCGTCGACAAGAGCAATCGTATTCGGCACTTCGAGTAACCCCCCTTCCTCGTCCCGAGTAACCTCGGGCAGTCGCGCGGGTGCTGTGGCGAATAAATATGGCCCCGAGGTGGCAAAGAAAAACCCGGCCGCCTTATTGGATTGCCTTATTTGATACAGTCTATACGCTTTTGCATCCTCAAAACGCCCACGCAGGAGGCTGCTTGTCCTCGACGCTCCGGCGCAGCCGCGTCGCACTCTTCGAATGACCGAATCGCGATCGAGCCGGACTCCGGCAAACCTCGCCCGTCGGCTGGCGCGCAGCCGCATCCGCGCGGCTCTGGGCACCAGCCTCGGCGGCGCCCCCTATGCTTCCCTGGTGCTGCTCGCGGTCGACCTCGATGCGAGCCCGCTGCTGCTGCTCTCCGGCCTGGCCCAGCACAGCCGCAACATCGCCTTCGACCCGCGGGTCTCACTGCTGCTCGACGCAACCGAGGGCCATCCCGATCCGCTGACCGGGCCTCGCCTGACCCTTCTTGGCCGCGCCCTGCCGACGGAAGATCGCCGCTGCCTGGCGCGCTTCATCGCTCACCACCCGGCGAGTGCGGGCTACGCCGGCTTTGGTGACTTCCGTCTCTACCGGGTGGAGGTCGAGCGCGGGCACCTCGTCGCCGGGTTCGGGCGGATCGACTGGATCGAGGGCGGCGACATTCGGTTCTCGGGCGATGTCGGCGTGCTCGCGGCGGCCGAGCCCGAGATCCTGAGAGACATGAACAAAGACCATGGCGACGCGATTGCGCGGTATGCTCACCGCCTGCTCGGCCGCACCGGCTCGGGCTGGCGAATGACCGGCATCGATCCGGAGGGGATCGACCTGCGGTGCGATGGCGAAACGGCACGCCTCGATTTCGCCGCCCCGATCTCGGTCCCGGTCCTGACCCCGGAAGCGGCGCGAGCAGCACTCGCCCAACTCGCCGAGGCGGCGCGCCAATAGCGCGCATGCGTTGAGGGAACTTTGACACGGTCGCCCGTCTATGGTACGGCGCGATGCAAGGGGGGTGTGCTATTGCGGGGGCTGGGAGGAGGCGTTCAATGAAAAAGGCGATCCGATGACCGCGGCAAAGAGCCGCTTCGGGCTCGAACGGCAGGGCATGCGCCACCTCGGGACCGTGCATTGGAACCAGTCGATGCCGGTCCTTTACCAGCATGCGGTCCACCGCGGCGAAGGCGAGGTCGTGGCGGGTGGCGCCTTCTCTGTTCGCACCGGGCGGTTTACCGGCCGCACGCCGCGAGACAAATACATTGTCGAGGAGCCGGGAACCAAGGACACCGTGTGGTGGGGCAAGATCAACCAGCCGGTCGATCCCGAACGCTTCGACAGTCTGCACCAGCGGATGCTCGCCTACCTCCAGGGCCGCGATCTCTTTGTCCAGGATCTCTATGCCGGGGCCGATCCGACGTACCGCTTGCCGGTGCGGGTGGTCACCGACAACGCTTGGCACAGCCTCTTTTCGCGCAACATGTTCGTCCGTCCTGATGTCGGCGAGCTCGAGGGGTTCGAGCCGGCCTTCACGATCCTCCACGCCCCCAGGTTTTTGGCGATCCCGGAGCTCGACAAAATCAACTCCGAGGTCTTCATTTTCGTGAATTTCGCCAAGGGGCTGGTGTTGATCGGCGGGACCGCTTACGCCGGCGAGATCAAAAAATCGGTCTTCGGCTATCTCAATTTCGTATTGCCGGCGCGTGACGTGCTGCCGATGCACGCCTCGGCCAATGTCGGCCCGAAGGGCGACTGCGCGATCTTCTTCGGGCTGTCCGGCACCGGCAAGACGACACTGTCGGCCGACAATTCGCGTACCCTGATCGGCGACGACGAGCACGGGTGGAGCCCGAAAGGCATCTTTAATTTCGAGGGAGGCTGCTACGCCAAGGTCATCAATCTGTCGCCGACGGCCGAGCCGGAGATCTACGCGACGATCACCCGTTTCGGGACGGTGCTCGAAAACGTGATTACCGATCGGTCGACGCGGATGCCCGATGTCGATGACGACAGCCTGACCGAGAACACGCGGGCCTGCTATCCGATCGATTTCATCCCCAACGCGGATTTGCGCGGGCAGGGCCCTCACCCGAAGAATGTCGTGATGCTGACCGCCGACGCCTTCGGGGTCATGCCGCCGCTCGCCAGGCTCAGCGCCGAGCAAGCGATGTACCACTTCCTGTCGGGGTACACCGCACGGGTCGCGGGCACCGAAGCCGGGCTCGGCAATGCCCCCGAAGCGACCTTTTCGACCTGTTTTGGTGCGCCCTTCATGCCCCGCCATCCGGCGGTCTACGCCAAGATGCTCGGTGCCCGCATCAAAGAGCACGGCGCGCAATGCTGGCTCGTCAACACTGGATGGTCGGGCGGCACCTACGGCGTCGGAAAGCGCATGCCGATCGCCCACACGCGGGCGCTGCTGCGTGCTGCCCTCGACGGCCGGCTCGCCGGCGTACCGATGCGCAAGGACGCCAATTTCGGGATGTTGGTGCCCGAGGCCTGCCCGGAAGTGCCGAGCGAGGTACTCGACCCGCGCGGCACCTGGTCCGACAAGCAGGCCTATGACGAGACCGCGCGCGAGCTGACTCGGCGTTTCGCCGCCAATTTCGCCGAGTTCGAGCCCTTCGTCGGCCGCGAAGTCAAAGAAGTCGCGATCCGCCCCGCGGCCTAGCGTCCCTGAGATCAGGGAGAAAATTCTACTGGCGCCGAAAATTGGCCGCCTCAATGCCCGTAATGCACGCCATATCAGATGGTTGGCGAGTACGGCCGGGCGCACCGAGCAGGGAGGAGATCGCCGGGTCTGAGGGAGGCAGCAGGGAGAGATGGACAGCATGGTCGCACCGGCGGTTTCGCGAGGAGGCTAGTGTTCAGACCCCTTCAGAAGATTTCGATTGGCGATGCCCTACCAATGCTCACATCAAAATCCTGCCACACCGGCCCACGGGTCCGGCCTCTGGCCGGCCCGAGGACAGGCTCCGGCCGGTGCCCATAGCAGAACTGGGTCCCGGCCTTCCCCACGGATCTAAGTCCGTGGGCTGAAGCTCACGGGAGGGCGAGGAGGAGGCGTCACACCGAATCGTCCGAATGCGTCTAAGCACCAGAAGATAGTTGCTATATCATGAATTGCAATAGTGACAAAGAACTTTCTTTGCCGAGCCGCACCGCCATGCCGACCTTGCATTTGACTCGGGCGTGAGGTGCGGCCCATCCTTTTCTCGGAGGAAGCGGCACCCCTCGGAGGAGAAAAACATGAGCGGCAACGGTCATCTGAGCCCGGCCCAAATCCATGCAAAGCTCAAGCACCCGATCGTCGACGGCGACGGCCATTGGGTCGAGTTTCCGCCGGTCTTCGCCGAGAAGATGCGCAAGGTCGGCGGCGACAAGGCGGCCGACGGCTTTCTGGCACCACGGGGCGCCGGCGAGGGGCTGAAGATGACCCCGGCCGAGCGGACCGATCGGCGCGTAGCACAGCCCAATTTCTGGAACCGCCAGGCGGAGAATACCCTCGACCGGGCGACCGCGATGATGCCGAAGCTGCTCTACGAGCGGCTCGACGAGATCGGCACCGATTTCGCGGTGATCTATCCGACGGCCGGGCTGGGGCTGCCGCGGATCAAGGACGATGAGACCCGGCGCGCCGTGATCCGCGCCTACAACATCGTCTCGGCCGATTATTTCCGGGATTTCAGCGACCGCATGACCCCGGCGGCGGTCATCCCGATGCACACGCCGCAGGAAGCGATCGAAGAGCTCGAGTTCGTCACCAAACAGCTCGGCTCGAAGGTCGGGATGTTCGGCAGCAACCTGCCGCGGCCGGTCCCCTCCGCCGCCGCCGAGGACCCCGAGTCGCGCCGTTTCACCGTGTGGTACGACGTGCTCGGCATCGACAGCCCCCATGATTACGACCCGGTCTGGCAGAAATGCGTCGAGCTCGGCGTAGCACCCACCTTTCACAGCGGCAGCAGCAGCCAGGGCCTGCGCTTGTCGCCGAGCAATTTCGTCTACAACCACATCGGTCATTTCGCCGCCGCCGGGCACGCCGTCGCCAAGGCGATCTTCCTCGGCGGGGTGACCCGGCGCTTTCCGCAATTGCGCTTTGCCTTTCTCGAAGGCGGGGTCGGCTGGGCCTCGCAGCTGTTCGGTGATCTGATCGAGCATTGGGAACGGCGCAACGCTAAGGCGCTCGAGCGCATGAACCCGACCCGGCTCGACCGCACATTGCTGATGGAGCTGGTCGAGAAATACGGCTACGCCGATATGGCCGAGGCCTTGCGGGCGCGCGACGGCTACCCCAACCCGGAGGCGCATCTGACCGGCGGGCGCGCCGACCTCGACGATTTCGCCGCCTGCAGGATCACGGCCAAGGAGGATTGGATCGAGCTCTACGCCAAGCCCTATTATTTCGGCTGCGAGGCCGACGACCGGATGAATTTCTGCGCCTTCAGCAGCACCAACCCGTTCGGCGCCCAGCTCAACGCGATCTACAGCTCCGATATCGGGCATTTCGACGTCGTCGATATGCGCGATCCGCTCCGCGAGGCCTACGAGCTCGTCGAGGACGGCCTCATCACCGAAGCCAATTTCCGCGATTTCACCTTCGCCAACGCCGTGCGGCTCTGGGGCACCCAGAACCCGCGTTTCTTCGACGGCACCGTCGTCGCCAAGGAAGCCGCCGCGGTGCTCGCCGCACCAATGGTGCGCGCCGCCGCGGAATAATTCGAGAGCGAGGTGGCGCGGCTCTCGGCGAGAGCCACGGCAGTTGCGGGGCGTCGAGGCCGGCTCTACAATCCAGCCGTGAACGCCGCACTCACCGCGCGCCTCGACCTCGCCCGCCGGCTGGATCGCCCCGCCGAACCT
>WNFR01034643.1_pt1 | contig 14092 bp, 16 predicted proteins | sample 5400221 | NCBI WGS metagenome assembly WNFR01 (sample SAMN13153357, study PRJNA577476) | soil metagenome | isolation source: 40 cm soil under Madrone tree | place: USA:California | collected 2016-06-14 | reverse complement strand
GCAGGTCGAGCGTGTGCTCCTCAACCTCCTGACGAACGCATTGCGGCACACGCCGTCGGACGGGACGGTCGCGGTCGTGCTCGCGCTCGCCGACGACGGGGTTCGCGTTTCGGTGGAGGACACCGGCGAGGGTCTCACGGCCGAAACCGCCCGGCGCATGTTCGACCGCTTCTGGCGCGGCGATTCGGCGCGAACCGCCGACGGCAGCGGCGCCGGTCTCGGGCTCGCGATTGCGCGCGGGCTCGTCGAGGCGCAGGGTGGACGCATCTGGGCGGAGCCGCGCGAGGCCGGCGGCGCCCGCGTCTCGTTCACGTTGCCTGCAGCTAGCTGAAGAGCGCGGAGAGCTCTTCTCGCCGGCCGGTCTCGAGTGCGGCGAGGGCGGGCTCGAGCTGTGTCGGGCGACGAGGGCCGACGATCACGGCGGTCACGCGCGGGTCGCCGAGGAGCCAGCCGAGCGCGAGCGTGGCCGGATCGCCCATCTCCTCGAGACGCTCGAGCCGGTCGTACACGGCGTCGTCCCGGAGATGCTCGTACGGCTCCGGCCGCATCGTCATGCGCGAGCCTTCGGGGACGGCCGCGCCGCGCCGGTACTTGCCGGTCAGCCAGCCGCCGGCGAGCGGGCTGAACGGCGTAAAGCCCAGCCCGAGCTCCTCACACAGCGGCAGGATGTCCTCCTCGACGCCGCGGTCGAGGAGCGAGTACGAGTTCTGTACCCAGGCGAAGGCTCCGGCGGCGGCCGCCTCGCGCAGCTGCGCGGCGTCGACGTTCGAAAGCCCGTACGCGCCGATCTTCCCTTCGGCTACGAGCTGGTCGAGCGCGCCGGCGGTCTCGACGATCGGGACGTCCGGGTCCCAGTCGTGGGTGAGGAAGAGGTCGACGCGGCCGACGCCGAGTCGCTCCAGGCTGCTCTCGACCTGCCGCCGCACGCGCAACGGCGCGAGGCCGTGGTCGGCGCCCTGCGTCATCGGGTTGAACGTCTTCGTCGACAGGACGATCCCGTCAGGCCGCCGGGAGCGCAGCCACTCGCCGATGAACGCCTCGCTCCTGCCCCCGCCGTACGCGTCGGCCGTGTCGAAGGTCGTGATGCCTGCGTCCCAAGCGGCGTCCATGATCGCGAACGCCTCCTCCTTCGACTCGCCCTGTCCGAAGAACGCGGGAGCCGACCCGATGCCGCCGAAGTTGCCGCACCCGAGGATCACCCGCGAGACGGCGACGCCCCCGAGGTAGGCTCGCTCCATGAGTGCGACCGTACTCGACGTCGACGCCGTCCGGCGCCGCTTCTCGTCGCTTCGCGGCGGCTTCACGTTCCTCGACGCGCCCGGCGGGTCGCAGGTGCCGGACGAGGTTGGTCAGGCGATCGCGGAAGCGCTACGCGACGCGAGCGGGAATCTGGGAGCGCCGTACGAGACCGGGCGCCGCGTGGAGGCGATCGTCGACCGCGCACGCGCCGACGCCGGCCGCTTCTTCAACTGTTCGCCCGACGACGTCGTCTTCGGCACGAACATGACGGTGCTCGACTTCACGCTCTCGCGAACGGCGTCGCGCGACTGGAAGGAAGGCGACCGCATCCTCGTCTCGCGGCTCGACCACGACGGCGGCGTGTCGCCGTGGCGGGAGCTCGCAGCCGACAAGGGCCTCGAGCTCGACTGGATCGACGTCACCGATGACCTGCGGCTCGATCTGGACGACCTCGAGCGCAAGCTGGACGAGCGTGTTCGCGTCGTGGCGACCGTCGCCTCGTCCAATGCGCTCGGGACGATCGTCGACATGAAGCGCGTGAGCGATCTCGCGCATTCCGTCGGCGCGTTGTCGTGGTTCGATGCGGTGCAGTACGCGGCGCACGAGCCCGTCGATGTCCAGTCGCTCGACTGCGACGTCTTCATCGCGTCCGCGTACAAGTTCTGCGGCCCGCACCTCGGCGTTGCCTACGGGCGCCACGAGCTGCTCGAGTCGTGGCGGCCGTACAAGGCGCGGCCTGCATCGAACTCACCGGTCGGCCGGCGATTCGAGCCCGGCACCGCGCCGTACGAGCTCTTCGCCGGCTTCAGCGCGACCATCGCGTACCTCGAGTCGATCGGCGGGATGGAGGTTTTGCGCGCGTACGAGCACGACCTCGGCCGGCGCTTCCTCGACGGGCTGCCGGAGTCGGCGACGGTATACGGCGAGCAGACGATGGAAGGCCGGCTGCCGACGTTCCTGCTCAACATCGAGGGCGTGCCCGCGTCCGAGATCGCGGAGACGCTGGGAGCGCGCGGCTACGGCGTATGGGCGCACGACAGCTGGTACTCGCTCGGCCTCCGCGAGAAGCTTCCGTATCCGCAGGAGGCGTTGCGCGTCGGCCTCATCCACTACAACACCGCGGACGAGATCGACGGCTTCCTCGCCGAGCTAGGGCGTCTCTCCGAGTAGCACGCGCGCAAGGACGGTGGCGTCGACGTTGCCGCCGCTCACGATGCACACACACCGGTCGTCCCGGTGGCGCGCGGCGGCGAGCGCAAGCGCGCCGGCGCCCTCCGCCACGACGTGCGCGCGCGCGGCGAGCGTACGCATCGCATCCGCCACCTCGTCGAGCGGGACGGCGACCGCCTCGTCGACGAGACCGCTCGCGCGGTCCCACATCGTCGGCAGCAGGGCGCGCCCTCCGGCGCCGTCGACGAACGACGGGCGGAACTCGATCTCGGTCGGGCCGCCGGCACGGACCGCGGCCGCCATCGGCGCCGCCGTCTCCGGCTCGGCGGTGACGACGCGAGCGTTTGGCCGAAGCGCCTTCACCGCGCTTGCGATGCCCGTCGTGAGCCCGCCGCCGCCCCACGGAATGACGACCGTGTCGAAGGCGGCGAGATCCTCGACGAGCTCGAGCCCGATCGTTCCGTTGCCCGCCATGACGGCCTCGTCCTCGACGGGATGAACGAAGAGGCCGTCGACGCCGTCGTAGCGGCGGTCGACCATCGCCTGCCACCACCGACGCCCTGGGCCATGTTCCCGGCGCTCGCGGTGACGACGCCGTCCGCCAGCTCGGCGGGCGACGCCGCGCGTACCGCCGAGAGGGCGCCGCGCAGCTTGAAGGAGCCGATGGGCTGGAGGCACTCCAGCTTGAGCCAGATGCGCTCGTCCAGCCGGACGATCGGCGTGCGCAGGACGTCGTCGCCGATGCGCTCGCGCGCCCGGCGGATCTCGTCGAGCGGAATCACTCCGACTCTTTGGCCAGCTCGGTCAGCTCCGTGCGGACGCGCCAGAGCTCGGGGAACATCTTGTGCTTGATCAGGCCGGCGAGCAGCTCCACCGGCGTGCCCTGCGTGCCGACGACGTCCTCGCCGATGACGCGGCCGACCATCTTCACGTGGCGGAAACGCCAGATGCCGACTTGCTCGTCCCAGTCGATGAGGAGCTCCGCCAGCTGGTACAGGTCTTCGTCCTCGCGCCCACGCGTGTACACCTCGAGCAGCGACACGCCGCGCTCGCGGCGAAGCGCGTCGAAGGAGCCGTACAGCGCCGGCGAGACGCGGCGGATCTCGCGGAACCCAGGCGAGTCGAAGCCGGAGCCGTGACCGAGCACGCGGCGGATCTCCTGGTACTCCCACGGCGACATCATCTCCAGGTGCTCGAGGAAGCCGATGACGTAGCGAATGCACGCGTTCGCGCGGCGCAGCAGTCGCTGCGCCCTGGCGAGGTCGCGCGCCTCGATCAGCCGCGTCGCTTCCTCCACCTCGTTCCACGCGTGCTTCAACCACAGCTCCGACGACTGGTGCACCGTCTGGAAGAGGAGCTCGTCGCGGTGCACCCACTCCGCGTCCGTCTTCTGCAGCGACAGCAGCTCGTCCGTGCGCAGGTACCGCTCGTAGTCGCTCGCGCCCTCCCCGGGCAGGATGGGCGCGAATTCCTCGTCAGCCATTACCAGATCCTCAGATCGAGGCCGGCGAGCGGGACGCCGCCGTCCTCCGTCACGAGCCAGGTGTCCTGCATGTAGAGGCATTCTCGACCGTCCGCGGCGATCGCGTGCGGATGCATGGAGAACACCATGTTCGCGGCCAGCTCCGTGTCCACTCCCTCGCCGATCTTCGGGAACTCGATCATCGTCATGCCGATCGAGTGCCCCGTCACGTGGCCGAGGTGATAGCCGCGCTCCGTGAAGCCCTTGGAGACGGCGCGGTGAACGTCGTGTGCCGTCGCACCTGGACGGAGTGCTCCCTGTGCGGTCTCGTAGTACTCCTCGTACGCCTCGAGCATGCGAGAGACCTCGGAGCTGGGCGTCCCGAGCGCGCGTGAGACCTCGACCCAGTGGCCGCCGGGGCCGGCGATCTCGAGCGAGGGCACGCAGAAGTCGCCGAGGAGGGTGTCGGCGCGCGCGAGTGCGAACTCAGCGCCGACGAGGACCATGTTCATCGCCAGGCGGCCGCACCCGCGCTCGACGAAGAGGCGCTCTGCCGGCGCCATTACCTCGGCGGCGCTCTGTCCCGGCGCGTACGCCTCGCGGAAGGCGTGGAACCCGTCGACGTTGATGCGGACGCTCTCGCGGACGGATTCGAGCTCGGCGTCCGACTTCACCGCGCGCGCGTGGTCGAACTCGAGATCCCACGGGACGAGCTCGGCCGCGTCGCTCAGCGTCGCATAGTCGCGGACGGTCATGACGTAGTCGAGGCCGTACACGCCGACGCGCTTGCCCTTCAGCCTCCCCGCGAGCCAGACGCCCGGTCGGTCGACGAACTGCTGGTCGGCGATCTCCGAGTCGCCGTGCTCGCCGACGTAGCGTGCCTCGCTGGGGAAGACGATCGTTGCGTCGCCCTGCAGCGGGATGAGGACGTACGCGTACCGGTGCACGATGGTGAAGCCGCTCACGTAGGTGACCGCACCCTCGAAGCCCGTGTACTCCGAGCCGCAGACGAGCGCCGCGTCGAGGCCGTCGCGCACGAGCGCGTCGCGAATGGTGGCGTGCCGCCGCATCACTTCGCCCACGAGTCCTCCACCCCTTTCACGAGTGCCCAGATCGCCTGGTTCAGCGGCGTCGGCACCTCGTGCTCGCGCCCGAAGCGGACGATACCGCCGTTGAGGTAGTCGATCTCGGTTGTGCGTCGCGCCTCGACGTCCTGGAGCATCGAGGCCTTGTGGCCATACGCGACCTCGGGCCTCGCCGCGTGGTCGATGAGCTCCTCAGGATCGGCGTCGAGCTCGATTCCCTGCGCCGCGGCGACGGCCTTCCCCTCGTCGACGAGGCGGGAGACGAGCTGCCGCAGGTCGGGTCGCTCGCACACGCGTCCGTGTGTGAGGCCGGTGAGCGCCCCGATCGGGTTCGTCGACGCATTGAAGATCACCTTGCGCCACTGCGGGCCGCGCGCGTCGGCGACCGCCTTCGTCGGCATCCCGCCGCGCGTGCACGCGTCCGCGAGGCGCTCGATCTCGGCCATCGGCGCAGGCTGCGGCTCGAAGGGACCGAGCGTCGTATCCCCCTTGACGTCCCATTGCACGTGGCCGGGCTCGAGGATCTTTCCTGCAGGGAACGTCGTGCCGCGGATGACCTTCGCGGCATATTCGGCGATCGCCTCCTCGTTGCCGAGCCCGTTCTGCACGGTCGCGACGCAGCCGTCCTCGAACGCGTGCCCGGTGGCCGCGATGGCGGCGCTCGTGTGCATCGCCTTCGTCGCGACGATCCCGAACTCGCACGGCGGAATCTCGCCTGCGTCCACGGTCGCGCGGAGGCGGCCGACGACGTCGCCGGCGCCGGAGAGGCGCAGGCCGTTGGCGTTGATCGCGTCGACATGCTCGCGCGACAGGTCGTACGCCCAGACCTCGATGTCGTCGAGTTGCGCGAGATTGGCGGCGAACAGCGATCCCACCGCGCCGCAGCCGACGATACAAATCCTCACGAGTAGCTTGCCTCCTTCGCTTTGACGAGCCGGTACAGCGCCGTGTGCAACGGGACGGGGACGCCGTAGTTCGCAGCCTCGCGGACGAGCGAGCCGGTGATGAGCTCGATCTCCGTCGGGCGGTGCGCGTTCACGTCTTCGAGCATCGACGGGTAATGGGCATGGCCGCGCTGCGTCGCGTGGACGTTCATCTCCCATGGATCCTCGCCGAGCGCGACGCCCGCGGCGGCGGCGGCGGCCTTGCCCTCGTCGACGAGAGCGTGGACGAGGTCGCCGAGCATGCCTTCGGCGAAGTGGAAGTCGTGCGGCAGGCCCGTCAGGGCGGCCACCGTGTTGACGGTGGCGTTGAAGATGAGCTTCGACCACTGTGCGGGGCGCAGGTCGTCGAAGGCCTCGGCCTTCAGGCCGGCGGAGCGGATGAGCTCGGCCACGGACTCGGCGTCGGCGGCGCTCGTGCCGCGATACGGGCCGATCCACGTCGCCGTGTCGAGGACGTACTCGACGTGTGTGTCGTCGTGACGCGTGCCACTCATGAAGGTCACCGCCGAGAGCAGCGGCCAGTCCCCGTGCGCGGCGACGATCTCCTCGGCGCCGAGGCCGTTCTGCGTCGTCATCACCGTTGCGCCGGGAAACCGGCCCTGGAGGCTCGCGGCGAGCGGCTCGAGGTCGCCGCCCTTGCACGCCACGACGACCAGGTCGGCGTCGCCGAGCGCTGTGGGATCGGTTGACGCGTGGACGGTCGCGGTGAAGTCGGCGCGGCCGGAAACGCGCAAACCGCGCTCGTTCAGCGCGCGCGCGTGCGCGTCGCGGCGCGTGAGGACGGCCACGTCGGCGACGCGCGCGAGGTGCGCGGCAAACAGGCTCCCGATCGTCCCCGCACCGGCAACCACGACTCTCATCGCTTCAACCATCCGAGCGAGAACTCGCGTCCTCCGGTCAGCCCGCTCGGCCGCACGATCAGGATCAGCGCCATGAGCGCGCCGACGGCAAGGACGGCGGTGCCCGTCGGGAGGTTGAGGTGCCAGCCGAACAGGTCGACACCGTTCTCCGCCGCCGAGAGGAACGAGTCGAGCCCACCAATGGCCAGCGCTCCGACGACCGCGCCCAGCAAGCTCCCGGAGCCGCCGACGACGAGCATCGCGAGCGTGAGGAAGGTCAGGTCGAGATAGAGCGAGTCAATCTCGATCGGCAGCATGTGGACGTAGAGACCGCCGGCGAGGCCGGCAAGCGCTCCGGAGACGGCGAACGCGAGCAGGCGCTGGCGATAGATGGAGATACCGGCCGCAGACGCCGCTGCCGGATCCTCACGCGTCGCGCGGAGCTGCCGGCCGAAGCGGCTGCGCTGGTACCCGAACGCGACGACGACGCAGATCAAGGCTCCGACCGCCGCCTGCCAGATGCCGGTCGTCGCCGGCACCGACGAGAACGCGTTGAGCCCCGGGCCGATCCTGTCGTAGTAGCGAAGAACGTTGTTCACGATCTCGCGACGATCGCGACCTTGACGAGCGTGTCGAGGAAGTACGTCTGGAGCGCGCTCGAGACGGCCAGGCCGAGCAGCGCGGTGGCGAGGACCAGCCCCACCGGAGCGGCGAGCTCGTACAGCTTCCTCATAGCCGCTCCGCGCTCCCGCCGCGTACGAACAGACCGTTCGGGCGGATGAGGAGAACGAGGATCACCGCCGCGAACAGGAACGTGGGCAGGTACTGGCTCTGGTTGGTCGGGAGCGCGCCGCCGAGAATCCCGCTCGCGAAGCCGATGGTGAACCCGCCAAGAGTCGCGGGGATCGGCCGGGTGAGGCCGCCGAGCACGACGCCTGCGAGCACGACGATCGTGTCGTCGAGCGCGAAAATGGGCGTCACCTGCGGATTGCGGGCAGTGAGCATGACGGCGGAGACCGCGGCGAGCAGGCCGGAGATGAGCACCGCGCCTCCGATCACGCGGTTCGCACGGACGCCGAGGAGACGTGCGGTTCGGAAGTCCATCGACGCGGCGCGCATGTGCAGGCCGACCGACGTGCGCGTCAGGAGCAGCTGGAGAAGCGCGAGACACACCGACGCGACGACGACAGAGACGATCGCGATCTTCCGGATGTCGACGCCGCCGATGTTCCACGGCTGGTTGAGCGAGCCCATCGAGGAGGCGATCGTTCCGAGCTGGCCGAACGCGAGTATCGCGATGCTCTGCAGCAGGAATGCGACTGCGAAGGTCGCCACGAGCATCACCGCGGGTGAGTGCGTCCGCAGCGGGCGGAACACGACGAAGTCGAGGACCATCGTCAGCGCGAGTACCACCGCGAAACAGAGCAGGATGCCCGCCCACGACGGCCACCCCCACACGGATGCATAGGCGATTGCGTATGCGCCGGCCATGATCAGCTGCCCGTAGGCGAAGTTGACGAGGCGAAGGACGCCGAAGACCAGGCCGATGCCGACGGCCATGAGGGCGTAGATGCCGCCGAGCGAGAGCGCGTCGGCAAGGGTTTGCCAGCTGACACTCATGCGAAATACGCCGCAACGAGCTTGTCGGTGTCGTTTGCGTCCTTCGGGCCGAGCGTCAGACGCAGCTCGCCGTTCGACAGCACGTGGGTGCGGTCGGCGAGCGCAACCGTTCGCTGCGCGCGCTGCTCGACGAGCAACACGGCAAGCCCGCGCTCTCGGATCGCGGCGAGCGTATCGAACACGACGTCGACGATCCGCGGCGCCAGACCGAGCGACGGCTCGTCGAGGAGCAGCACGCTCGGGTCGGCGACGAGCGCCCGCGCGATCGCAAGCTGCTGCTGCTGTCCGCCGGAGAGCGCACCGGCCTGACGGCGCCGGAACTCCCGCAGCATCGGGAAGAGCTCGAACGCGCCGTCGACGTCGCCAGGGGTGCGACGCGCCGCGAGGCCGAGGCGGAGGTTCTCCTCGACGGTGAGCTCGGAGAAGATTCGTCGGCCCTCGGGCACAAGCGCGAGGCCGGCGCGCGCGACGTCCTCGGAGCGGCGGCCGCGGATCGAGCGTCCGTCCAGCTGGATCTCACCGCCGGCGACCGGCGCCGCTCCCATGATCGCGTGCAGCGTCGACGACTTGCCCGCGCCGTTCGGGCCGATCAGACCGACGATCTCGCCGCGGCCGACCTCGAGCGTGAGTCCGCGCACAGCCTCGACGGCGCCGTAGCGCACACGGAGTGCGTCGACGGCGAGCGTCACGACTCCTCCGCGACGGCGCTCTCGCCGAGGTATGCCGCGGCGACGTCGATGTTGGCGCGAATCTCTGCGGGCGCGCCTTCCGCCAACGTCTCGCCCTGATCGAGGACCTGGATGCGGTCGCAGACGTCCATGATCAGCGCCATGTTGTGGTCGATGAGCAGCACGCCGGCGCCGTGGTCGCCCCGGAGGGAGCGCACAACCGCCGCGAACTCAGGGACTTCCGATTCCGGCAGCCCGGCGGCGGGCTCGTCGAGCAGGACGTAGCGGGGCTCGGTCACCAGCGCACGGGCGACGCCGAGCCGCCGTTCGTCGCCGTGAGCGAGCGCGGCGGCGGAAACGTTCGCATGCGCGTCGAGGCCGAGCAGCTCGAGGACCTCGCCTGCAAGGCGGGCCGCCTTGCGGGGCGAGGCGCCCGCGCCGAGTGCCGACACTTCGACGTTCTCGCGCACGGTCAGGCCGCGGAACGCATGGCTGTGCTGGAACGTGCGTGCGAGCCCGTTCCGGCCGCGCCTGCTCGCCCGCCAGCGCGTCACGTCGCGGCCTTCGAAGAGCACCCGACCCTGCGTCGGACGGTCGAAGCCGCTGAGGACGTTCACGAGCGTCGACTTCCCCGCTCCGTTCGGGCCGATGAGCCCGAGCACCTCGCCGCGGCGCAGCTCGAGCGTCACTTCCCGCAGCGCCTCGACGCCTTCGAACGATCGCGAGACGGATGAGGCCCGGAGTGAGTCTCCGGGCCTCCCGTCCGAACCAGCCTCTGCCGTCACTAGATCTTCGGAACGACCTTCGCGACGACCTGCGCGACGAGCCGCGGCACGTTGTTGTTGATCTCGATGACGCGGTACTGCCGGTGGAACACGCTGTGCAGCTGCGGCGAGAAGCTCACGAGCCCCGACAACGTCGGGACGTTGTGGAACGTCACCATCTTCGCGGCGAGCGCGGCACCGTTCGTCGATCCGCCGGCTTCGCGGATCGCAGTTGCGAGCCCGTCGATTGCAGCGGAGCCGGTGACGAAACCGCCGGTTGCCGCGTGGATCTTCTTCGCAAGCGCGTTGACGGCCGGGTTCGGATCACCGCCGAACGCATCCGCGTACGTGACGAAGTAGTAGTTCGTCACCTTCGGGTTTTTCGGCAGCCAGTACACGCCGTCGCCCGCCCACGAGTTGATCACCGGCGTGTTGTTGCCGAGCGTGCGGAGGCCGGTGATGAGCGGGGCAAGCGCGCCATACGCGCCGGCCGTCGCCGTCACGATCACGTCGGCCTTGTGCGCGTTGAGGCGGCTGACCGCGTTCTGGACGTTGTTGCCGTGAAACGCCGGATCCTGGTAGCTCTCCTGGTCGACGATCTTTCCGCCCAGCTGCTTCCAACGGGCCGCGAACGCCTGGACGATGTTCTTGAAGTAGACGATGACCGTGTCGGTGGCGAGAGCGGCTGTCCGCCACCCCTTGGCCCACGCGAACTGAGCCATCGCCGACCCCTCATCCTGCGCGACATTGCCGAAGCTGAAGGCGAGCTTGCCCGCGGCCCCGAAGCGCGACGGCCCCATCTGATCGGTGCCGATGCACGGCGCGATCGTCAGCAGGCCCTTGTTGATCGACTCCTGCACGACGGGCGCCGCTAGGTCGACGTCGCAGGTCGTGAAGATGACGTTCGAGCCTTCAGCGATCAGCTTGTCTGCGCACGACTTCGACACGGCAGGTTTGTCGCCCTGGGTATCACACGTCTTGATCGCGAGCGGATGTCCGTTGACGCCGCCTTTCGCGTTGATCTGCGCAACACGGATCTGCGCGGCAGCGAGCGCAGGCCCGTCGAACGGAGCCATCGGGCCGGTCGAGTCGTGCGCCCAGCCGATCACGATCGGCGTCCCGGCATGCATGCGCGCCGCCGCGGTCGCGGCGAGCACGAGCCCCGCGACGGCGACAGCGACAAGTGCAATTCGTTTCACGCTGTTCTCCTCTCTGGGCGGCTCATGCCGCCACCCTCCATTCCGACCAGCACTCGAGCAATTGTTTCCTTCCTCGATCGACGAGCTCGGCGGGGTCGACGTCCCAGAGCGAGTCCGGGTACACGGCGCCGAACGTTCCGTTGTCGGAGAAGACCTCGATGTCGTAGAAGCCGTCCCAGCCCGCACGGTCGAGCGCGCCGAGAATGGCGGGGACGCCGGCAACGCCGTCACCGGGAAGGACGCGGTCGGCCCAGCCGCGCGTCGGCTCGCGCCAGTCGTTCACGTGGACGCCGGCGATGAGATCCGCGTGCCGCTCGATCTCGTCGAGGAGGTCGGTCGTGTTCCACTGGTGCCACACGTCGAATTGGATGCCCAGCGCGGGTGATCCGATCTCCTGCACGACCTCGGCCGCGTCGGCGAGCGTGTTCAGGCTCGACCAGCTCTCGATCCCTTCCGCCTGGAACGGCTCGAGGGCGATGCGGAGGCCGAGCTTCTCCGCCTCTGCGACGACCTCGCGGATGCCGCGGACGGCGGTGGCTCGATCCCCAGGGCCGGTGAAGCAGAGGACGGCGGCCGGGTCGAAGGCGGCGAGCCGGTGGAGCGAGCCGAGGAGCGCGTTCACGCGGTCTTTCGGATCCTCCGGCCCCGGCAGCAGAGGGAGCGGCAGGATCGACGGGACGGCAGGCACCGCGGTGGCGGAGCCGAGGCCGCTCTCGCGCAGGAGCGCGACGGCGTCGTCGTCGGGGCCATCGCCGAGCTTCAGCTCCCAGATGCCGATGCCGTCGAGGCCGGCGGCCGCGTAGGTGCGGACGTCGTCGGCAAAGCCCGCGGCGAGCGTGCTCACCTGCGAGACGGAGACCCGGGGCTGGCCGTCAGATTCCCTCGACACGCCGATGGGTGATCGTGTCACAGCGTTTGACATCTGATCAAGTGTGGTTCACGCTCCGCCTCCGTGGCCGCGGTCCGGCACCGGACGATGGCGGAAGCCGCACTCGAGCGCCTCCGCGAGTCGATCATTCTCGGCGAGCTGACGCCGGGGACGCCCTTGCGGCTCGAGGAGCTGGCCCAGCGACTCGGGATGAGCATCTCGCCGATCAGGGAGGCGGTGCGCCAGCTGGAGGCGCTCGGCCTCGCCGAGCATGTTCCCCATCACGGCGCGAAGGTCATGAGCCTCGACGAGGCGGACGACGAGTCGACTGCGCGCGAGCATCTCGCGGCGTATGACGAGGCGCGCCACCGGGCGGACACGCGCGCGGCTGTGCGCGAGCACACCGCGTTCCACTTCACGCTGTACGAGGCCTCGCGGTCGGGATGGCTGCTGCGGCTCATCCGGCCCTGCTGGGACTCGTGCGAGCGCTATCGCCCGGTGCTGCTCGCGGAGAAGGGCGCGCTCCAGGACCGGCACGAGGAGCTCGACGTCGAGCTGCTCGCGGCGTGTACAGCGCATGATCCCGGTCGGGCGGCTGCGGCGCTACATGCGCACCTCGAGCTCGCGAGCGACATCTACGCGGTCGAGCTCAAGGGGCGGTCGATCTTCGCGTTCTAGGCGGAAGCGACCACAGGCTCTTCGACGAGCTCCTGCACCCGCGGAATGACGTGTTGCGCGAACAGCTCCTGCGCCTTGATCGCCTTCCAGTGCTCGACGCCGCCAGGGTTCGTCGTGATCGCGATCTCGGTCAAGCCGTCGCACACGTCGATCGTCTCGCCGATCCGCTCGAGGATGTCGTCGGGCGTTCCGACCCAGACGATATCGCCGGCGATCATGTCGTCATACGGCGTCGCAGCGAGCTTCTCCATGATCCCCGACGCGTAGAACCCGTACCCCGCGGCGTTGAGCTTGTCCGCCGGCGGCGGCGTGTACTCGGTGAGAGGCGATGCATTTCCTTCGAGGAACCCGCGCATGTGCTGCTCCGCCTCACGTTTCGCGAGCTCGCGGTCGTCGTCGATGTAGCACGCGTGGATCCAGATGATTCCAGTACTCGCCGTGGAACGTGACGGTGTCGTTGTGCAGCGCCTCGATGAAGAGGTCGAGCGCCTCCTCATAGCGCGGCCGAGAGGTCTCGTCGAGCGGCGTGCCCGCAGCGAGCGGGATCCACCCGTGACCGCGGCCGACACCGAACTCGTACCGACCGTTCGTCAGCAGCGAGAACTCGTGGATCATCGCCGCGAGCACGAGCGGGTTGTGGTACGGGAGGATGTGCAGCATCGTCCGGAACTTGATGCTCTTCGTGCGAGCCGCCGCCGTGCCGAAGAGACCGAAGACGTTCGCCGAGGCGGAGAACTTCGGGAAGAAGAGATGCTCGATCGCCGCGTACGCGTCATAGCCGAGGCGGTCGGCGTTCTCGATCTGCTCGAGCACTTCGCCGTACAGCTGTGAGTACGACTTGCCCGGCCAGCTCTGGAGCTCGCTGTAGATGCTGAATCTCATGTGAGGAATCTACGGAGCGCCGCAAACGTCGGCAAGCGGCGCGCTCGCTGGAGGCCTTCCCACCTCCATCCCCCCACCCTTTTCGGGTGGGGCCGATTCTGACGGAGGCGCCGTCACGGCGGTGCGCCGGGTTCCGACCGAAAGGCCGGAATTTCGTGCTCACGTCAGCGGGCGGCGAGGGTGCGCAGGCGCGCGAGCGCGCGCTCCGGAAGCGGCGGACGCAACAGCGCCTGCGCGACGAGCGTCCCCGAGCCGGCGCCCAGTCCCGGTCCCGGCCACGTGCTCGCGCCGATGTGCCACAGCCGCTCGACCGGCGTCGAGTGCCCTGTGCTCCCCGGGAACGGCCGCCACAGGAAGTTCTGGTCGATTGTCAGTGCGCCGCCGTACGGGTCGCCGCGGCGCAGGTTGACGTTCATCCGCTCGAGATCGTGCGGCCCGAGCGCCACACGCCCGACGATCGACGACTCGAGGTTCGGGATGTGACGCGCGAGCCGCGCCTGGATGCGATCCGCGTACCGCTCGCGGAGCTCGTCGTCCCACGCGATCCGCGACGGCAGCTCCTGCAGCTGAATCCAGAGCAGCCCCTTCCCCTCCGGCGCGCGCGACGCGTCCATCGTCAGCGGCTGACCGACCACGATCGTCCCCTCCTCCGGGAGCAGCCCGCGCTCGGCCTC
>WNFR01010652.1_pt1 | contig 14093 bp, 19 predicted proteins | sample 5400221 | NCBI WGS metagenome assembly WNFR01 (sample SAMN13153357, study PRJNA577476) | soil metagenome | isolation source: 40 cm soil under Madrone tree | place: USA:California | collected 2016-06-14 | reverse complement strand
TAGTCCTCGGTGCGATACAGCGCGAGCGACCAGAAATGCGGCGGAGTCCAGGCGAAGATGATGAGGAAGAGCAGCATCGCCTCGGTGCTGACCTGGCCCGTGACCGCGGCCCAGCCGAGCACCGGCGGCATGGCGCCCGAGGCGCCGCCGATGACGATGTTCTGCGGCGTGGCGGGCTTCAGCACCAGCGTGTAGACGACGGCATAGCCCACGAAGGTTGCGAGCGTGAGCCACATGGTGAGCGGGTTCACGTAGTACGCAAGGATCCAGAGACCGGTGCCGCCGATCAGTCCGGCGAACACGAGCGTCTCGTTCGTGCTGAGCGCGCCGCGCACGAGCGGTCGCCAGCGCGTGCGGCGCATGAGCGCGTCGATCTTGCGCTCCACCAGGCAATTGATCGCGGCCGCGGCGCCCGCGACGAGCGCGATGCCGAGCGTCGCCGCGGCGAGCAGGCCCGGCGGCACCATTCCCGGCGTCGCGAGGAACATGCCGATCACCGCGGTGAGCAGGATGAGCGACACGACGCGCGGCTTGGTGAGCGCGTAGAACGCGCGCAGGCGCTGCGCTAGGCCGGCCGAAAGGGCGTGGGTGCTCAAGGGGAAAAGCGTAAGCCGCTGAACGCGAAAAAGTTTAGCACGATGAGCGAGAGGAGAACGAGCGCCGCGCCCGCGTTATGCGCAGCCGCGAGCGGCAGCGGCAAGCTGAAGGCGACATTGGCGACGCCGAGCGCGAATTGCAATGTAACCAATAGGGCGACGGTAAGTGCGAGCGGCCGCCAATAGCGCCAGGCGCGGGCCGCACTCAGCAGCACGGCGCTGAGCGCGACCAGCGCGAACAGACGGTGCGTCCAGTGAATCGCCGTCAGCGCCGCGAGCGGCAGCAGCTCGCCCTCGCTCGTGCGGCCGAGCTCGCGCGCGACGTGAAAAGCGTTGCCGAAATCCATCGCCTGCCCGCGGCAGAGCGGCAGGTCGGGACAGGCGAGCGCCGCGTAATTCGCGCTCACCCAGCCGCCGAGCGCAATCTGCACGACGAGCGCGGCCAGCGCGGCGGCTGCGGTAACCCGCAGCGCGCGCAGCTCGGGCGCCGGGCGGTGCGGCCACTGCGCGAGCGCGAGCCACGCCAGCAGCGCGAGCGTCGTCATCCCGCCGAGCAGGTGCGCGGTGACGATAGCGGGCGTGAGGAGCATCGTCACCGTCCATTTGCCGAGCGTTGCCTGCAGCGCGACGAGGAGCACGATGGCTGTGGCGAGCGCGGCATCGCGGCGGCGGCGCCACGCGCCGATGACGAGCAGCACGATGACGACGCCGAGCGTGCCGGCGAGGTAGCGGTGGCCCATTTCCTTCCACGCCCTGGCAAGCGCATCGTGATCGGCGATCTCTGCGGGGAGCGGCTTCCCATAGCAGAACGGCCAGTCCGGGCAGCCGAGGCCCGCGTCGGAGAGCCGCACGTAGGCGCCCATCACCACGACGATGAAGGCGAGCACGACTGCGGCGCTGGAAAGCGCGCGGTACGCCTTCATCCGAAGCTCGAGTACTTAAGCAGGCGCTCGAGGTCCTCGATCATGCGCTTCGGCTCGGGTTCGGCGGGAAAGCGCATCATCAGGTTGCCGAGCGGATCCACGAGATAGATGTAATCGCCCGGCAGCGCGGCGGCGAGCGCCGTATCGGCGCTGGCAAGGCGGCTGCCGTCGAGCGCGGCGACGAGCTCGGGGCGCGGCGTGCCGCCGTCGGCGAGGAGCCAGAGCCGCTCGACGCGCTCGGCGTTCCTGCCTTGCGCGCGCCGCACCTGGCGCACGAGGTAGAGCTTGCGCTCGCAGCGCGGCCCGCAGGCCGCCGGATCGAGCGTGACGAGCACCCATTTGCCGCGCAGCGGCGCGAGCGGCCCCGCGAGCGGGCGGGGCGACAGCAGCTCGCCGTAGTTTGCGCTGCGGCCGGAGATCCAGCGCTCTTCGGACGCGAGCCAGCCGAGCGCGAGCGGCGCGGCGCAGACGATGAAGATGGCCGCAACCTTAAGCGCGGGCCGCACGGCGGAAGGAGAGCACCACGCCGAGCACGATCGCGAGCGCGGCGAACGTGTACCACTGCAGCGCGTAGCTCTCGTTCTTCTCGATGCCGAGATCCGCGCGCGGCCAGTCGCGCGCGAGCCCATCGCCGGCGTCGGAATGCTGCTCGATCACGAGCGGCTGGAGAGCGAGCCCGGTCTCGGCGGCGTACGCGGCGATGTCGAGGTTCTGGCGCACGTTGCCGCCCGGCGACGCGCCGGCCTCGAGCGCGCGCGGCAGCCGCTCGAGCGCGATGCCGTCGATGCGCTGCACGCCCGGCGGCGTGCGCACCTGCGGAGCCGCGCCGGGGGTCGGCGGCGCGGCGATCCAGCCGCGCTCGACGAGCACGTGCCAGCTCGAGCCGCCGAGCTTGAGCGGCGTCACCACCTCGTAGCCCGCACGCGAGCGCCGCATGCGGTTCGCGAGCAGCACCGTGCGATCTGGCACGAACACGCCGCTCGCCGAGACGTGCCGATGAAAGAACGCCACGGCATCGACCGGCCCCGGCGGCAGCTCGAGCGGCGCCGCGTGCGCGGCCTGGTCGAGCTCGCGTGCGAGCGCGCGCTTCGTGTCGGCGCGACGCGACTGCCAGTTGCCGAGCGCGATGAATGCGACGCATGCCAGCGCGGCGAGCGCGAGCGTCCAGACGCGCGGGCGGAAAGAGTATCCTCGGCGCATGCGCTACCTGGTGATCGGCGTGTTCCTGCTGATCGTGGCGAGCCTCTTCTCGGCGCTCTTCTTCGTCTACCACGACCGCGGGCGCTCGACGCGCGCGCTCAAGGCGCTCGCCGTGCGCGTCGGCCTGTCGGTGGGGCTGTTCGCGTTCCTGATGCTCGGCTACTACTTCGGCTGGTTCCGGGACCGTCTATAACCAGTAGACGAAGATAAAGAGTCCCAGCCACACGACGTCGACGAAGTGCCAGTACCACGCCACGCCCTCGAAGGCGAAGTGGTGGTCCGGCGTGAAATGCCCGGCGATGCAGCGGCCGAGGATCACGGAGAGCATGATCGCGCCACAGGTGACGTGGAAGCCGTGGAAGCCGGTGAGCATGAAGAAGGTCGAGCCATAGGCGCCGGTCGAGAGCTTGAGGTTGAGCTCGCTGTAGGCGTGGGCGTACTCGGAGATCTGGCAACCGAGGAACGTCAGGCCGAGCGCGATGGTGAGCGCCATGAAGAGGATCAGCTGGCCGCGGCGGTTCTCCTTCAGCGCCCAGTGCGCGATCGTCACGGTCACGCCCGATGAGAGCAGAAGCAGCGTGTTGATCGCCGGGATGCCCCACGCGCCCATGGGCGAGAACTCTTCCATGAAGCCCGGGCCCGCCGACGGCCAGTGCGAGGCGAACCCGGGCCACAGCAGTGCATTGCTCTCGATGCTCGCGAGATCGGGCACCGAGTACTGCCGTACCCAGAAGAGCGCGCCGAAGAACGCGCCGAAGAACATCACCTCGGAGAAGATGAACCAGCTCATTCCCCAGCGGAACGAGACATCCTCCCAGCGGCCGTAGCGACCGCCCTCGGACTCGCGGATCAGGTCGCCGAACCAGCGCACCATCATGTAGAGCAGCAGCAGGAGCCCGGCGCCGATCGACACCCAGCCGCCGCGATTGCCGTTGAACAGGAACACCGCGCCAACCGCCATCAGGAAGAGCGCCGCCGCGCCCATGATCGGCCAGGGCATCGGCGAAGGCACCGCGTAGTGGGCCTGCCGCTGGGGGGTGGTTGCACTTTGCGCCATGTTGTTCTCCCTTTAGCTCAGCTTTTGCCTGCGCGGCCGGCGACTTCGAAGAAGGTGTAGGAAATCGCGATGCTGGTCACGTCCTTGGGCAGCTTCGGGTCGACCACGAACACGACTGGCATGCGCCGGCTCTCGCCCGGGCCGAGCGTCTGCTGCGTGAAGCAGAAGCACTCGATCTTCTTGAAGTAGTCGGCGGCAATCGCCGGGCCGTAGCTCGGCACCGCCTGCGCCGTGACGGCGACCGGCTGGTCGTTGCGCACCTCGTACTCCACCGTGGCAAGCTCCCCGGGATGGACGTCGATATGGTTGACCAGCGGCTTGAAGCGAAACGCGAGCCCATGCGCATTGGCGTCGAACTCGATCGTCACCTTGCGCGCGAGATCCACCTGGCTATTGCGCGGCTGCGCCGCGACTTCGCCCAGCGCATTGAGGCCGAGCGCCTCGCACACGCGGTAGTAGAGCGGCACCAGCGCGTAGCCGAAGCCGAACATGGCGACCGCGACGATCGCGAGGCGCACGAAGAGCCGGCGGTTTTGCTCGCGCAGCGTCATCGCCCCATGAGCCAGAACTTGGCGATGATGCCGACGAAGAAGGCGAGGGCCACGGTGGCGAGGATCAGCGCGGTTCTAGCGTTTTTGCTCACATAACCCATCACTTGAAGGAATAACCCATCACTTCAGTACCGGCTGCTTCTCCCAGGTGTGATACGGCACGGGCGTCGGCAGGTCGGTCCAGTCGAGCGAGTCCGCGCCTTCCCAGGGCTTCTGCGGCGCGGTCGCGCCGCTCTTCAGCGTGGTGAACAGGTTGTAGAGGAAGATGAGCTGCGACACCGCGAAGCCGAAGGCGCCGATCGACGAGACCTTGTTCCAGGTCTCGAACATCAGCGGATAGTCGGGGACGCGCCGCGGCATGCCTGCCATGCCGAGGAAGTGCTGCACGAAGAAGATCATGTTGAAGAAGATCAGCGTCAGCCAGAAATGCCACTGGCCGAGCGTCTCGTTGTACATCCTGCCGGTCCACTTCGGCAGCCAGAAATAGATGCCGGCGAAGGCCGAGAACATGGCGCCCGCCACCATCACATAGTGGAAGTGCGCCACGACGTAATAGGTGTCCTGGAGCTGGATGTCGATCGGCACCAGAGAAAGCACCAGGCCGGTGAAGCCGCCGAGCGTGAAGAGGAACAGGAAGCCGATGGCGAAGAGCATCGGCGTCTCGAACGAGAGCGAGCCCTTCCACATCGTCGACACCCAGTTGAAAACCTTGACCCCGGTGGGAACCGCGATCAGCGTCGTCGCGTACATGAAGAAGAGCTGCCCGGTGACCGGCATGCCTACCGTATACATATGGTGGGCCCAGACGATGAACGACAGGATCGCAATCGCGGCCGTGGCGTAGACCATGGACGCATAGCCGAAGAGGGGCTTGCGCGAGAAGGCCGGGATCACCTGCGAGATGACGCCGAACGCCGGCAGCGCGATGACGTAGACCTCCGGATGGCCGAAGAACCAGAAGATGTGCTGGTAGAGCACCGGGTCGCCGCCGCCCGCGGCGTTGAAGAACGTGGTGCCGAAGTGCCGGTCGGTGAGCGTCATGGTGACCGCGCCCGCGAGCACCGGCATGACCGCGACGAGCAGGTAGGCGGTGATCAGCCAGGTCCAGCAGAACATCGGCATCTTCATGAGCGTCATGCCGGGCGCGCGCATGTTGAGGATGGTGGTGATGATGTTGATCGAGCCGAGGATCGAGCTCATGCCGAGGATATGCACGGCGAAGATCGTGAAATCCATGCCGATGCCCTGCTGCACCGTGAGCGGCGCGTACAGCGTCCAGCCGGTGCCGGGGGCGCCGCCCGGCATGAAGAACGAAAGCATGAGCAGCGTCGCGGCGAAGGGCAAGAGCCAGAAGGACCAGTTGTTCAGGCGCGCGAACGCCATGTCGGGCGCGCCGATCATCATCGGGATCTGCCAGTTCGCAAAGCCGACGAACGCCGGCATGATCGCGCCGAAGATCATGATCAGGCCGTGCATGGTCGTCATCTGGTTGAAGAAGTCCGGGTTGACGAGCTGCAGCCCGGGTTCGTAGAGCTCCGCGCGGATGACGAGCGCCATCATGCCGCCAGCGAAGAACATGATGCCCGCGAACCACAGGTAGAGCGTGCCGATGTCCTTGTGGTTCGTGGTGGTGATCCAGCGCATGATGCCGCTGTAGCCACCGTGGTGGTCGTGATGCTCGTCCCCGTGATCGTGTTCGTGGCCGTGGGTACCGATGACTGCGCTCATGCTCTTCCCTCTATTTGTGCCGTGCTCTTACTTCGGCCGGCTGCACGATGCCGGACTTGTTGCCCCAGGAACTGCGCTCGTAGCTGGTGACCGCCGCGATGTCGGTGTCGGAGAGCTGCTTGCCGAACGCCTGCATCGCCGTGCCCGGCTTGCCGTTCAGCACGATGTCCATGTGGCCTTCCTTCGCCCCGTTGACCACCTTGGAGCCCGCGAGCGGCGGGAACGCGGGCGGCGTGCCGCGGCCGTTCGCCTGGTGGCAGGCGACGCAGTTCGCGCCATAGACCTTCTCGCCCTGCGCGACGAGCTCCTTCGGATCCCACTTCTTGTTGATGTCCTCGGCCTGCGCAGCGGCGGCCTGCTTCTGCTGCGCGACCCACTTGGTGTAGTCGTCCTGCGAGACCACGCGCACCACGATCGGCATGAAGCCGTGCTCCTTGCCGCAGAGCTCGGCGCACTGGCCGCGGTAGGTGCCGAGCTTGTCCGCGCGGAACCAGATGTCGCGGATGAAGCCCGGGATCGCGTCCTGCTTCACGCCGAACGCCGGCACCCACCACGCGTGGATCACATCCGCCGCGGTGGTGAGCACGCGGACCTTCTTGCCGATCGGCACGACCAGCTCGCGGTCGACCTCGAGGAGATAGTGCTCGTCCTTCTGCGCCCCGGCATCGATCTGCTCGCGCGGCGTGGCGAGCATCGAGACGAAGCTGATGCCTTCGCCTTCGCCCTTCAGGTAATCGTAGCCCCACTTCCACTGGAAGCCGGTCGCCTTGATGGTGAGATCCGGGCTGGAGGTGTCCTTCTGCGCGATCACGGTCTTGGTCACCGGCCAGGCGATGACGATGAGGATCAGCGCCGGGATGATGGTCCAGAGGATCTCGACCGTGGTGTTCTCGTGGAACTGCTCCGCCGGGTGGCCGCGCGATTTGCGATGCGCGAAGCAGGCGTAAAACATGAAGCCGAACACGCCGACGAAGATGACGATGATCAGCCACATCACGTACTGGTGCAGGTGGTCGATCTCCTGCGCCATCGCCGAGGCGGGCGCCGGGAAGTACCACTCGAGCGCCTGCGCGCTGGTGGCGGCGAGCGCGGCGTAGAGGCCGCCGAGCGCGCAAAGGAGCTTCGATCCCTTCATCTTGTTCTTTCCCCGAATCTAGATCCGCAGTCTTCTCTCGAGCTCCGCGGCGAACGCGGCGCGCGACTCATCATCCAGGTGCCGCCCGAGCTCGAGCGACTGCTCGGCCCCGCGCAGCACGACGTGCCGGCCGCGCGTCTCCACATGCACCGCGCGCGCGTCGAGCTCGTAGCGCGCAACGCGCTCGGCGTGCGCCACCTCGATCGCAAGGCGCCCGCGGTCGAGCACGATGCGCTCGTAGTCGGTCGCGTGGCGCGCCTGCAGCAGGAAGGCCGCGCCGAGCAGCAGCACCTCGAGCCCGGCGAACGGCAGGATCAGCCAGGCGCCGACGAGCGCGAACCCCGTGCCGATCGCGAGCGCCGCCACGCCGAGTGCCGCGAAAACGCAGGCCAGTCCGCCCGGAGAAATCGAGACATTGCGCTTGAGGATCACGCTGAAGCCGCGCGCGCCCTCGTGGAACGGCAGCTCGCGCCGCGCATTTTCCCACGGTGATTCGAGGGCGGGCGTGCTCACTGAGCCGCGTAAATTACCACAGGAGAATGCGCGCTCTCAAGAAAAACGCTTGAAAACACGCACTGTTTTGACTGCCGGCGCGGCGTCGGCGCGACGCCATGCATGGCCGTACACCACTTCATAGGTGGCGGTGAGCGGCGCGGCGCGCAACGCCTTCAGGTATCCGCGGCCGGCGAGCCCGCGCGGCCGATCGGCGCGCGCGTTGGTCTGTCCGCTCGCGCGCAGGTCATCGAGGAGCCGCGCACCCGAGCCGTATTCGATGCGCAGGAGCTCCATGTCCATCACCGGCGCGCCGTAGCCGGCGCCGATCAGCATGTCGCCGAGGTCGTGCATGTCGATGAACTCGTGCACGCGCGCTGCGCCCGCGGCGGCGCGCAGCTCCTTCAGCGTGTCGGGCCCGAGCGTGCTGAACATGAGGAGTCCCTCGGGCGCGAGCACGCGCGCGAATTCGCGGAACGCCGCGAGCGGCTCGCTCGTCCAGTGCAGCGCCATGTTGCACCACACGAGCTCCACGCTTTGCGTCTCGAGCGGCAGCCGCGCCATATCGCCGCACAGCCCAAGTACATTGCCCCTGAACCAGCGGCGTGGCCGCGGCAGCATGCCGAGCGCGTAGTCCAATGCAACCACTTGGACACCGCGATAGCGCCGCGCCAGGGTGGCGGCGTCGCGCGCCGGTCCGCTGCCCGCATCGAGCACACGGCGCGGCGCGAGCTTTACGTAGTCGAGCCGCTCGCGCATGCGCGTGGCGACTTCCGCCTCCAGCCGCGAAGCGCCCGCGTAACTGCGCGCCGCGCGCTCGAAGCGCCGGCGCGCCGCACGCTCGTCAATGGCGCTCGAGCGCGCGCTCAAGCGCCGCGGCCACCGCGAGCGTGTGCCGGTCGGCGTTCGCCGTGCCGCAGACCGTGAGCCCCACTGGCGCGCTGCCCGGCTCGTGGCAGGGCAGGCTCGCCGCGCAGCCGTCGAGGAAGTTGACGAGCCCGGTGTTGCGCAGGATGCGCATGTTCCAGCGCACGTAATCGTCCATGCTCGCCTCGGTCTGCGCGATGGTCGGCGCCACGCAGGGCACGGTAGGCATGAGGATGGCGTCGTACGGCGCTGCGACGGCGGCGATTTCGCGCATGTAGGCGGCGCGCAGCTCACCGAGCGCGACATAGTCGGGCCCGCTGATGTCCTTGCCGAGCAGCAGGCGCTGGCCGACGCGCGGGTCGTACTCGGCGAGGCGGTCGAGGTACGGCCGATGGATCTGGTAGGCCTCGGCGCCGGCGTAGCCGCCGCCCTTGAAGTACTCCGCCTGGCGATCGAACGCCGGCACCGCTCGCTCGTCGATCAGCGCGCCGCGCCCGGAAAAGCGGCGCAGCGCGGCATCGAACGCGCGCTCCACGTCGGGGTCGAGATCGGCAAGCGCGGAAGAGCGCGGCAGCAGGAGCCGCAGGCCGCGCACGTCGAGCGCGGGCAGCTCCGCCGCCACCGAGTCCAGGGTGAAGGACAGCGGAAAGGCACCCTCGCGCGGCACGCGGCGCGCGGTGGGCTTCCAGCCGGCGACACCGCAGAGCGCCGCCGGCGCGCGAATCGAGCCGCGCGTGTCGGTGCCGAGCGCCATCACGCACATGCCTTCGGCCTGCGCCACCGCCGCGCCCGAGGACGAGCCGCCGGGCACGCGTCCCGCGGCGCGATCCCACGGATTGCGCGGCGTGCCGTAGTGGGGATTGAGGCCGACCCCGCCGAAGGCGAACTCCACCATGTTGGTGCGCCCGAGCAGGATCGCACCCGCGGCGCGCAGCCGGGCGACAGCGGCAGCGTCCTGCTTCGCCTCGAGCGCGAGCACCTTGGACCCTGCCCTGGTGACGTCGCCGGCGACGTCGAACAAATCTTTGAGCGACACCGGCAGCCCATCGACCATCGAGCGCCGCACGCCGCGCTTGCGCAGCGCGTCGGCGTGATCAGCGTCGGTGCGCGCCGCCTCCTCGTAGACCTTGAGAAAGGCGCGCGGGCCTTCGCCATAGGCGGCGGCGATGCGCGCGAGCGCGGCCTCGACGAGCTGGCGGCTCGTAGTGCGCCCGGCGGCAAGGTCGCTCGCGAGCTGGGCTACAGTCCACATGGGGCGTGGATATTATGCGTTGGAACATCGCGGCCGTACTCTTCGGCGGCAGCTGCTTTCTCTGCCGCGGCGCCGCGCGCGAGCTCCTTTGCCGCGCCTGCGATGCCGACCTGCCGCGCCTCGCGCGGCCGCTCTGCCCGCGCTGCGCGCTGGAATCGCCGCGCGGCGAGCTCTGCGGGCGCTGCCTGAGCGAGGCGCCGGCGTACGACGCGACGCAGGCCGCCCTCGCCTACGAATTCCCCGCCGACGCGCTCGTGCAGGCGCTCAAGTTCCGCGGCGAGCTCGCGCTCGCGCCGCTCCTCGCGGCGCTCCTCGCCGAGCGCGCGCGCGCCGAACGCGCTGACCTGGTAATGGCAGTGCCGCTCTCCGCCGAACGATTACGCCGCCGCGGCTACAACCAGGCGCTCGAGATCGCACGCCACCTGCACGGCGGAAGGCTCGAGCTCGCGCTGTGCGAGCGCACGCGCGACGCGCCGCCGCAGATGGAGCTGCCCTATGAGGCGCGCCAGCGCAACGTGCGCGGCGCCTTTCGCTGCACCCGGCGGCTCGATGGCGCTATCGTCGCCGTGGTCGACGACGTCATGACGACCGGCGCCACGCTCAACGAAATCGCGCGTACGCTGAAGGCCGCGGGCGCTGGCCGAGTCGTCAACTGGGTCGTGGCGCGAACCATGCCGCATGCTTGACATCGTCCTCGTTCATCCCGAGATCCCGCCGAACACCGGCAACGTGATCCGTCTCGCCGCGAACACCGGCGCGCGCCTGCACCTCGTGCGGCCGCTCGGCTTCACGCTGGACGACAAGCAGCTGAAGCGCGCCGGGCTCGACTATCACGAATACGCCGGCATGCAGGTGCACGCATCGTGGGACGCGCTCGCGCAGGCGATGACCGGGCGGCGCATGTTCGCCTTCGCGACCAGCGCCGAGCGCCTCTTCACCGACGTGCGCTACGCAGCCGACGATGTGCTGGTGTTCGGCCGCGAGGCCGATGGCCTGCCGCCGGAAATCCTCGCCCAGTTTGCGCCGCAGGCGCGCCTGCGGCTGCCGATGCGGCCCGGGAATCGGAGCGTCAACCTCTCGAACGCGGTGGCCGTCGCCGTGTTCGAAGCCTGGCGCCAGCTCGGCTTTTCCGGCGGACGCTAGTGCTCCATGCTAGTGCTCCATCTTCGACTCGCGCGCGAGCAGGCGCTCGACCGCGGCGGCGGGAGTGATGCGCGCGTCGAGCACGGCACACACCGCGTCGCTCACCGGCATCTCGACGCGATGCCGGGCGGCGAGCTTCGCCACCTCGCGCGCTGAATGCACGCCTTCGGCGACGTGGCCGAGCGTGGCGACGATGTCGTCGAGCGAGCGGCCGCGCGCGAGCTCGAGGCCGACACGGCGGTTGCGCGAGAGGTCGCCGGTCGCCGTGAGGATGAGATCGCCGGCGCCGGCGAGGCCCATGAACGTTTCGGGCTGCCCGCCGAGCGCGGCCCCCAGGCGCGCGATCTCCGCGAGCCCGCGCGTGATGAGCGCGGCACGCGCGTTCAGGCCGAGCCCCATGCCGTCGGAGATGCCGGCGGCAATCGCCATGACGTTCTTCACCGCGCCGCCGATCTCCACGCCGACGAGATCGGTGCTGTAGTAGACGCGCATGCGCCCGCCATGCAGCGTCGCCGCCGCGGCGCGGGCGAAATCAGCGTCGTCCGCAGCGAGCGTCAGCGCGCACGGCAAACCGCGCGCCACTTCTTCCGCGAACGAAGGTCCGGAGAGCGCGCCGAAGCGCCCCTTGCTTCCGAGCGCGGCGCGCGCGATCTGGTGGGGCAGCTCGCCCGTGCCCTCCTCGAAGCCTTTGCAGAGCCACACCAGCGGCGCCGGCGTGTCGAGCGCGCCGAGCAGCGCGCGCAGGCCGGCCACCGGCGTCGCGGCAAGCAGCAGCTTGGCGTCGCGCGTCGCCTCGGCTATGTCGGCGGTGACACGAACCGTCGAGGGAAGCTCGAAGCCCGGCAGGTAGCGCTCATTGCGGCGGGTGGCGCCGATGCTCGCCGCCTGCGCGGCATCGCGCGCCCACAGCGACACCTCGAGGCGCGCGGCGAGCACGCAGCTGATCGCGGTGCCCCAGGCGCCAGCGCCGAGCACCGCCGCCTTGGTCATAAATGGGGCATCAGTTGCGCGCTGCTTGGACTGGGGCAGCGCCCGACGCGGCCTGCTGTTGCTGCTGCAGGTACAGCCCCTCGAACGAGAGCGGCGCGAGGACCACCGCCGGGAAGCCGCCGCGCGCCACCATGTCCTGGATCGTCTCGCGCAGATAGGGGTAGATCACCGTCGGGCAAGCAATGCCGAGCAGCGGCGGCAGCTCCTGCGGCGACACGCCGCGCACCTGGAAGATGCCGGCCTGGCGCGCCTGCGCGAGGAACAGCGTCCGCTCGCCGGCGCGGGCCGTCACCGTCGCGGTGACCGTGACTTCGTAGTAGCCGTCGGCGAAATTGTCGGCGCCGGTGTCGATCTGCACCTCGAGCTGCGGCTGCAGCTGCTCGAGGAACACCTTGGGCGCGTGCGGGATTTCGAGCGAGCTGTCCTTGAGGTAGATCTTCTCTATCTGGAAAGTCGCCTGCGCCTGGGCATCGGGTCCCTGCTGCTGTCCTGTCATGTCGCGGCCTCGAGTAGTGGGTCGAGCCCGCCCTGGCGCTCGAGCTCGTAGAGATCGTCGCAGCCGCCGACATGGCGCTCGCCGATCCAGATCTGCGGCACGGTGCGCCGGCCGCCGCTCTTTTGCATCATCTCGGCGCGCCGCGCGGGCTCGAGGTCGACGCGGATCCTGTCGATGGCGACGCCTTTTTGCGCGAGCAGCCGCTCGGCCGCCTGGCAGAACGGGCAGGCCGCGGTGCAGTACATCAGCACCTTCGGCAACTCATTTCTCCAGTGGCAGCCCGGCGTCCTGCCACGCCTTGATGCCGCCCGAGAGATGGGTGACGCGCGTGAAGCCGGCCTTCTTCAGCGCCGCGGCCGCCTTGCCGGCGCGCTCGCCGCGGCCGTCGCAGTAGACGATCACGGGTCGCTCCCTGCGCTTGAGGAGATCCGGCGTCGGCGCATCGAGACGCGCGAGCGGCACATTCTTTGCGCCGAGCACGTGGCCGGCGGCGAACTCGGCCGGGTCGCGCACGTCGAGGATCACCGCGTCCTCGCGATTGATGAGATGCGTGGCCTGGGCGGGATTCACCCACGGGCCGCCGGTCGTGCGCCGCACGAGCGGCCACAGCAGCATCGCGCCGGAAACGAGCGCGGTGACCAACAGGAGAAGGTTGTTGCGGACGAAATCCACGCGGAGCGCGACATTATAATTCAGCGCGATGGCGAAGCTTGTGCTCCTGCGCCATGGCGAGTCGACGTGGAACCGGGAAAACCGCTTCACCGGCTGGACCGACGTCGATCTCGCGCCGAGCGGCATCGAAGAAGCCCGCAATGCCGCCCGGAGCCTCATGTCCGGCGGTTACGAGTTCGACATCGCGTTCACGTCGGTGCTCAAGCGCGCGATCCGCACGCTCTGGATTGCGCTCGACGAGCTCGATCGCCTGTGGCTGCCGGTGGAGAAGAGCTGGCGCCTGAACGAACGCCACTACGGCGCGCTGCAGGGACTCAACAAGGCAGAGATGGCCGCGAAGTTCGGCGAGGCACAGGTGCTCACCTGGCGGCGCAGCTACGACGTCCCGCCGCCCGAGCTGGCACCGACGGATGAGCGCTACGAGGGCAATGACCCGCGCTATGCCGGCGTCACGGTGCCGCGCACCGAGTGCCTGAAAGACACCGTGGCGCGCGTGCTGCCTTACTGGAACGGCACCATCGCGCCCGCCGTGCGCGCTGGCCAGCGCGTGCTGATCGCGGCGCACGGCAATTCCCTGCGCGCGCTGGTGAAGCACCTCGACGGCATCGGCGACGCCGAGATCGTCGGGCTCAATCTCCCGACCGGCATTCCGCTCGTCTACGAGCTCGACGAAGCGCTTCGTCCGCGCAAGCATTACTACCTCGGCGATGCCGCCGAAATCGCGCGGCGCATCGCCGCGGTGTCGGCGCAAGGCAAGGCCAGGGTCTGATCCGGCCGGCTGCGCTCGTGCTCGCCGTAGGACTCAATGCGGCGGCGCTCGCCGCGCAAGGCGCGCCGGGCGAGCGCGACCTGACCGAGCTGCGCGCGCGCATTGCCGAGCTGCAGAGAAGCCTCGATGAAAAGACCGCCGAGCGCGACGAGGCGCGCGACGCGCTGCGCGAGTCGGAGCGCGCGATATCGGAGGCCAACCGGACGCTCGCGGCGCTTACCC
>WNFR01010500.1_pt1 | contig 14104 bp, 13 predicted proteins | sample 5400221 | NCBI WGS metagenome assembly WNFR01 (sample SAMN13153357, study PRJNA577476) | soil metagenome | isolation source: 40 cm soil under Madrone tree | place: USA:California | collected 2016-06-14 | reverse complement strand
CAGAAGCCGCAGCCGAATTGCTGCCCGCGGGCGTGAGCATTGCGGCTGCGTTTCACAATTTGAGCGCGGAGTTGTTGACGGGAGATGCGCCGATCGATTGCGACGTGCTCGTCTGCAGCGACGATGAGAAGGCCAAGCAATTGGCCACGGATCTCTCCGCGAAAATTCCGGGAGTGCGCGCACTGAATGGAGGAAAGCTGGAGAACGCTCGCATCGTAGAGTCGATCACGGCATTGCTGATTGGGCTGAATATCCGCTACAAGGTCCATAGCGCGGGGTTGCGGTTTACGGGATTACCAGCAAAGTAGTGGGACAGCCATTTCTGGCTGTCCGCCTTTGCTCCGACTTTGCTCGGCGGACCGCCAACTGGGAGAGCCAATCCTCGCTGTCTACGGCGACACTCCTACCGAACCTGCCGCTCCAACGATTTGCGGTCCCACTTCCCCAAGTCGGCGGCCGCGTCATACGTGCTCTGGAGGAATTCCATCAGCGCAGCTTTCGGAGAAGCCGCGGCTCGCACATCGTCATACATCAGCAGAAACTCCTTCATCTGCGGATGATAGAAAGCCGCTGACGACCGAACGCGCTGCTCCGCAAAACCCACCGGCTCCGGCGCCGCATAGGAGTAAAAAGCAGGCCCCTTGATGTCCCCTCCACCGGGCCAGAATCCGGCGCTGCTGACTTCGTGCGAGTACGCCTCCCTGGTAATCGAATCAGCGCCAGGCCGCTCCGGCGCCGTTCTGCCAGAGAAGCGGGTCACCGCAAGATCGAAGCTGCCCCAGAAAAAATGTACCGGGCTTGCTTTGCCCTGAAAGCGGCCGCGGAACTCCTTGAATATTTCGTCCACCCAGACAACGATGCGCCAGAATTTGTGAGCCGCCTCCGCGTCATACGATGCGTGAGCGTAGTCTTGCTCGAATGGAATGGGATTCGGAAGCTCGGACGGCACCGTCCAGATGTGCACGTTCACGCCAAGTTCGCCCAGCGCCGCCATGAACCTTTTATAAAATTCCGCAACACTTTGCGGCCCCAGAGCCATGGTGACGACGCGGCCGTCGCTGCTCTCGATGCTCAGCCGATGATCGATGAAATCGAAGTGCACTTCGATGGCGCGCTGCTGATATGGCATCGCCGACGTGGTCATGCCCCGCGCAGTGACGTAGAACGGCACGTTCCACCAGTGATTGACCAGCGGGCACAATTTCAGGCGCACTTTTCCGACGATCTGCGCCCACATGTGCAAAGTACTCTGGGTGTCTTTCCAGGAGTCGAACGGCAGCGCGGGCAGCTCTTCGCTATCGCTTACCCTGCTACGCATAGGTTCTGGCGTCATGACTTTGCATCCTTGCACACCAATGTACACCCGAAAACAATAGCTCGCTAAGGGAGTGTGGCCTGCGACTTTTCGCGCCCTGGAAGCGCGGCGGACAGCCAGAAATGGCTGTCCCACTGTTATAATGGGGCTATGAAAGCACATGTTTGGGTGATGCCGAAACGCACGGTTCTTGATCCGCAGGGACAAACTATCCAACACGCGCTCTCCGGGCTCGGGTATGAGCAAGTGCGGGATGTGCGCCAGGGAAAGTTTTTCGTCTTGAACCTCGACGGCTGGAGCCGTGACGAGGCGCAATCGCAGCTCGAGCGCATTTCCAAGGAAGTCCTCACCAACCCGGTGATTGAGGAATACCGGTTCGAGATCGTCGACTGAGCGACGAGCAACGTTGCCGCAGGCTCGAAGTCAAGAGGCTTCGTAACTCTTCGAGGACCGCGTGACGCCGCTCGGAAGCTCGGTGTTACGCTTTCGGACTAGCGTCCCGCTAAGGAGACCGCGTTATGTGCGGAATTGTCGGTTATATCGGGCCGAAAAAGGTCGTTCCCGTCGTAATTGAAGGTCTCCGCAAGCTCGAATACCGGGGATATGACTCGGCGGGAATCGCTGTCGTGAACGGCACCAAACTGGAAGTCCGGCGGGCGCCTGGAAAACTGCGCAATCTCGAAGAAGTTCTGCGGAAATCTCCCATCGAAGGCACCTACGGAATCGGCCACACACGCTGGGCCACCCATGGCCGCCCCACCGAAGAAAACGCGCACCCGCATCGCGACTGCACCGGGCAAATTGTAGTGGTGCACAACGGCATCATCGAAAATTACTTGGAATTGAAAGAGCAGTTGCAGCGCGAGGGACACAAGTTCGCCACCGAAACAGATACCGAAATCGTCGCGCACCTGGTGGAAAAGAATTCCAAGAACGCGCCTCTCGAAGAAGCAGTGCGCCGCTCGTTGAAAGAACTGCGCGGCATCTATTCTCTGGTGTTCATGTCGGCGAAGGACCCGCACAAGATCGTTGCGGCGCGCATGGGACCGCCTTCCGTGATCGGGCTCGGGGACGGCGAATTTTTTGTGGCCAGCGACATTCCCGCGTTGTTGGAGCACACGCGCGAAATCTTTTTCCTCGCCGACGGCGATATCGCCGTGCTTACGCGGCAAGGCGTCTGCGTGATGGATCATGACGGCCGGCCCGTCAACCGCCCCGCGCAACACGTCGCCTGGGACCCCATCATGGCGGAAAAGGGCGGCTACAAGCATTTCATGCAGAAGGAAATTTTCGAGCAGCCGCGCGCCGTGCGCGACACCCTGCTGGGCCGCATCTCGCAGGACACCGGAAAGATTTTCCTCGATGAAATGCAGATTACCGAGGAGCAGTTTCGGGAATTCGATCATGTCGACGGCAAGACGCTGACCGTGTGCATCAGCCAGTCCGGGGAAACCGCGGACACGCTAGCTGGCCAGCGCGAGGCCAAACTGAAGGGTTCGCCGACGCTGGCCATTTGCAACGTGATGGGCTCGATGGTGACTCGCGAAGCCGCCGGTACGATTCTGACCCACGCCGGCCCGGAAATTGGCGTGGCCTCCACAAAAGCGTTTACTTCGCAACTGACCGCCCTGCTTCTGTTGGCCGCGCACCTGGGGCAAGTTCGCGGCAAATTGACCGGCGATGCCGCCAAGAGTTTGCTCCAGGAATTTACGCGCATCCCTCACAAGATCGAAACGGTTCTGCAAGGCGACGAAACCGGCCTGTACGAGACGCTCGCGCGCCAGTTCTTTCGCAACACCGACTTTCTGTATCTCGGACGCGGCATTCATTACCCGATTGCGCTCGAAGGCGCGCTGAAGCTAAAGGAAATTTCCTACATTCACGCGGAAGGCTATCCCGCCGGCGAAATGAAGCACGGACCAAACGCGCTGATCGACGAGAATCTTCCCGTGGTGGTTCTCGCTACGCACGACAAAAACGATCCGGATTCGGTCACGCGCTATGAAAAAAGTGTCTCCAACATCCAGGAAGTCCGCGCGCGCGACGGCATCGTGATTTCCATTGTGACCACCGGCGACCATCTTGCCCGCGAAGCGTCCAACCACGTGATCGAAATTCCCCCGGCTCCGGAGCTGCTCTCGCCGTTGCTCGAAATCATTCCACTCCAACTCCTGGCGTATCACATCGCCGTGCGTCGCGGCTGCGACGTAGACCAGCCGCGCAATCTCGCAAAATCCGTCACGGTAGAGTGACGCACTCTACACGGCACCCGCCAGCAACCGTTTTTCGGTAAACTAAGCGCATGCGCGTGCGTAACGTCTCCATCGCATTCTCCCTTGCAGCTGCCTTCGCAATTTCGACCCAGGCGCAAACAGCGCCAGCTACCCCTGCGGCAACTGCGCCTCTTCGCGAAATCCGCGCGGAGGGCCTGAAATCCCTGCCCGAGCCGCAAGTCGCCGCGTTAAGCGGCCTGCAAATCGGCGCGCAAGTCGGAAAAGATGATTTGCAGTCCGCCGCGGACAAGTTGGTGCAAAGCGGCCTCTTTTCCAAAGTCCGATACAATTTTCAATCGCGCATCGATGGTGTGGCTCTGACCTTCCACGTGGAAGAAGCGCCCCGCGTTCCTGCCTACTTCGACAATCTGCCGTGGTTCGCGGATAGCGAGCTGAACGAAGCCATCCGCGCCAAGCTAGCGTTTTATGACGGCACGCTGCCCGAAACCGGCGGCGTGGTTGACCAAGCCGCCGACGGCATCGCGCAATTTCTTGTCACGCGCGGGCTGCAAGCCGCCGTCGAACACCAAGTCGTGCCCAATCCTTTTGGTGACGGCAGCGTGCAGCTGTTTCGCATCAATGCCGACGCCCTGCGCATCGCCACCGTCGAATTCAGCGACCCCGCGCTCAATTCCTCGCAGGCCGTTCGGCAGGAGCTTCCCGAATTGCTCGGAAAGCCGTATTCGCGAACCGCCATTGACATGTTTTTGACCGAGCAGATTCGCCCGACTTTTTTGCAGAAAGGGTTTCTACGCGCAAAACTCGGTCCGCCGGAAGTACGCCTCAGCGGAAACCCAAATAAAAAGCTGCCCGAGCAAATTCCGGTTTATGTACCGGTGAATCCCGGCGCGCTGTATCACTGGAAAGGCGTGGAGTGGAGCGGAAATAGTGTGCTGCCCTCCGCCGCGCTGACCAACAGTCTCGGATTGAAATCCGGCGATGTCGCCGATGGCATGGCCATTGAAGCGGGCTGGGAGCGCGTCCGCGACGAGTACGGACGCCGCGGGTACATGCAGGCAAAGGTGGAACCGGCGGCCACCTACGACGATGCAGCGCACACGGTCTCGTATCGCGCGCGCGTCGATGAGGGAAAGCCCTTTCACTTCGGCTCGATGGTGATCACCGGATTGTCCGTCAACGCCGAAAGACGTCTGCGCGACGCGTGGCCGATCCCGCAAGGCCAACTATTCGACAAAGCGAGGTTCGAGGAGTTTTTGACCAAGCTGCAGGCGCACTCGAAGGAGATTTTCCTCGATCTGCCAATCCACTACGATGAAGTTGGCCACTGGCTGCAACCCAACGAAGCAAAGGGAACGGTCGACGTTCTCCTCGACTTCAAGTAAGCTCCGCCGCGCTCCAGTTCCGGTTTCCGGGTCTCCGGTTTCCGGCACGAGGCCTTTTGCAGCCGCGCTGCATCGTTACAGTGCGTTATACTGATTGCCGATGAGTGCCTTCGTTCCAATTCGCGTTCCGACAAATTCGAGCGTTTCGCCCGAGCAAAAAGAAACCTTGCTCCTCACGCGTCTTGCCGACGCCGGTTCTCTGATCGTTGCGCTCTCCGGAGGCGCCGACTCCGCATACTTGGCCTGGGCCGCGCAGCGTGCACTCGGCGAACGCGCCCTTTCGGTCACCGCGCTTTCTCCAAGCTTTTCCGCGCACGACCGCGCCGCCGTCGACGAATTTGTGCGCGGCTTCCGAATCCATCACGAATTTATCGACACGCATGAGATGGAAAATCCCGCGTATCGCGCGAACGCCGCCGACCGCTGCTTCTACTGCAAAGATGAGCTTTTCTCCGTGCTGGACGCGATGGCGCAACAGCGAGGATTCCGCGCGACCGCGTACGGAGTCAACGCGGACGACACGCTCGACTTCCGCCCCGGTCATCGCGCCGCGAAGGAGCATCGCGTGCTCGCTCCGCTGCTCGATGTCGGTCTGCGCAAATCAGAAATTCGCCAACTATCACAACGCGCAGGATTGCCAACTTGGGACCGTCCCGCCTCCGCGTGCCTCGCCTCCCGCGTGCCCTATGGCACCGAAGTTACGCCGGAGCGGCTGACGCTGATTGAACGCGGCGAAGAGGCGCTGCGCGAACTTGGCTTCCGGCAGTTTCGCGTGCGTTTGCATGACAAACTCGCGCGCGTGGAAATCGCGCCGGAAGAGATGGAGCGCGCGTTCTCGAAGGAAACCAGCGCCGCGATTTCCCAAGCGCTGAAGCGTGCCGGCTTCACGTATGTCGCGCTGGACCTCGAAGGCTATCGCCAGGGCTCGCTGAACGAATCACTGCCGCACCAGAAACGCTCTTGAGCGCACTCCGCGTTCGGAACATAATTCCGCACATCTGCGTATCTTCTTTTAGACAGGCTGAGACTGCAGGCTGGCGGCTTTCGCCCGAACTCGCATGGGAGGAATGATGAGACATCGCAATTTCGCGGCCCTGGCAGGCTCACTGTTTGCCGCCCTGGCCGGCGCGGGCTGCGCGATGGGCCCATCCGTCAGCGGGAGCTTCGACCGCACGCTCAGCGTCAGCGGACCGATTCGCCTCGAACTCAACAATACTTCGGGCGACGTTTCCATCACGGGCAGCGCTGACGGAAAAGTGCACGTGCATGGCGATGCCCGCGCCTCGGGTATGGGATTTGAAAGCCCCGAGAAACGCCTCAATGAGCTGCTCGCCAGCCCGCCCGTCGAGCAGCATGGAAACACAGTTCGCATCGGCGAGGAGATGCGCCGCCTGCGCAATGTCAGCGTCTCCTACACGATCGAGGTTCCGCACGACACGGAGATTGCTTCCGCGGTGCTTTCCGGCGCGCAAACAATTCAAGATGTACGCGGCCCCGTAAAAGCCGAAGCCGCTTCCGGGTCTATTCGCGTGAGCCACATCGAGCGGCAAACGCAGCTCTCCACGTTGAGCGGGTCGATTCGCGCAGACAATATTGGCGACGATATTCGCGCTAACAGTGCATCGGGCACGGTCACCGTTTCCGACATCAAAGGCGATGTGCGCATCAGCGCTCTTTCCGGATCGACGCAAATCATCAAGCCGGGCGGACGCGTCGACGCGTCTACTGCGACCGGCTCGGTGGATGTGCAAGGAGCGACCAGCGACGTGAAAGCGCATGCCGCGTCCGGACGCGTGAACGTGCAGGGGAATCCGGGCGCGAGCAGCTATTGGGATCTCAAGACCGCTTCAGGGAGCGTGCAGTTAGGTGTCCCGGCAAACGCAAGTTTTCATTTGGCCGCCGAAGCCGTCTCCGGTGAAATCAAGACGGATATTCCCGTGGTGGTTGAAGAACAGGGCAAGCATTCCCTGCGTGCTCGCGTCGGTAGCGGCAATGGCGGCCGCGTGGAAGTACACACGGTCTCCGGCGAAATTCGCCTGCGCGCCACCTAACTCGCGGCCCCTTAACGAACCCTTACGTTGTGCCCGCCGAAGGTCTCGACCACACAGCAATAAATTGGTCAGCGGAATAAGCTCACTAGCGAAATAAGCCTGCTCACTGTAACGCCGGCACCTTACCGGCGAATAGGCCTGCTCGGGAATAGTTTGCTCGCAGCATAAACTTGTCATCCCGAGCGAAGCGAGGGACCTGCTTTTCTCTCCGCCGCCGATGCCGCGCAATCCACCCGGCACCTCAGTCGCGCGACGCAGCGCTCAACGGAAACTCCGCCGCCACATCGCGCGCCGCCAAAATCGTGTTCACATGAATGCGCACAGTATCCTCAACTCGCCTGGCATATCCGCCGGCCAGTGCGCTCGCCACCGGAATGCCTCGCCGCCGCGCTTCCTCAAACACGCACCGGTCGCGCTCCATCAATCCCTTTTTTGTCAGCGACAATCCGCCCAGCTGATCTTCGCAGAATGGGTCTGCGCCACCGACATAGAACAAAATCTCCGGACGAAATTCATCCAGCGCCTTTTGCACTGCCGGCAGAAGCGCGGCGAGATATTCATCGTCGTCGGCGCGGTCCATCATGTTCAGATCGATGCTCGATGGCGGCTTGTGCGCCGGATAATTATTTTCCTGGTGGATGGAGATCGTGAACACCGAGGCATCGTTGCGAAAAATGGCCGCGGTGCCATTGCCATGGTGCACGTCGGTATCGACCACCATGGCCTTGCGAATCGCGCCGTCCGCTTGCAAGCGCCGGATCGCCACCGCCACATCGTGAATCGCGCAGAAACCCTCGCCATGGTCGGGATACGCATGGTGAAACCCGCCGCCAAGATTCGCGCCGAAGCCGTCACGCAACGCGCACTGCGCGGCAAGAATCGATCCTCCCGCGGCAAGCCATACCGCATCCACCAACTCGCGCGAGTACGGGATTTCCAGCAGCATCACTTCGCTCGCCGTCAATGTGCCGGTCTTGAGCTTGCGCACCCATTCCGGAGTGTGAACGCGTAGGATGTCGGCATCGGTCGCGGGCTCCGGCCGCGCGAAATCCTCGCGACTTGCAATCTTTTCGGCGATCAGCGCTTCCGCAATGAGCCGGAACTTCTGCGAAGGAAAAACGTGCGGGCCTAAATTGAGATCGTATTTATCGTGGTAGACAACCTTGAAGGGCAACATCGGTGTGAATCGTATCTTCTCTGCGAATCTCAGCGAACTCTGCGTCTCTGCGTTGTCTTTTTCTTCTTTCTTCCGTTCTTCTTCTAGGTCTCTAGTTCTCTCGCTCCAAAATAAAATCCGGCAACGTCAACAGCGCCCGCGCATATTCCGAATCTCCGTGCCCGTTAAGGCAAGCCTTAGCGCGACGCGCATACTCATGCGCCAGATTGCGCGCCCGGTCCAGCGCCCCGGATTCCTGGACCAATGCAACGATCGTCTCCGGGCGCACAGAATCAAATTCTTTTTCCTCGAGCACCCGGGCCACTAACTCCCGCGCGTCGCGATGGCCATTCTCCATCGCATAAATCAGCGGCAGCGTGACTTTGCCCTCTTTCAAATCGCTGAGCACCGGCTTGCCAAGCTGCTCGGTCGATGCCGTGAAGTCCAGCAAGTCATCGACCAACTGAAAAGCAAGCCCCGCATAGCGGCCGTATTCCGCCAGCGCCTCTTCTCCAGCGTCTTCAAGCCCGCCGAGCACGGCGCCCAAGCGCGCGCAGCCGCTGAAGAGGCACGCCGTCTTATAAGTTGCCAGGCGCAGGGCGTCCTCTTCGGTCACATCGATGCGCCCGATTTTCTCGAACTGAATCAGCTCGCCTTCCACCATCTTTTGCGTGAGGTCGATCAGAATGTCCAGGATGCGGAAATTTCGCTCTTCCAGCGCCGTCTGAAACGAGAGCATGTACAGCCAGTCGCCCACCAGGACGCTGCGATGATTGCCCCACCGCGAATTCGCCGAAGGCCGCCCGCGCCGCGTGTTCGCGCTGTCGATTACGTCGTCATGAATCAGCGTGGCGCTGTGCAGCAGCTCGACCACGGCGCCCAACCGGATCGCGCTCTCGCTGTTGCTCAGCCCGGCGTAGCGCGCGGAAAGCAGCAACAATGCCGGGCGCAAGCGCTTGCCGCCGCCGCCCAAAAGATAGCTGGTGATCTCGGAAACCGGCTCGAACGCAGCGGAGGTCTGCCGCGTCAACTCCTGCTCTACCAGAACGAGGTCGTCCCGGACGAGGTCAAAAATTTCCCTGGCCGTCAGCAGTGCGATGACTTTCTCCCTGGCCCGCTTCGATCCTGCATCAAATGGCATTGAACAATATCACGAATCACGCGCAGCCATGTGCGGTTGACTCAGTGCGGTTCCGCTGTCACGGATTGTGCCGGCTGGCTGGCGCTTAAGCCGAAAAAGCGCCGGAAATTTTCCGCCGTTGCCAGCGCAATTTGTTCCGTGGCTAAGTTTCTCACACTACCGATAGCCTTCGCTACCTCGCCGACGTAGGCCGGCTCGTTGCGCTTTCCGCGGTAAGGTTGTGGCGCAAGGAACGGAGAGTCCGTTTCAATCAAAAGATTCTCGAGCGGCAAAGCTTTTGCTACGTCGCGAAGGTTCTGCGCCTTCGGATAGGTCGAATTTCCCGCAAACGAAATGAGGAAGCCCAGATCAAGCCCGCGCTTGGCGTCTTCCAGGGTGCTGGTGAAGCAATGCAAAATGCCGCCGAGTCCTGTGCGACGCCAGTTTTGCTCGAGCATCTCCATGCAATCGGCCCAGGCATCGCGGCAATGAATGATGATGGGCAGCTTCGCCTTAGCGGCCAACTCCATCTGCTCGCGAAATACGCGCTGCTGCACGTCGCGCGGGGAATGGTCGTAGAAATAGTCGAGTCCGATTTCGCCGTAGGCGATCACGCGAGGATGCTTCGCGAGTGTCGCGAGCTGCGCGAGGTGTGCGGGCGTGAGGTCCTTGGCCTCATGCGGGTGCGTGCCAACGGTGGCGTAAATCCAATCATGTTGCTCGGCAAAAGGAATCGCCGCGTCCAGCTTCTCCGGCCCAGGCCCCGACCCAATCGCGAGCAAGGTCGTGACGCCAGCCGCGCGAGCGCGCGCCAGCATCGCGTCGCGATCCTCCGCAAATTGCGGAAAATCAATATGCGCGTGGGAATCAATCAATTCCATAAGAGCCGCCAGCCCTAATCGATCCCACGAGTCCCTTGTAGCCGCGCGGCATGCTGCGCCAGGCTCATCTTCGCTCGCAACGTGCTTGTTATGCTCGGATTCTCCATGTCGCATTCCCACTTCAGTGGATTCTCTTCGATATACCTGCTCGCATCAGAGAACTCCCGTCCATCCCGGATGACCCGATCGAAGTAGTTAGGCTGCCAAATCCTGTCTCGCCAATCCAGATCCTGGTGAGCACGTCTGCTTACCTCACCCTTGAAGGATCGCACGATGGCCGAGAGGGAACCCGATTGCACGCCCTGCAAACCACCCCGCTGCTTCTCTTGTAGCGGCGCAGTATGCTGCGCGAGCCCTGTTGCCGCAATCTCAATAATCCCGTGCAAGTGATTCGGCATAATGACGAAAGAGAGCAAATTCACTCGCGCAAAATGTAGCGGGATAGCCATCCAACTTTCACGCGCGATGTGGCCAAGCGACGTTAGTTCAACTCGCTTTCTATGGACCCGGCCGAGGACACATCGTCTCTGGCTCGCGCAAATCGTCACAAAATACAGCCCCGGCGCAGCGTAATCACGGTTCTTCAGCCGCATCTGCCGGTAACCAGGATGCGAGTTTTCGGAATTCATAAGACTGGCGCAGCATGCTGCGCGGCTACAACGGAATCAACTACTTCAGGCGCGCGCCGACTTCGACGTCTTCGGCAAATCCCGCTAGCACTGGGCGGCCCTCTGGTCCGACGCTGGCGGCTACGATCATGCCGTTGGACTCGACGCCGCGAAGCTTGCGGGGGGCGAGGTTCACCACCACGACGACCTTGCGGCCGACCAGCGCTTCCGGCTCGTAATATTGCGCGATGCCCGCGCAAATCTGGCGCACTTCGCTGCCGATATCGACGGTCAACTTCAGCAGCTTGTCCGCGCCGACAATGCGCTCCGCCGTTTTGACCTGCCCCACGCGCATCTCGACTTTCGCGAAATCTTCAATCGCGATTTTGTCGGGAGCCGTTTGCGCGGCCGCGCCCGCTGGGCTGGCCGCCGCGGGGCCACTCGCCGCTGGCGTCACTACCGGCTTCTGAGGTTCACTTTCCATCGCTTCCATCCTCTCCACAGCTTCGCTTTTCTCAACTCGCGGAAACAGGGTTTCCGCCTTCAAAATCTTCGTCCCCGGCCGCAACGTCCCAAACTCCAGCGCATCGATTCCCTGCTCTGCCACGTTGCCGCCCTGGCCCAGCGATTTCCAGAGCTTTTCAGTTGCGTTGGGAATCACCGAATGCGCTAGCACCGCAACCACGCGCAGCGTGTCGGCGGCAATCCACAGCACTGTTTCCAGTTGCGCGCGCTTGGCGGGATCTTCCGCAAGCGCCCAGGGCTTCTGCTCCGAAATCAGCATATCCACGTCGGTGATTAGCCGCCAGATCTCTTCCAGCGCGCGGGTGAACTGATATTGCTCGTAAAGAGAACGAACTTGCTGAATTCGTTCCGGCACACGCCATGGCGCAAGCGAAACGGACAGGTCCGCGCTCCCTTTCGGGAATGCGCCTCCGCAATATTTCTCGACCATGGTTAGCGTGCGGCTCGCCAGATTGCCCAGCCCGTTTGCCAGATCGCTGTTGTAGCGCTGCACCAGCGCGTCGTAACTAAAATTTCCGTCCTGGCCAAAGACGGTCTCTGCCTTTGGACTTGCTCATCTTGCCGGCGTCAATCAGAAACCAGCCGTGCGCCCACACCTGCTTCGGCACCGGAAGCCCGGCGGCCATCAGAAATGCCGGCCAGTAGACGGTGTGGAAGCGAATGATGTCTTTGCCGACAAGATGCAAATCCGCGGGCCAAAAGCCGCGCCGCTCATATTCCGGGCCGCCCACGGCGCTGAGGTACGCCGTCAGCGCGTCAAACCAAACGTAAAACACGTGAGGCTCTTCGCCGGGAACAGGAATGCCCCAGCGAATCGAAGTGCGCGTAATGCTCAGGTCCCGAAGGCCGCCTTCGACAAAGCTGAGAATTTCGTTGCGCCGCGTTTCCGGCTGTATGAAATTGGGATTCTTCTTGTAAAAGTCGAGAAGCGGCTTCTGAAACGCGGAAAGTTTAAAGAAATAGTTTTCCTCGGTGACCGTCTCCGTGGGCCGGCCGCAATCCGGGCAATTCTCGCCGGGCTTCACATCCACATAAGCGTTGTCGTAAATGCAGTATTGCCCGGTGTAGTGGCCGGGATAGACGAAGCCATTTTCGCGGCACAAGCGGAAGAGCCACTGCACGGTGCGCGCGTGACGCACTTCGGTGGTGCGAATGAACTCATCGGCGGGAACACCGAGGTCATCCCACAAGGTCCGCCACGCATCGGCCATCTTGGCGACGAATTCCGATTCCGCGATGCCCGCCTTCTGAGCGGCGCGCTCGACATTGACGCCGTGCTCGTCCGTGCCGGTGGTCATCACGACTTCGTAGCCCTGCATGCGCTTGTAGCGGCGCACCGTGTCGGCGACGACGGTCGTATAGGTGTGACCGATGTGCGGCAAGCCGTTCGTGTAGTAGATCGGCGTGGTCAGATAGAATTTGGGTTTTGCTTGCGCCATTTTTCCTGTTTTTAGTTCTTAGTTGTAAGTTCTTAGTTAAGACTCTGGATGAATCTCGTACCGCTCTCCGCTAGGTATCCTGGCTTTCCCTTCCGTACCCATTTCTTAGATCTGAGTGAATCTACCGCTGCCCTGGGTGACGAAACATTCCCGGCTTCTCTCCTTACTTACAACTTACAAACAACGACTAACAACTATTTGCTGGTGCTGTCGTAGACTCGCAGGGCTTCGTTGATTACGCGCTGCAAGGGTACGTTCTTTTCTTCCGCCAGTTTCCGGCAATCATCGTATTCCGGAGAGGCGTGCAAAACGCGCCCATTCACGCGAGATAGCTTGACGCGGACTTCGCCGAAGCTTGTGCTGACCTTCACGGACTCGCGCGGGAGCACGCGGCGCTGCGCCGAATAGGTGCGCACGCCAAACGTCGTGGTCTCCGCGAAAATCAGGGACATCAGCGCCTGCGCGTCCGCCGGCTGGCACAAAACCGTGAGCAGCGTACCGGGACGGTTCTTTTTCATTTGCACCGGCGTGGTAAAAACGTCGAGCGCGCCGGCAGCGAGCGCCTTCTCTTGAAAGTAGCCATAAATCTGCGGATTCATGTCGTCGAGATTTGCCTCGATAACGGTAATCTCCTGGTCGTACCCGGGCACAGCTTTTTCCGCCGCTTCGCCAATCATAATGCGCAACACGTTTGGCTGCCCTTCGAGGTCCGCGCTTCCTGCGCCGTACCCGATCGCGGAAACGCTCATCAGAGGCTGCGGGCCGAAAGAATCGCACAGGGTCGAGACAATCGCCGCGCCCGTCGGCGTAACTAGCTCTCGCTGCACGCCATTGGAATAGGTTGGCTTGCCTTGCAGCAAAGTCGCCGTCGCCGGAGCCGGCACCGGCAAGACTCCGTGGGCCATTTTCGCCGTGCCGCCGCCAACATTTAGGGGCGAGCACGCAAATTTGTCGACGCCGAGCGCTTGAAATCCGATGCACGCGCCGACGATGTCCACGATGGCATCGACGGCGCCGACTTCGTGAAAGTGGATCTTCTCGATTGGCACATCGTGGACGCGTGCTTCAGCTTGGCCTAGCTTCTGGAAAATGGCGGCGGCGCGTTCACGCACGGGTGCCGCCAGCTGCGAATTCTGCAGGATTCCCAAAATCGTGCTGAGCGACCGGTGCTTCTGTTGATCCTCCGTCTTGACGCGCGCGTGGGTCGCCGCCATGCCGTTCTTCCAAACCTTCTCGGCGGATAGTTCCCAGCCAGGAACCTGCAAGCCGCGCAACTCTTTCCGCAGATGCTCTAGATCGCAGCCGGCATCGAGCAGCGCGCCAAGAGTCATGTCGCCGCTGATGCCCGAAAAGCAATCAAAATAAGCGAGTTTCATGGGAGTACGCCGCCGCG
>WNFR01015716.1_pt1 | contig 14108 bp, 9 predicted proteins | sample 5400221 | NCBI WGS metagenome assembly WNFR01 (sample SAMN13153357, study PRJNA577476) | soil metagenome | isolation source: 40 cm soil under Madrone tree | place: USA:California | collected 2016-06-14 | reverse complement strand
ATAAGAGGCCCGGCACAGGCGCGCGCTGTGCGGGACTTTCTGCAAACGCATTCATCGCCGAAACCGGAAGTCACAAAGGATTCAGCAAAGAAGCAGACCACAGTTAAGGGTAATGGCGACGTGCTGGTGAACTATCTTGAACTGGAGCATCATTAGCGGAGCGCGGGCATCCCTGCCCGCACTGAGCGCGAAGCGCGAAAATCTTTTCATGCTTAGCCCCGTTAGTGGCGCGATGTTTATAGGTACTGTCTCAAATTATATAGCTCCTTTAGGAGCGTGATATGTGTTCCGCTCCTAAAGGAGCTTGGATAAAATGCTTCCTTAGTTCTATAAATATTTCGCTCCTAACGGAGCTAAGAACATGAGTCAATTCTTTCGTCAAGCATCGACGCTAACTCTGCTTCTCATCAGCGCAAGCGCGACACTGGCGGAGACGCAAACTAATCCCCAGGATCAAGAAGAATCTTCCCGCCAGATCGTCCTCGATCGCTTCAACAAAGCGCGACCGGCGGCGGATGTAACGGCAGGAGTTGGCGGCTCGCGCGTGGGTGCAAACAGAACCTCAGTGAAGCCTCCGGTCTATCGTCGGACCGGCCCAGTTCGGGTGGCGGGTGGGCGAAAACCGTCGACGGCAGCTTCCGAAGAGATCGGAGTTACCGTCTGGCGTTTGCGACCCTCGCGATCAGGAGACACGGGGGCACGCGTGTTGGTGCTTGACGGTCTGAAACAAGCCGAATGGACGCCCGAGAGAATTGAAGCTGACACACCTCTGAATATCGGCGACCGCGTGCGTCTGACTATTGAGTCACCTCGGCCAGGCTTTCTTTACATCATCGATCGCGAACAATACGCCGACGGCAGCTTCGGCGAACCCATGATGATCTTTCCCACGCTCCGCACGCGCGACGGCGACAATCGCGTGGCGCCGGGAAAGCTGATTGACATTCCCGCACAGGAGGATCATTACAGTTACTTCACAGCGCAGCCCACCGGAAATCACCGCGACCAAGTGGCCGAAGTGCTGACCATCATCCTGGTGTCACAGCCTCTACCGGTTCAAATCAGTGAACAGCCGTTGAAGATCACGAACACGCAAGTTGCCGGTTGGGAAAAGACTTGGGGTGGGACAGCGGAGCGGCTGGAATTAGTAGACGGCGCCGGCCGCACCTGGACTAAGGAAGAGAAACTAGCGGGCGCCGCAAAAAGCCGTCAACTGACGCAAGCTGGTCCGCCACCGCAAACCGTCTATCGGGTGGCTCGTAAAGCGGGCGGGCCGCTGCTGGTCACCGTGCCGCTGATGTACCAAAGATAGTAATCCTTCATTCTGGACCGACTGGTGTCTCTCTCGACAGGCCGAGATGAATCGTGATAGAACGACCTTAAGTTTGCATTATCTACCCAGGAAGAACAGAAAATCAGAGCGGAGTTGATTCTGAATAATGGCTGAATTTATCTATTCCACATCAACTTCATTGAGTGGTCCATGGCTAATTGCGGCCGAGAGACTCGAAGCGTTAGATGAGATCCTTATAGAAAACAGCGACAACGCCTTTCCGAGAGAAATCAGGCGCAAAAGGCAATAGCAGTCGATCAATTACTCAAGGATGATTGGGTTCTGAGCAGAATCGAAGACTCGCACGAGCTGGAAGAGCGAACCAAGACTAGAAAAATCGAGCTTGCGGACCAGGTCGCTTATAGATTCGAAGAATCCCTATCGATAACCCTTCGGTTGGAGGCTGATAAAAGAGTCCGGGTGAATTCATTCGCTGAGGCGCAAACCGAACCGAGCTTGACGGAAGAAATCGGGACTGGCTTTCGAATTGAGCTACGCAGCGGTGAGGTGAGGGCTGAAGTCGATCTTCGGAGGCCCAATTACTTGGATATCACTCTGACTCCTCAAACGCTAACGGATTCGACTGAGCTCTTCCTCATTCTAAAACGGTGGGCAGATTCATGTCGCGCTCCCAAGTGGCAACAAGTTTGGTGGAGATTCAACGGCTTGCAGTGGTTTTCAATCTTTTTTATTTTTTTTCGCCTCTCTATTTTTTGTGAACGATGCAGAGTCGCTTTCGAAAAGCATATATAAGCAAAAAGCTTCACAAGTGCTTGCCGATGGCATAAATCAAAACAATCAGCAAAAAGCAATCGAGCTTTTACTTGCTTTGGATTCAGGGTACGTACCCCCGACGCAACCCTCCCTTCCGCTGTTTCCCTTCTGGTTTAAGTTAGTTGCTTCGACGGCGATTGTCATATGCATCGTACTCACATTTACACCGAAGTCGCTTGTTGGAATTGGCAGAAGTGAAGACCGAATTAATCGATGGCGGCTTTGGATGAGAATCGTCTTCGTTGTGGTGCCGACGATTTTAGTCGTTGACATACTTTTGCCGAACGCCTCGTCTTATTTGTTTAGGCATTGATGCCGCTTACGATGCTTGCGGCTCACTACTCCAAGCTTTATCTGGAGCGGGCTGCGCACGCTATGCGGGCAAGGATGCCCGCGCTCCATCACTTCCACTCGCCCACCAACACGAACGGCGCCCAGTAAAACGGCGCGCTGTATTTCTTCGCCGCGATCATTGAGAGCTGTGCATTTCGCATCGCGCTCGAAGCTGAAGTCGTGCCGCCGGGAGTTAGAAAGTGCTTGTAGAAGTCGGTCATAAGATCGGCTGTTGACTTGTCGGCGACGGACCATAAGGTAACCCCCACTGTCGGCGCGCCTGCATACATAAACGCTCGCGTCAAACCGATCACTCCTTCGCCGCGTTTCTCCTTGCCCAGTCCCGTCTCACAGGCCGAGAGCATGACCAGCGACGGACTTATTCGCAAATTGAAAATCTCATCGGTGCGCAGAAAGCCGTCGCTGGACTTGTTACCAACCAGGGAAAGTATCACCCCAGTGAACTGCGGTCTCTGGGCATCCAACAGACCATGGGTGGCGATATGGATCACGCGATAGTTGTTCATGTCGCGGCTGCGCACATTGTCTTCGCTGGCGTTCAGATCAATCCAGAGATCGGGTTGGCTGCCTCCGGTCCGGGCAATCTTCCCAATCTCTTCCGCTTCGGCACGCGTACCCACCAGACGCGCCAACTGCAATCCAACCGCCGGCGTGGATGAATCCGTTACGTCGCTTATGGCGCTCTCCAGTCCGAGACCCAGGCCACGAGCTTCGGCGGACCCCTGCACCGCGCTGTTGCCTTTCAAACGAGGATCATTTGAGTTGAAGATCGGATCGGCGATAAGCAAAATGTTCTTGCCCGCACGGGAGCCCTCCCTCACGGTCGGGCTACTGCCCCCCTCTTGGCGGATCGCCGCCACAACTGAACCTGAAGGAGCGTAGACAATCTCGTTCGTCTTGATTAGATAACTGAGCGACGAGTAATCCGCGCCCTCGGTAGTCTTAACCAGCGCTTCGAAGGGAACATAATTCAGCGCACCGTCGGCGACCACCAGCAAACGTTTATCACCAAAGACGCTGCCAGCCGGTTCGACCGCCGCCTTGTAGAGAGCATTCGCAGCCGCTACAAAGGCCGTCAGATTTTCTGATGGACCTTCGACCAGCCCGAGACCCCGCTGCTGATCAGCCACCACGTCGATGCCGACAATTCGTCGCTGTAACTTCGGCGGGATCAATTGCGCGCGGAAATCAGTCGCCAGCCTGTCCAGATTTGATCTGGCTGCAAGTTTGAAAAGCGACGCACTCGATGGAGTCACTGCGAACAAGTACGAGCTGTCATTTCCCAGGCTGTATTCCAGCAACACTGTGCCGTCATCAAGAACTTTCTGCTGCACGTCAGCCAGCGTCTGCGGCTGCGCCCCGGTCAGCGCGGCGTAACGCGGGCTGGCAGTCCGAATTTGATTTTCGATGTCGTCATACTCGGTCTGCAGCTTGTCAAGATCAGCGTCCAACTGTGCCGGCTTCTCTTTCTGCTCGGCTCCAAGGCTGACGCCCGTAAGCTGCGCAGCGATCTCCTGCTGACGATCCAGATTGTCCTGTTTGCGCTTGAGCAAATCGGCCGGCACACCTTCGGTGATTTGCCCATTCACCTCGCCCAGCATGTCCAGGAGCGAACGGGCGCGGCCTGCTTCCGTGATCCTGAAGGACTCTGACGCGTATTCAAGCGGTTTACCACTCAACGCTCCGCCTGCAGGCGAACTCAACAAGGCCATCTCGGCAAAAGCGCTGGCTGCCTCGTCATAGACGTCTTTCGTCGTAGCCAGAAAGGTTGAACGCGATTCGTCGGCGCGCAAACTGCCGGCACGAATAGTTTCGATCGTCTTCAGCGAGTCGCGATATGCATCCAGTGCGTCTTCCCTCAGCTTCGTTCCTTTGCTGTCCTGCGCCGCCTGCAGCCAAAGACTGCGACCCAAACCGCGTTTCGCCGGCCACATCAGATCGAGGCGTTCATCCTTTTGCGCACCGGTCACGGCGTCGGTAAACATCTTGGCTGCATCTTTATAACGCCCTTCCCGCAGCGCCACATCGCCGAGGCTGGTGCGCGCGGCCGCCCGGAAACGACGCGTCTGCCCCAGCTTCGCGAGTCCTGACAACGAACCGTTACTCGCGTCGAGGGCATTTTGAAAATGTTTGCGCGCCGTCTCCATGTCGTTATTGGCAAACGCGATTCGGCCCGTGCCGAGTTCGAAGGTCATGAAAACGATCGACGCCCGATAGTCATCAAGCTCTTTCTTGATTTCCATTAACCCGCTCGCGCCTGAAGTTGAAGGAGCGGAGACGCTTGGCCTTCCGGACGTAATGCTGGCAATGCTTGGAAATCCGAACCGGCTCTTGGTTTTCTGCGCCACCGTTTCGGGCTTCTTCGCGCTCATCATCGAGTAAGCCGAGCCCGCTTCCGAGAGTCGGCCCAGGCGGTAATTCGTGTCGCCAATTTTGGCCAGCATCAGGTTCGCGTTAAAGCCGTTGTCAGAGAGACTGGTCGCGGTTTCCGTCGCGGCGCTGGCGGTGGATCCCGCGCGCCCGGCAACAGCGTTGGCCGCAGTCGAACTCTTTTCATCCTGGCCTCGCGCCACCACGAATGCCTGGTAAGCTTTCTGGTAGTGATCGAGGGCAACCTTATACTGGCCCTGGATCAAATAGAGATCACCGAAGCCGTCTTCAGTAGCGGCAATGCCGCGCGAATTATTTGTTTGAGTGTAGAGATTGAGAGCGGTTTCCAAATAGCCGACCGCCTGATCCGCATGACCTTGCCTCAGCAACGTGCGCCCGCGACTGAGAGCCGCGGCCGGATCGCCTTGTTGCGGCTCCAAAGGAAATGCCCGGACACCTGTCGAGAAGAGCCGCGAGGACAGGAACATCAAAGAGCAAGCGATTACCAACACCAAAAATGCATTTCTCACTTTCATGAACTCCCTCGCTTTTTCATGGATCTTTGGCGGGGCATAGCCCCCGATCTTAGAAACCAGGACAACGGAAAGGCGAAGCCTTTGCGCACATCTGGCGGCAGAGCCGACCGAATGCTCTACTTGTGAATCAGATCCAGCACCGTTACCAACACTGGCGCCCTGGTCGCTACGCTCATACGAATCACGGCTGGCTGCGGTGCGCTCTGGTCCAGGCCCAGGCCCCGCGTGGTCGCGACTTGCTCTTTTTCGGTTTGGGCCTGACCGAATTCGTGACTTGCGACTACCTTTACCTCGGCCCTGTTGGCATCCTGTAGTTGCACCCATACTTCGGGTGCTGGACGCCATGGACATTTTCCCTTATTAGCCGTGCAGAAATTCACCAGGTCGCCCCCGGTTGGAACTAAAGGTAGCGGTTTACGGGTCACGACAACATAGAGGTGCTCAACGCCCGGGTCGCCATAAAACATGAACCAGCGCAAACGTTCGTCGGTCTCTCCACTGGAAGGTACTTCCATGGGCACGTGCGCTTCGATCCAGTTTTCTCCCTCGTCAAGCCGCGGGTCCGGATAAATCATCTCTGCCGGACCATTGCCTTCAGTATGAAAAACATAGAGGAAGCCATCAACATTCGGCTCGAGAGAAATGCGAACTCGATCGCCGTTGTGGAATTCGCGCCCCGGCTCGACGCGCACGCTGCGGCCACTGGAGTCGCGCATAAAGAGGGTGTAACCAAGGCCGATGGCCTGCGCCGGGCCACTCACTGTCGCGTTGTTCTGGTTGGAATAATTCTTTGAGTTCGCGTTGGCCATATGCGCGTTCGTATTCATTGCCGTCGTTGAGGAGGCGCTGCTATTCGTGTTGCGCGGTGGCCGGCGCACTCGTCTGGCGTTCATATTCGTCGTCTTCGGTCGCGTGCTGAGAAATGCGCCCCGCACTTCCTCGTCAGGCTCCTGCGCATTGACGATCAAGAGCCCACAAGCAAAGGCGACGATCACTAACAACATGATGAGACTTCTCGATTTCATTTACGGTTCCTCCGGCGGAAAATCCCAACTTACTTGTGTTCGACGCGAACCATGAATATGACGGGAGTTCCTTCGGCATTTTGCGGAACTTTGACCGAAACGAACGGTGATGCACCCGTTTTGATGACTTCGGCGCCAACCGAGTTCGCCTTAGCCTGCTCGCGCACAGTGCTCAGTTGCTTCTGCATCCTTGCCCGTATCCGCCGGAAACGCAAAGTCCTGCGCGCTTTTAACTTCATTTGTTCTGACGCCGAAAGCCGCCGCGGGTTTGGCCGTCAGAAAAGTTGTAGGCGCATTCTTGTCGCCGGGACCAATGATATAAAGATAGCCGTTCTCACTCGGCGAGAAATGGAACTTGAACTTCTGTCCTGAATTCATCGACAGCGACTCGCCCGCGCGCACAGCATCAGCCTTGTTCGCCGTGTTCAACTCAAGCCAATAGCGCCCAATTTCATGTCCCCCTGCAGCCAGGTCGGCGCCCCCCGTTCCGTTAGCTCCTGAGGCTGGATCTGAGCGCGCAGAATTGCCGTTCGTGCTCGGCCCCATGAAATGAATTACCGCGTAGCCGCCGGCGCCGATAACGAGTAGCAGCACCACTATGCCCGCGGCGACTAAAGGAAGGGACGAGCGCCGCGCCGGACTGGCGGATACCAGAACAGGCGGCGGAGTGGATGCTCGAGATACGGATCCGCCCAGTTGACTGGACACCATCATCGTCGGTTGGGACACCGCTGCATCAATCGGCTCAACTTTTTTTGGAGCAGCCATGACGGTGGGCATGGTCGACGCCTGGCTGGCAATATCCGCTGATGGGACCACGTTGTGCGGGGTGGCGGATCCTTCAACACCTGTGGGCTTGGATTCGGCAACCATCGTCGGCGCGGTCTGTTCTGCGGCAGTCAGAGGTCCCCGAGCTGCACCGGAGTCAGGCGCAATCGACCCATCTGACACTACTGACAAGTACGAGGTGGACGCAATTCCTTCCGCTGCCAAAGCACTTCTCAGTTCCTTTTCTAATTCACTGGCGGTCGCCTGGCGCTGGCCGCGATCTTTGGCAATAGCCCGGCTGATGGCTCGACTAAAGGCCTCCGGAACGGCGGCGTCAATTTCGCGCAGCGGCGGCGGCGTAAGACTTACGTGCTGGCGCCGCAACTCAGAAAGCGTAATGCCATTGAATGGCCGCTGGCCGGTAATCAATTCATAGAACACCACGCCCAGGCTATAGATATCCGCGCGTCCATCAATCTCAGAATTGCCGTCCTCAGGTAACTCGCCCCACTGCTCGGGAGACATGTAATAAGGAGTGCCGAGCATCTGGCCGGCGATCGTCAAATTGGTATTGCCCGTCTTCTCAGCGCCGGCAACTTCGCGCAGCTTGGCGATTCCGAGATCGAGCAACTTCACCACCGGATCGCCGCCGGTGCTCGCGCGGCCTATCATTATGTTTTCAGGTTTGAGATCACGATGAACGACGCCCATGGCATGAGCCGCATTCAGCACGCCCATGATTGGATCAAGCACAGCCACTGCGTCTGCCGGTAAGAACTTTCCACGCTTTCTCATTTCCGCGTCGAGGGTGTTGCCTTCGACATATTCCATGACGAGGTAGATCGTCCCATCGGCTGAGGTGCGCAGATCGTAAACTGTCACGGCGTTGGGATGACGAAAGCGGCGGGCCGCCTGTCCCTCGCGTTGAAAGCGGCGCAACCATTCAGTGTTGCTGCGCATTTCCGGCGGCAGTACCTTGATGGCAACCCGATCCCCGAGCAGGATGTGGCGCGCCCGGTAAACCGCACCCATTCCACCTTTGCCCAACAAGGCTTCGATTTGGTACTGGCCATCCAGCACTTTGCCGGTCAGCGCCGAAGGATCTTCTTCCAGGACCTCGCCGTCGGCAGGGCAGAAGCTCAGGCTGTCATCAAATTTTTCCTTGCAACTGGAGCAGTACTTCATGCGGGTGGTAGTTTACAACGAAGAGGGATTGAGGGGCGAATAAGTGTCAGGTAATTATCCGGTATAGGGCCAATAGGCAGAATAAGGCCTGTATTTTCTTACAGGAACATGACGCCCACCACATATAACACAAAATCAGCGCAGAAGTGGGCAATCATGGCTGACTCAAGGCCTCGTTTCCAATACAGATATCCGAATGAGACTGCCGCTATCCCATTCAAAGCCAGAGCGACGACGATAACCTCCGGCGTGATCTGCATGACCCGCGACGCCGCCGGTAGATGGCCCAATCCGAATAGAAATGCAACGACGGCATTCGCGATCCAGAAGGTCGCTGGTGATAGCCGTGCTTTCTGCCTCTGAAAAATCCTGACGCCCAGCCATGCAAACAGAGTCAACAGAAATAGCCGCGACAGAATTTCTTCGTCAAGCCCGCCGTAGAAACAGGCGAGCACTCTCTTCCATATCGGAGCCTGGGCGGCCCTAACAAATGGCAGACCGGGCATATGCGGAGCGACGGCAAGAACAATAACGACTAAGATCACGCCCACTGCGATTCCAACCGGTGCGCCTGTTCTTAATGAGTCTCGGGCTCTGACTCTAGAGCGCTCATGATAAAGCCAACTCTCGAGCAAAGGTGCGCCGAGGCCTACCTTTCGGGCCAGCAACAAACCAACGCCAATAATCACACCGAATAGCAGAAAATCTTGAGCGGCGCCAATTATGACGAGCAGGGGAAGCGGGATCGGGATTGGTGGCGAGCTCTGAATCAGCGGACGAAAGACCTCCAGCAAAAACGGGATCGCCACCGCCGCGCCAAATAGCGCAGCAATCAGGAGGAACCACAGAACCCGCCAGGGGAACCTTTTCGGCTGTTCCGTAAGAATGCTGTCAGTAGATCCGTTCAACATACTCGGCCACCATTCGATCGCTGCTAAAAAGCGGTACGAGAGTCTGCATGGATCGCTTCATCATCGCGACCCAGCGGCGCGGAATGCCTTGCTGGTCGCGGTCGTAGTAACGCGGCACAACTTCCTCGATGAGCATCCTGTACATCGATTCAGCCTCGCGACGATCGGCTTCTGCGGGAGTCAGATCGCTCAGGTCTCCAATCGCAAATCCGTTATCGCTTTCGTAGCCTTCGAGCCACCAGCCATCGAGCACCGAAAAATTCAATCCGCCATTGATCGCTACTTTCTGCCCGCTGGTGCCCGAAGCTTCCATCGGCCGCCGCGGCACGTTCATCCACACATCGACCGACTGCACCAATTGCCGCGCTGTTTCCTGATCATAGTCTTCGATGAACGCAACTCGATTACGGAGCGAACTGTCGCGCTGCCACTCGATCAGTTTTTGCAGGATTCGCTTTGCCTCCTGATCTTGCGGGTGCGCCTTGCCGGCAAATACAAATTGGACAGGCCGCTCTGCATCGTTGATGAGCCGGGTCAAACCAGCCGGATCACTCAGCAGCAGGTCCCAACGCTTGTAACCGGCCACGCGCCGGGCGAAACCGATCGTCAGCATCTGAGGATCGAACATCGTGCGCGCGGCTTCGATATAGTCTTCGCTTTCGCCGCGAGCCAGGCGGGCGTCAAACGAGTGGTCGCGAACATAGGCGACCAATCGCTGTTTCAGCAGCAAATGCGCTTGCCACAATTCCTCGTCGGCAATCGTCTCGACTCCGTAGGCCCAAACGCTCGCGTCCCGGGCCCTTTCGATCCAATCCTCGCCGACACGTTGTTCGTAAAGCCGGCGCAGCAGCGGTGCGACCCACGTCGAGGGATGCACGCCATTCGTGACTGAGGTGATCGGGACCTCGGCCACGCTGCGAGCCGGCCACATCTGCTGCCAAAGTTCCCGCGAGACTTCGCCGTGCTTTCGGCTGACTCCGTTTGTCGAACGACACATGCGCAGGGCCAGCGGCGTCAATCCAAACGACTCCTGCGAATCACCGTTGACTCGGCCCAACTTCAGAAAATCTTCGCGCGCTAATCCGAGGTTGGTCTCGGGCCAGTCGCCGAAACATTTCTGCACCAACGCGGCCTCGAATTCATCATGACCGGCCGCGACGGGCGTGTGGGTGGTGAACACGCAGTGCTCGCGTACGCGACCCGCAGCTTCAGCAAAACTCAGGCCTTCGCGTTCGATCAACTGCCGCGCAAGCTCGAGCGTGAGAAATGCCGAATGCCCTTCATTGAGGTGATACACGCCGGGCTCAAATCCAAGCTTTTGCAGCAGACGCGCGCCGCCGATTCCCAGCATCATCTCCTGCACCAGACGCGTTTCGCGATCACCGCCATACAGATGTCCCGTCACCAGCCGATCGGTCGGTTCATTCTCAGCGACATTGGTATCCAAAAGGTAAAGCTGCACGCGACCCACATCGGCCCGCCATACTCGTGCATGCACACCTCGGTCACGCATGGTGACTTCAATCAGCAACGGCTTCCCTTCTGGGTCGTTTACGCTGTGCAGCGCCAACTCGTCAGAATGATTCTCTCGATAGGTTTCCTCCTGCCACCCGTCACGTCGCAGGCGCTGCCGGAAATAACCGAAGCGATAGAACAACCCGATTGCGACTAAAGGCAGGTTCAAATCGCTGGACGACTTCAAATGATCGCCGGCCAGTATTCCCAAACCGCCCGAATAAAGCGGCAGCGAGTTGTGAATGCCGAACTCAGCGCAAAAATATGCGATTGGAGTTTCCCGAGCGATGCGCGGGGCAAGTTGCAGCTTTGGCCATGGCTGCGTATCGCCCAGGTAATCGCTAAACCGGGCTGACAAACGTTGGATCCGATCAGCAAACGCCGGATCGGCAGCTACCTGCGCCAGTCTGAGATCGGGAACCTGCGCTAACAGAACGCGTGGGTTTTGCTCACACTGTTGCCAAAGCCCGGGATCGAGATCGCGAAACACTTCATTGCCATCCGGCGCCCAACTCCACCAGTAATTCCAGGACAAGGGTTGCAGCGGTTCGAGCGGCGGCGGCAGCATTCGGGATGAGGTCACGGCTTCAGTATGGTTTTCGATCTCAGTAGACATTCGTTGGCTTCGACAAAGAGATTCGCAATTTGAGTCTTAGAGCATAAAGAAGGCGGCAGCGCCGCCAGAAGAGAAGGAGTGATTTAGCAGAAGTCCACCCATTCGGTCAATGTGGGAGTTGCTTTCGCGCTGCGTTACGGGCAGTAGCCCGACCGTCAGGGAGGGCCCCTCGCCCTGGTGACCGAGCCCTCCCTGACGGTCCGGCTACTGCCCCGAGGACGCTCACGAACTCAGCTACTCGCTGAACTTCTGATTCTGCAAAAACACTTCTGCATCTCGGGCTTGAAAGAAAACCAGCCGCACTTCCTTCAATTGCCTATCGGTGGAGAGAAAGTTTTCAATCGTTCGTGACGCGACCTCGGCCGCTTTTTCCGGCGGATAACCATAGATGCCGGTTGAGATAGCCGGAAATGCAACTGAAGTCAAATTCTTTTCCACCGCCAGAGTCAGCGAGTTGTGATAACAATTGGCGAGCAGCTCGGCTTCATTTCCATGTTCCTCTCCATAGATGGGTCCGGCCGTGTGAATGACATAAAGCGCCGCGAGTTTTCCCCCGGTGGTGATCACGGCCTCGCCAGTCGGCAGACCTTCCGGAAAGCGTGTGCGACGAATCTCGCGACACTCTGCGAGGATCTCCGGCCCGCCCGCCCGGTGAATTGCTCCGTCGACTCCGCCTCCACCGAGCAAAGAAGAATTGGCCGCGTTCACAATTGCCTCGACATCCTGTTTAGTGATGTCGCCGACAACCACATTGACGCGGCCGCCGAGAAACGTCTGTTTGGGTTCAGAGTTCAAGCTTTAGCTTGAGCACCTTTCTCGCACGGACAACCTGAAGGTTGAACTCTCAACTCTCTTCTTCCCGCAACTCGACACTAACCTCATCAAACATGTCCTGCCGTCGCACGGCTTCGGCCACGCCTTTGGCCTTGTGTTCCGTAAGGGGATGGTCGGGATCGGCACTCGCGATTTCAAAGACACGCTCGTCGAGCATGACCACTCCCAACGAACCCAGGGTCACACCAGGCGTCACCTGAATGTCATCCATGTTGTGAATCTTGAAGTGGCCCGTCTGCTCGACCCAATCCTCGATGAATGGATCGCGCAAAGCGTGCTCGGCATCGCCTTCAGTTAGATAGGCGCCTTCGACAATCAGGCAATACTCGCGGCCTTTGTTTTCGGTCATTGTTTGGGAAAGATCCTAGTCGGAAAAGCGGGCATGATGCCCACCGGATCCAAAGAAGAGGGTTTTGCGGCTTTTGTAGCAGTCATGACAGAGGCCAACAAACAGCGCCATTGGCCTTAGGTTTTATGCCGCCTAACTTTACCACTGGGTCGGCGCTTAGCGCCAGAGTTTTTCGCGGTAGTGGCCCAGACGTTAGTCCGTGAACCACGCCGGCCACGGACTGAAGTCTGTGCCACTAACAAAAACGCCGCAGGAGCAGACTCCCGCGGCGTCTTTAGCGTAAGGCCTGTCCAGTTTACGAAGCAGTTGCGTATTGCCGGTTGAGTTCTGCCCGCAACCGGTTGAAGTAAGAATCAAATGTGACAAAGCCGGTGGCGCCCTGGAAGAAGGCCCGGCCGCCGGTGTCGTGCGACACGCGATTCAGCGAACTCTGGCCGTAACTGGCTGCGAGGTAGCTGCGGCTGGTCAAGCCGACCGACGGCGCATAGAACGAAAAGATCGCTGTGTTGCGGCGGTTTGCCTCGCTGATAGTACGGTCAATGTCGATCGTGTGGCCTGCGGCCGTCGGATCAAAACCGCGCGAGATATCAAGTCCGTCGGAAATCAACAGCACCGCATTGTGTCCCTGCCAACTTGAATCGAACTTCTTGAGCGCCTCGATCACTTCGACGTATGGGTTGTAAGCCGAGGCCGAAGTGCTGGCAATCGGAATCCGCAGTGAGTTGGCCGCGCGACTTAGATCGGTCGTAAACGGCTGTCGTACTTGCAGCGATCCGGCGGTAATGTAGCCCACCATTACGCGCGAGCCCGCCGGCAGCGAGCGAATGAAATCTCGCGTTACACCAAGTTCGTTGCCAACGCGGGAAATCAGATCATCCTGGATCAGGATGGCCATATTGAGCGGCGCGCGCACCCGCAGGGCTTCGGTCTCGTTTGTCTTTGCGGCGTTCACCAGCGAAGACGCGCCAACACTCATCATTACCATTATTGACGCGACCAGGAACGCGGAAATTTTTCTAAACATACTTTCACCTCAAAACTGGCGATAAACCGCCATCAAAATTTAACTTTCTGCTGATGTTGGGGTCGGCTTTACGATGCGTTTTCGAGAGATAAGGTTGGCAGGTGGAACTAAAGCAATCACCATGACTGTACTACTTATCCGCAATCAGGTCAGTACCGGGAGCGGTAGCGACCGGGTGCCTTATACAGTTCTCAGGTCGTCCGGGAGGGTTGAGACCCGGTCGCTACCGCTCTCGGTACTGACCTCTCGCGCAGATATTATTTGTGCTGTTGGCACACGCCGCTGGCATCGCATGGCGGGGGCACCCCGAACAAGGTATAGCGCCGCGCGGCGAGCCAGCGATAAAACATCGCTCCCAGTCTCGTGAGCGGCCAGAGCGAAAGAATTGGCACCAGCCATTTCCAACGCGGCAGTACCCGAATGACTTCAATCCAGGCGAAGTAGCCTTTGGACCAGCGACCGTCGGCAGTGCGCGCGTGCATCTCATCTGCCATCTCCTCCCGAGTGTGCGGCG
>WNFR01011451.1_pt1 | contig 14109 bp, 17 predicted proteins | sample 5400221 | NCBI WGS metagenome assembly WNFR01 (sample SAMN13153357, study PRJNA577476) | soil metagenome | isolation source: 40 cm soil under Madrone tree | place: USA:California | collected 2016-06-14 | reverse complement strand
CGCAAACTATATACTTACCATCATGGGCAGTAGTCCCCTGCAAATGCAAAAACAGGCTCCAACGCGCGATGCAGCAGATAGCCTTCTCGCAGAGCGGATAAAAACACTAAACGCTCAGACCGATGTAAACGATATGCTTTACCAGTTTGAGGCATCGCGTAATTATGATCCAAAGCCGAAACTTGAGAGTATTATTGCTCCCCTGGTTGCGATAAACTCCGCCGATGACGAGATAAACCCGCCGGAACTTGGAATCCTCGAGCAGGAAATCAAACGAGTAAAGCGCGGGCGCTACATTTTGTTGCCGGTTACGGACCAGACCCGTGGACACGGGACACATACGATCGCGTCGATTTGGAAGCAACATCTCGCCGAACTTCTTGAATCTACCAGGCATTGATTATTGAATGCATTCTATGGAACAATTCCATGCCGAAGGGGTCTAATAATTTCGGATCCCACAGATCACAATTTCCTGCTCACATGAAATTACGAAGGGGACGCCATGGCACGCTTCTCAAATCAACTCGACACCGTACGAATTGCAACGCCATGCGAAGGCAATTGGGATGAAATGGTGGGTGACCATCGGGTCCGTCATTGCGAACTTTGCAATCGAAACGTCTTTAATCTTTCAGGTATGTCTCGGCAAGCAGCCGAAGCCATGCTGACGAATACCGAAGGCAAGGTCTGCGTAAGGTTTTACCGGAGATCCGACGGCACAATCATCACGGCCGACTGCCCTGCAGGAATTCGAGCATTCCGCCGTAAGATTGCGCGCACTGCTGGGGCAAGTCTGTCAGCGGTATTAACGTTTTTCGCGGGACTGGGGATTTACAACAGTCTTCAGCCTGAAACACAGATTCAACAAATCGACCCTGTCAAATATTCGCCCATCGAGATCAGCTCCTCCGAACAAATCATTGAGCGAACAAATGACTTCACCGCGGTAATGGGAGATATTGGGCCCAGGCAGCTAAGGGTACTAATTCAGGAAGAGAGATCGCGGAATATTGAGCGGCAGCGATAAGACAAAAGCTTTCGTTCTCGTAAATAGCCTTGGTCCACCCTTTCAGCCCGGTTCGGGCAATCGCATAAAGCCCGATCAACTCCGCTTTGTTCTGCTGAAGAACCACTCCATCTACCCGAACCTCGATCAAGGTACGAAAATTCGCAGGTTGGGAAGGGTGATTTATCTCCGCTCAACGTTAAATTCGTTCAACATTACCTGCAATGCAAATCTATAACTTCTTGTTTTCCTGGTGAGATTCTATCGCCACCAAACGCACGCTATCTTGAAATACCGTGACTTCAGCAATTCAAAATTCAAAATTCGTAATTCAAAATTCCCAGCTTGCGGCTCTGCCGCGCTGGGTTTTTCTGCGTTCATCTGCGGCTAATCTTTCTTTCGGTATGTCAATCTGCTGTGGTCTGATCTAAACCACCCCTGCCTCTGTAATCTTCAAAGTTCCACTATCCGCATCAAGAGTCGCCATCACACCCAGCGGCAGAGTCAACTGATCATCAGTATGTCCAATCGTTAGACCCGACAGGACAGGCACTTTCAATCCACCCAGAATGTTATCGAGAACTTCGCCTAAGGAATACGGAATGGCCGTCGACGGTTGATAGTCGCGCGGGCGACAATCATGACATTCGCCAAAGATCAACCCGGCAATACCGTCAAGCTTACCGGCCAATCGCAACTGCGTCAGCATCCTGTCGATTCTGTATGGCTCTTCGTCGACATCCTCCAGGAACAGGATCTTACCCTTAGTATCGATTTCGTATGGGGTACCCATCGTCGTCGAAACCAAGGTCAGGTTTCCGCCCGTCAATCTCCCGCTGGCCTTTCCGGGTCTGATCGCACGCAATGGGTGAGATGGCCGAAGTGCATTAGCTTCCGTTGGATTTGTCACCACGCCAGAGGGACGGGTATCAAACAGCGCCTTTCGGAAATGTTGCTCCGTATAATCCGTAAAACGGGACAGGAGAATCGGACCGTGGAAAGTGACTAGTCCAGCATGCTTGTTAATAGCAAGATGCATGGCGGTAATGTCGCTATATCCTATGAAGACCTTCGGGTTCCTTCGAATAAGATCGTAATCGATGCGGTCCAAAATGTGTTCGGAGCCATATCCGCCCCGAATTGCAATCACCGCCTTCACTTCAGAATCGCGAAACATCGAATGAAGATCGTCGAGACGGTCCTGGATTGAGGTCGCATAATCACCCATCCGCTTGCTCGCATTTTTTGCGACACGCATTCGCAAGCCGAAATGGTCCAATGTCCGCTCAAACAACGCGATCCTGTCAGGGTCTGTGACAGCGGTGGACGGTGCAATCAGTCCGACGGTATCCCCCTTCTGCAGGGCCTTTGGTCGAATTAAATCTTCGGCCCGCGTTCGTTTTGTCAGGCCCTCTGTAATCGATCCCAGCGCAAATGGTGCGGCAAGCGCGGCGGCGCCAACACCTCCCAGAAAGTTTCTTCGTTTCATTAATTAGTAAGCCATTTCAATATTAATTTTGATTACATCAAGTAAGAACCGAAAAAGGTTTTGTAGCTGCGCCGCTCCCCATTGCAGTAAGGCTTGGCCTTACCGACAGCTTCCCAAACTACCTTGCAGCTCAGCCGCGAATTTTCTTCGCCATTCGATCATATCCACAGATCCAATTGGTTTTGATCCGCGTTTTATCCGCGTTAATCTGCGGCTAATCTTCTTCGGATTTTCCTGACGATCTACTTCGCCCGACCGTCATACACCACTTCTCCGCCAATAACCGTCATCACGCATCGAGTCTTCAAAATCTCGGCTTCAGGGATTTTCATGATGTCGTTCGAAAGAATTGTCAGGTCCGCAAGTTTTCCCGGTTCGATTGTTCCCTTTTCTTTTTCCTGAAATGCGGCGTACGCAGGCGATATCGTAAACATTTTCAACGCCTGTTCGCGTGTCACTGCTTCCTCGGGGTGCCAGCCCTCGCCTGTGAAACCCTTTGTACTCTTCCGTGCAACGGCGGCATAAAATTCGATCATCGGTTCACCCCGCTCGACAGGCGCATCGGAACCGCCGATTACCGTCGCCCCCGACTTCAGCAGGCTTTGCCATGCGTAAGCTCCGGCCAGCCGTTTCATGCCCAAACGACTGGGGGCAAAGAACAGATCGCCAATCGCATGCGATGGCTGCATTGATGCGATCACGCCGAGCTTGGCAAAGCGGGCGATGTCATCCGGGGCAAGGATCTGCGCGTGTTCGATGCGCCAGCGCGGTTCGCGTACTTTTCTTTGAGCTGGCGGCACCGCCGCAAATGCTCGCTCATAAGCATCAAGTACCATGTGATTCGCGCGGTCGCCTATCGCATGGGTTTCAACTTGAAATCCCAGTCTCAGTGCCCTTTCGAGCATTGGCCGCAGCTCCGCTTCCTTCACCGTCAGAAAGCCGGAAGTATCTGCATCCGAGTATGGTTCAATCAATGCCGCGCCACGCGAACCGAGGGCGCCGTCCGAAACGACCTTGATCGTTCGCATAGTAAATCGATCGTCAAAGGCGCCAATCGTTTGCCCCTCAGAAAGGAATCGATCGGCATTCGGACCGGGCCCATAAACCGCGTTATAGATCCGAAGCTTGATTTTTCCCTCACCATATACCTTTTTGAACAGCGCTATATCGTCGTATACGCTGCCGGCATTCTGAATCTCACACCAGCCAAGTTCGATACTGCGCTTGACCCCCAGCAGCAGAGCCTGTTCGGCTTCCGCTGCCGTTCCTGGAGGGATGTGTTTGGTAACCAACTCATGCGCACCGTCCAGCAACATACCGACAGGCTCACCACTCTGTTTGTCTTTGAGTATCTCTCCCCCAAAAGGATTGGGTGTGTCTTTTGTAATACCGGCAATCTTTAAGGCCAAACTGTTGGCAACCGCGCCGTGTCCGTCCGCACGCTCCAGAAAGATGGGATTGTTGGGTGAAACCTTGTCCAGGTCATATTTCGTCGGGAAAGCCTGTGGGCTCCAAAACGTCTCGATCCATCCACGACCTGTGACCCACTTGCCGCTCTCGGTTTTGTCGACCCGAGCCTTAACCTTCGAAAGAAAATCTTCAAGACTTGTCGTGCCTTCGAGGTTCAGGGTAACCTCTCGCTCGCCAACCCCCATCAGGTGATAATGCGAGTCCGTCAACCCGGGGACAACAGTAGCGCCGTGCAAATCAATCATGTTTGTCTTTGGGCCGCGATACGCCGTCGCGCCCTGGTTTGACCCCACGTAAACTATCCTGGAATCCTTTACTGCCAGGGCCTCTGCATGAGGCTGCTTTTCGTTAACGGTATAGATGTTTCCATTGATAAACACCGAATCGGCCGGTACTGGGACAACCTTTGCCTCGGCCCGATTTGACGAGATGGAAGCAATTGAAATTAACGCGATCGATCCGAGTAATATGAATCTCTTCATTATTTAAATTAACTCAAACGTGATAGGTGATAGGTGACAAGAAGTCGCGTGCGAACGGCCATTCTGTTTCTAAATCCGCACATTCTTCTGTCTATGTCAAAACAGACAAGATGGTTCACGATGGTGATCGTACCGTTCGAATCTGATGTCCCAGCATTCCGGATAATACGGCCTCTATTTGTTTTGATCCGTGTTTCATCCGCGTTAATCCGCGGCTGATTCCTCTTTCTGTACCAATCTGCCGTGGCGTGATTTAGGTCAGGTGGTTCTGTCGAATTCGGCGGCCAGGGATAATCTAAATCAAGTTAGGACACATTTCCAATTCACTTCACCGAATATCAGAAAACCTACGCAATCTGGTGAGTGAAATGCAGTTCGTCGTTTACGTAGTGTGATAGTCCGCAACCGAGGGTTCGGCATCAAGTTCCGTATTGTTCTTTGTTGGCCCTGGCGAACGATAACTCGACCACAGCATCCAGCCAAAAAATACTGCGCCGAGCGCGCCCACAAACACCCAGGCAAGATTACCGAGCACTTCGCTCATGGCCTGTACCCGATCACTAAAGATCCTGCCAACGCAGACATAGATTATTACCCACAGTACTTCTCCCAATACGTCCCATAATAGAAACCGATGCCATGGATATTCGGTAAAGCCGCTTGTAAGATTCAACCAGGGCCCAAGCGGTGTGACGAGCCACCTGCTTAGAAACACGCCCATTCCTTCCCACTTTCTGGCTGTTTCCTCGGCACGCCGCAGGCTATCCTCGCCCCCCTTAAACCAGCGCCCGATTCTAAATGCGAAATGACGTCCACCCCATCGACCGATCAAATAGCCGATCTGGTCGCCAATAATCGCACCAGTGCTTGCCAATGCTATCACCTGCCAGAATTTCATGTCGCCCTGTTCGACGTATGAACCGGCGGCGACCAGCAGCAAACTCATCGGAAACGGGATACCGATCGACGAAATCAGGATCACTCCAAATAACAGCGGTAAGCCATAAATCGACAACGCAGCAAGAAGCTGTTCGGATACATTCATGGCTGAATCGGTTTGGTTTCTGACCTTGGCGACAGGGAGGGTGGCGGAAACTGACGCTCGCGAGCAATTGCGTCCTGTAGATCGGAAATCAGTTCCTGTACGGGACGATTCTGTTCGGCTGCAATCTGTGCGATAGGCCTCCGGTCCGGCGGATGTTCCATCGGATGTCCGATAGCCTGAAACAGCACACGCGGTGGTACGTGATACGAATGGGCAACATACAGAACACTCATCCACGGGCGAATTGGATCATCGATCTTTGGATGGGGCCGGTGTTGAAAGGCGCGCATCGCAAAAATTACCGTTATAGCGATTGATAACGCAAAAGCCAACAGTAAAACGCGTCGCGGCCACCGCTGCATAATTGGTCCCCCTGAAGACCTCACCGAATACGTCTCAGTATATCAAGGATATTCCAACGGCGATAAGCGACCGAAAGGACTCAATAGGTTTGGGTGATGATTATGGAATTGAATTCGCCGAATAGTTTCCTTATTCTTACTGCATAAGAAAACCGAGGTTTTGTATGGCAGTAGCTAAAAACAGAATAGCTAAATCAAAGGCAGAGCCCTCTGCGGAAGAGCGAAGGGGCCTGGATTACATGTTTCGTCGGATGGGCGAGATGCACCGTGAGAACGTAAAAGCATATAAAGAGATCGCAAAGCTCAAAAGAGAAACACGTGCTTTGCTCGGAAAGCTGAGGGCCGCTTAATTGTGGCTTGATACCCTTCCGATCAAGAAGACCGTATTTACGTTAGCTGACGAAGCCAACCGGCAGCAGTGAGTTTCGTTGATTAATCCTTAATCAGTCGGTTCAACCTCGTGCTTTACCACCGACCCGGATTTGACCACAAGCGCACGCGGGTGAAACCGGTCATATGTTCGCCGCATTTGCCTGTCGGTGATGTGGGTGTAAATCTGCGTCGTCGAGATGTCACTGTGACCCAATAACGCCTGTACTGATCGCGAGTCCGCACCTCGCTGCAATAAATGCGTGGCAAAGCTGTGTCTCAGCGTATGCGGCGATATATTCGACAAACCAAGTTTTTCCGCATACTTTTTGATCGTCGACCAGGCAAGTTGGCGTGAAATTGGTTTGCCGCGATTGTTAAGAAAGAATCGCGAATGTCCACCATTTCCCGACCGCGCTCTCTCGCCTTTGTACAGTGTAAGCCATTCGAGGGCACTCTTACCCATTGGAATGCGACGCTGTTTGCTCCCCTTGCCATAGCAAACCAGCAGGCCGGCGTCCAGGTCCAGATCACCCACTTCAATCGAAATTGTTTCCGACACACGCATGCCCGTCGCATACATCAACTCGAACATCGCACGATCGCGCAGTCCATCTGCTGTACGCGTGTCGGGTGCATTCAAAAGTCGTTCAATATCTTCTTCTGTCAGAAATTGCGGCAGATAAGCCATCCGCTGAGGCGTGTCGAGGTCTTCCGCAGGCTGAATCCTGATGTGCCCGTCCAACATGAGGAAACGGTAAAAGCCCCGGGCAGCACTAACGGCACGGGAAACCGAGGTGGGCGCCAATCCTTCGCGAGAGAGGTGTGCGATCCATCGACGCAAATCCGTCCTGGTAAGCCTACCAAATTCCAGGGTGTTTTTTTCCGCCCATACCTGGAGTTGGCTAAGATCGCGCTTGTAACTCTCTACCGAGTTTGCAGCAAGCCCCTTCTCAACCCGCAGATACGAAAGGTATTCACGCAACAAATCACGTTTGCGAGGCAATGTCTCAGTCGCCATTTAATAAATATAGCAGACCGAGCCAGTTGCATGCTTGCAGGTAAGGATTTATTCGTACCTAAGGCACTCAATCGGGTCCAGTCTTGAGGCTTTTCGGGCCGGCCACACTCCGAAAATCAATCCGACGCCAACTGATACTCCGAGACCTGTAAAGACCGCCCAAGGAGGTATCGTCGCAGGCAACGACGGAATCAACAGGACAATAATGCGACTGATGCCAATCGATAACAGAACGCCAAGTACGCCTCCAAAAAATGTCAGGGTCATTGCTTCGAACAAAAATTGATTGACGATATCCCGCCTGCGCGCACCGATGGCCTTTCGGATTCCAATCTCTTTCGTTCGCTCAGTCACAGAAACAAGCATGATATTCATCACGCCAATTCCACCAACCAATAAACCCAAACTTGATATCGCTATTGCCGCAAGCCCAATCATCCCAAAGATGCTGTCAAACTGCTGGACAAACTTATCCGCGGTTTTGATATCAAAATCATCCGCATTGGAAAATGGCACGTTTCGACGGCGCCTCAGAATATCTTCGGATTGATCCAAAGCCTGCTGTAGCATTCCGCTTCGCGCTTTGATTACAAGTAGCAGAAATCCGCGTGCCGGAGCAAGTTTAACTGCCGTTTGAAACGGCATGAACACAGCGTTGTCTTCCTCATTTTCGCCGAAGAAACCATTTTTTCGTTTCTCCAGTACACCGACGATCTCAAACTTGTGCCCACCCATTTTGACTTCGGTGCCGACAATATTCCCTTCTCTTCCGGGGAACAGAGCCTCGGCCGCATTTACTCCGATTACAAGCACCTCGCGTCGTTCGTGATCGTCAAAGTCTGATATGAATCTTCCCTCGCTCAGGTTCACGTTTGCAATATCGCCGTAATTCGAGCTTACCCCCTGCGTGTTTCCCCACCTGTAGTTCTTGCCCTCATACGTAATATTGTCGTTGAATGGACCGCCGCTGTACCCTACGTTCGGAGCCACCAGCGCAACTGACTCGACGGCCGGCGCTTGCGTTCGTATGGCTTCTGCATCCTCCGACTTTAATACCTTTCGCATCTTTTCCGATCTATCTTCGCTTACATGTGGCCCCGTCGACAGATGAAACGCGTAAATATTGTTTGTCCCATATTCCTCGATAATGCCAATAATGTTTTGGCGCATGCCGGTAAGGATCGACGCTATCGAGATCGCCGTGGTGACACCGATGATGATCCCCAACACGGTCAGGAAACTACGGAACTTATGAGCGCGAACACTGTCCAGCGCCATTATTAAAACTTCGCTACGAAGAAATCTGGGCAGCCTCATCCATCTCTCCTAATTCTGGGTAAGCGCAATGATTGGATCAAGCCTGGATGCCTTGAAAGCGGGATAAATACCGGCGACTAAACCGATTCCGCCCGAAAAGAAGAGTGCGAGCAGGACGTAAACCAGCGTTATAGTCATCCGAAATCATCATCTTCGTTCCCTTTGAGCTTGTGTTTATTCCGAAGTGCTGTCCGCGCGCCTTCAATCGCTTGAGGAAAGCTTACCGGAGAGAACCCCTTGCCATGAATTTGCAGGTTCATCCTTCTTCCGAACATATCGCCATGTGTCGAAATCGGAATATAGATATGGCGATCGACCGAATCACCCAGGAAGGAACCACGTGCCTTTTCCACCCCTACCACGCGCATGGGAATTCCCGCAACCTTTACGGTTTTCCCAATCGGGTCAACATATGGAAAGAATTTGTCCTTTATGTCATACCCTAGAACGCAAACATGGGAGGAAGTAGTTACGTCTTCCGTCGAAATAAACCGTCCGTCGACGATCTCTTTATCCTCAATATCGCCCATCCCGGCAGTGACGCCAAAAATTATGCAACCGAAAAACTGTTGACCATCCTGTTGAAGGTCGACCTGGGTCGCAACCTCTGCTCCAACCTCTGCGCAATCCTTGCAGTTATCGCGAACCCATTCGTAGTCTTCCCACTGTAATTTCTTGTTTCTGCGATTAGCCCGTTCAAACTCGTCGTCGGACAAACGGCCCGAAAATGCCATCCGCGCCATCATAAAGTGGTTTACGCCGAGAACCTTCGAGACCTGAGTCACAACGTAAGTGTTAAGTCCGCTGATTGCGGCGCCAACCACTACTACAGACGCAACTCCAATGATGATGCCGATAAGAGTCAGAAACGCACGCAGTTTGTGCGCGAAGATGGATTGGACCGCTATTCGGCCTGCGTCAATATAAAATGAAGAAATTCTTTTCATGAAGGTTGTCCCCTGGCGGTCGGGTTCTACACTGTCGATACGACGCTGCACCCCCCCGGTGTTCCTTCAATTTTTTATTAACCCTCACGAGGGCAGAGGCTAGATGTCAGAGGTTAGAGGTTAGTGAAGGCTGCGCGCTGGCGCGCGAATTCTTTTAATTACAGCAGGGTAGCTCGCAGTCCGAGGGGTTTGCGGTTGATAACTGATTATTAATTGGGAGGTGTTGATGAAAGTACGAGCGCAGATTGAAGGGTTAGCGGTGCCGGCGACGATTGTCGCGGTGCTTGCCAGGGATGTCATGGTCGCGATCAAAGGCACTAGAACGCAGACCAAGACCAATAGAGGCCGTATTGTCCTGAACGCCAGGAAATCATCTTCGAAGGTTAAGTTCGCCATTGTGTACCAACCCTGTCTGTTTTGATCTAGTTCGCCTGTACCAGTAAAGACGCTCCGGAACTGCGATCTATTAACATCGCCCGCCTAACTTACGATCCGGCGGCCTCTAATATATGACCTTCCCCGGACAGCCTAGTCTGATCGGGTTTACCTTGGAAGGATCGCAACCTCCGATGAAGTTCGATTGACAGACCGACAGGTTGCTCGAATCTCTCGCGCCCTAGACGAACTGCGGCGCTATTCGATCCTCTAAGGAGATCGAGGTCTGTGACGACCCGATGCCCTGCAGCAGTCTGCACGAAACCCATGAGGTGAGCGCCGCAACCATATCTAATCACGTTAAAGAGTTGAAGACGGCCGGCTTGATAGAGATCGTTCGCGAAGCCAAATTAGGAATGTCACGATTCCTGTCATCGTCTATTGTTTGGACCGATTACGCTATCATTGATGCCTGGCTCCTCTCGGCTTCCTAAAATGACCATCGATCGCCAACGGCCCAGAACCTCCCAGTACGAGGGCGGCCAGGCACGCGAGGTATAGCAGGTTAGTTTCATAGCCTGGAGGCCCGAACTGCGCTCCGGCAGCAGTCACGGCCAGGAGCTTAATCGAACTGAACCCGTAAGGCAGTTGCACGGTAAACATCGCTACAAGGAGAACCGCGGCCATCGGTAAGCTGACAAGCGGCACGAAAGCACCGAGGATTACTGCGCATCCCCCGATTAGTTCAACCAATATGGTGGACCAGGCCATGAAATGCGGTGCGGGTACACCCATCGCCTGCAGGATGCCGGCGAATGCGTCCGGGCCCTTGGACATCTTGGCGAAGCCGTGTTGCATGAAGCCAAATCCAACGATCAAGCGTAGCGGAATGGGAGCCCAACGTGCGATGGAAGGTCGACCTGGCAACTCCAGGAGAAAATTACTGAATGATTTCATCGGCAAATTCTCTGACATAATGACATCATGATGTCATTATGTCAGTATGAAAGTCAACCCCGGAAGCGCTTTACCTCTCTACGCACAGGTCGAATCGATACTTGCGGCAAGTATTGCCGATGGCACGTTTCCGCCGGGCAGCCGCCTGCCAAACGAAGAGGAGTTGGTCGAACGCTATAACGTCAGTCGCACTACCATACGCCAGACCATTCAGAATTTGGTCAGACGCGGACTGATTGAGATCCGGCGCGGGAAAGGCACTTTCGTCTTACAGCCCAAAATTACACAGGAACTGACTGAGTTGAGCGGTTTCGTCGAAGACATGCAGTCCCTTGGCCGCCAACCTACAGCCCGGCTGCTCGATAAACGGATAGTTCCGGCTGGCGATTCCGTTGCCCGTCAGCTTGCGATAGCCACGGGCACACAGGTGGTTCGCATTCAACGTGTGCGACTAGCGGACGATGTCCCCTTGTCGTTCGACGAAACTTATCTACCACGAGAGATCGGGGAGAAGATCATCGAGAACGATCTGGAAACCGAGCCTATCTTCACGTTACTCGAACAAAAATACAACATGCCGCTGGTGGAAGCGGAGTACCGGCTGGAAGCTGTATCTGCGGATGCAACCGTTGCGCGAGGGCTCGGTATTGGCGCGGGAAGTCCCATTTTTCTGATAGAGCGTACATCGTATATCGCAGGACACCAGCCAATCGATTACGAAAAGCTCTTTTACCGTGGCGATCATATACGTTTCGTGACCCGACTGACACGGCGCGGCGCGACCGGATCAAGAACTGGAGACTGATGAATGGACACCGGATTCGCGTTGTGGCTCTTTGCGGTATCGCTCGGCGCCAGTGCGCTTGGCGGGATGCTCGGAATGGCAAGCGGAATTTTTATTGTGCCCATTTTGACGATGTTCGGTCACGTTGAGATCCACACCGCTATCGGTGCGAGCATCGTTTCAGTGATCGCATGCTCATGTGGGGGAGCTGCTCCGTTCCTTAAGAATCGCCTAACCAATGTTCGCCTCGCCATTGTGCTCGAAACTGCAACGACACTGGGAGCTCTAACTGGTGTACTGCTTGTCGGAGTCGTGCCAGTGTCGTATTTATTTTTTCTGTTCGCTGCGATCCTATTCCTTTCCGCTCAACAAATGCTGGCCAGGCGGGATAGCCCGAATCGTACGTTTGATTCAAGAGGTACTGATCAATGGGCAGCTTCGCTACGCCTCGATTCGAGTTATCCCGATCACGTACTTGGGTGCGAAGTAGTTTATAAAGTGCAACGCGTTCCCGTCGGTATGACTCTGATGTACGGCGCTGGACTGATTTCCGCACTATTGGGCATCGGAAGCGGTGTCCTTAAGATTCCGGCCATGGACTCGGCTCTGCGCCTACCCATCAAGGTCTCTTCAGCCACCTCCAATTTCATGATCGGTGTGACGGCAGCCGCCAGTGCCGGAGACTATCTTATGCGGGGCAACATCGTTACAGCTGTTGCCGGGCCTGTTGCACTAGGCTCAGTAATCGGGGCAGCCGTCGGAGCGCGTATTCTGATGGTCGTGTCGAACCGCAGACTTCGGCTACTGTTCGTCATCGTTCTCGTGGCACTTGGAATAGAGATGCTTCTATCCGCTTTCAGCGTCCACTTGACAAAAGGTTCTCTATGAAGGTGCCTCCGCGGCTGGAGAGGCTGCTGGCGGATCTGCTCTCCTATGGCAGTTGGTTGGCCTCGAGTGCGATCGGTCTGGGATTTTCACTCGCATGGATTGACTCTCGCGTTGGCACACACAATCTGGCGATTCTGCCGAACATGTTCATCGCTAAAGTTGGGATCGCTCTGTTTATTCTGCTGCCTACCCTGCGGGTGTTATTAATGCTTCTTTTCTTTTTCCGCGAGCGCGATTATCGTCTTGCGATTATAGCGGCGCTAGTACTGACGATCGTCCTTCTAGGATTTATTCTTGGTATTCGTACGATGTCCGCGATAGCAGGATTGCCGTTGAGCGAGCCCGAGATCCCATTCGCCTTTCACTGGAAAGCGACAAGCTGTAATCAATCTGGCGCAGATGGTATTGCTCCCTCGCCGTGCTGATCGTCCCGATCGAACACCCATGACCGCAGCCGGTTTTCCAGACCATGCGCTGTCGCCATAAGGGCCGCGATGCCCAATCAATAGCGTTCTTCAACACTCTCGGATTAGCCAGGTGAAATATGTCGTAGGCGCTGGCGTGTCACAGCGCTTCGCCATTGCCTCTCTCATCAGCTTTTCCAGCATCACCCTTAACCGGTTGCTGAGCAGGTCCGCCAACGTTACGGGCATGTGCACCGCCATGTTTTAAGACGCGGGCCACGCCCGGGTGGTGGGTCTTAGCAGTAGGGTCAGACTTATCTGGCTCGCGATCTTCATAAGGATTTTTGAAATCCTCATCGCTAAAGCCATCCTCCTGTCCCCAACGGTCCGGATCATCGTCTCTAAGCGTGTGTTTTCCTGACATGTTGTTTTCCCCTCAACCACAGATTGCTCAGGATTTTGGGCTTTACTTGTGTCGCCGCTGTGTCGATCTCTAGAAGCTTTCAGCGTACGGCGTGGCGGCCGAGTCCGTAGGTTGCGACGGATCAAGCCCGGCATCGCTTAGTCGGCCTAATACAGATTGGGCAGAGATCTCAGTGATCATCGCTGGTGTGGCGATGATCACGTTCATCTTCTGGCACTTCTTTGCGGAGCGAGGAGTGGTTGCCGCCAGCGTGGCGGCAGGTGTGCAGGAGATAGAATTCACAGTTAAGGGCGGCTGCTCTCGTGCGGCAATCGTGGTGAACGAAACGGTGCTAATGATAGTCGAATGCTACCGAGACGGCTTTCTGAGGTGAAGACGTGATTCTGGGCGATGTCCGGTAGATGCAGATTCAAAACCACTACAGGCGTAAACAAGTGATAGACTAAATCCCAGCGTCAGGCAAGTCATCGAGTTCAAGAGTATCATTGCTTTGTCCCTTTCCATTCCCCCAACCGACGAAAGCAAGTGATCCAAAGTGTCTGACTAAACACAGTTTCCAACAGCGGTCACCGGAATATTGCTGGTATGCAGTACACCTGGTTTACCTATCTCGATCCATAAGTCTGCCAGCTTCGCCTTCATGCCATTGCCAACAATTTAGTTGTCGCGCGCATCCTTCAATGGCAATCGCAGCCACGAATCCAGGACCGGGAGATAAATCCCGAATAGACCATCGGGCCGCATCCATCATCTTATCCTTCACGGT
>WNFR01004643.1_pt1 | contig 14109 bp, 14 predicted proteins | sample 5400221 | NCBI WGS metagenome assembly WNFR01 (sample SAMN13153357, study PRJNA577476) | soil metagenome | isolation source: 40 cm soil under Madrone tree | place: USA:California | collected 2016-06-14 | reverse complement strand
GCGCTGCCGGTGATGGCGGCGGCTTTGCTGACGTCAGAAAAAGTGACGCTGCACAACATTCCCAAGGTGCGCGACTTGATTACCATGAGCAAGCTGCTGGCGTTCATGGACGCGAAGGTGACGATAACGGAGTTTCCGAGCAGCGATTACGTGATCGAGACGCCGAAGTTGAATCACACGGAAGCGCCCTACGAGTTGGTGAAGACGATGCGGGCGTCGGTGCTGACGCTGGGGCCGCTGATGGCGCGCGTGGGAGTGGCGCGGGTTTCGCTGCCGGGAGGATGCGCGATTGGGGCGCGGCCGGTGGATTTGCACTTGAAGGCGCTGGAGCAGATGGGGGCGGAGATTGGCACTTCTCACGGATACATCGAGGCGAAGGTCCGCGGCAATGGACATCAAGGCAGACGGCTGAAGGGCGCGCGAATCGCGTTCGAGAAAATCACGGTGACGGGGACGGAAAATATTTTAATGGCAGCGGCGCTGGCGGACGGTGAGACGGTGCTGGAGAATGCAGCGCGGGAGCCGGAAGTGACGGATTTAGTGGTGATGCTGAGGAAGATGGGAGCGGAGATTTGCGGGGACGGAACTTCGGCGCTGCGGATTCGCGGTGTGGAGAAACTGCACGGGACGGAACACACGGTGATTCCGGACCGGATCGAGGCGGGGACGTTTCTGCTGGCGGGGGCCATTACGGGCGGGGAGTTGACGATTACGGATTGCGCGCCGGAGCATCTAGGAGCGGTGATTGCGAAATTGGAGCAGGCGGGAGTGCCGGTTGAGATTGTGAATGAAACGACGGTGCGAGTGCGGGGCGCGAAGAAGCTGGTGGGCGTCGACGTGACGACGGAAGAATATCCCGGATTTGCGACGGACATGCAGGCGCAATTCATGGCGCTGGCGACGCAGGCGAAAGGCACATCGGTGATTGCCGAGAAAATCTTTGAGAACCGCTTTTTGCACGCGAGTGAAATGATGCGCATGGGGGCGAACATTTCGATCGAAGGACACACAGCGACAGTGCGGGGGCCATCGGCACTCTCGGGAACCGTCGTGCAAGCTTCGGATTTGCGGGCCAGCGCGGGGTTGGTGCTGGCGGGGTTGGTAGCGAGTGGCGAGACGCTGATTGAGCGCGTGTATCACATTGATCGCGGGTACGAGGGAATCGTGGAGAAGCTGCGCGGAGTGGGGGCGGACATTGAGCGCGTGCACGGGACGGGGTCGTGACTCGTATGCCCAGGCCATAAGAAATTATTGGATCTGAAGACGCAACAAACGGAGGGGTTTTATGGTCGATTATTCAGGATGCCGATCGCGCAACACGCGTGAACTGTTCCTTGGTTCCTCTTCGCACCCTCGGTTCTTTGGTAATTGGAGCGCCCCCAAAGCACTTCCGCGGTGGAACACGTCATTTTCACATAAGCAAGGCGGAGCCGGCAAAGGTCTGACATTACCGGTCTGAATCAAACTTCCGTTCGCGCCACACAGCAATCTCCAGCAAAGTTTGGTACAATGCGCGACACGAATTTGGTGAGATGGGCGCTTGCGGATGAGGCGGGCGCGGACCCGGGAGGAAGACCACCATGAGCAACGCGGAAATGCTGGCGCGGATTGATGCGGCGATTGCGGAGAAGAGTTTACTGAAGCATCCGTTTTATCAGGATTGGCAGGCGGGGAAGCTGAGCCGCGAGGCGCTGCAGCTTTATGCGGCGCAGTATTACCGGCACGTGGAGGCATTTCCGAAGCACTTGCGGGTGCTGGCGGCGCGGACGGAGGGTCCGCTGCAGGGATTGATCCGGGAGAACGTGGCGGAGGAAGAGAATCCAGCGGGGCCGCATCCTAAGCTTTGGCGTGATTTTGCGGCGGCCGTGGGAGTGGGCGAGGATGACATTACGTGCTGCCCTGCGCTGCCGGGGACGCAGGCAGTGGTGCAGAAGTTCCGCGAGATCTGCGGGGACCGGCCAGTGGCGGAAGCGGTGGCCGCGCTGTATGCCTACGAATCGCAGGTGCCGGAAATTGCGACGACGAAGATTGATGGGTTGAAGAAGTTTTACGGCGTGACTGAGCCAGAGGGGCTGGCGTACTTCGAGGTACACGAAGAAGCGGACAAGGCGCACCGAGCAGCTTGGCGCGGGTGGTTGGAAGAGCACGCGAGCGGCGATGAGGAAGAAATCCTGAAGACGACGAATGAGGCCCTGGATGCGCTTTGGGGGGCGCTGGATGCGGTGCACTGCGAGAGGCAAGAGGTAGTGAGGTAAGGAAGAAAAAGAAAGAAAGAAAGAAAGAAAGAAAGAATTAACACAGAGGACACAGAGAACAGGCAGAGCACGGAGAGCACAGAGAAGAGTTCGGAAAAGAGGCCCCCGATTGGATTGGGGGCCTTTTGTTTTTGGGAACAGGTGTGAACTGCGACTGAAATGAGAGCCCGCAAAGGCAAGGTCAAATGCAAGAGGGGCGGGCTGAAGCCCGCCCCTACATAAACCGCCGCAGGGCACTGACAGGTCATGGCGCGAGAATGATTGACTCCAAAAATGCGATGAACGATAGTCCCATCAGCGAGAGGCCGAATATGGAACGAATGAAGCGCAATCTATCGAGGCGAAACGCCCTGAAATTATTGGGAGCTACGGGAGGCGGTCTTGCGCTCGCAAGTTGGACGAACGGGGGCCGAGTGCTGGCGCAAGTGCCGAACGGTGCGAAGCAGCTCGAAAGTTTTACAGGGCCGGGAGCGAACCCGCATTGGAATTCGGTCGGGCCATATGTTACGGGGCCGCAGAAGGCGCCGCTGATCCTGCTGACCGACCGGCCGGTACAACTGGAAACGCGGCGGAATTATTTCCGGACAGTGTTTACGCCGAATGAAGCGTTTTACGTGCGCTGGCACCTCGGAGAGATTCCCAACGGTGTGGACCTGGCGGAGTGGAAGTTGCGCGTGGAAGGCAATGTCAATAAGCCGCTGGCCTTCAGCCTCAGCGAGTTGATGCAGAAGTTCAAGCCAGCTTCGGTTGCGGCGGTCAACCAATGTTCCGGGAATAGCCGGAGCCGGTTGCAGCCGCGCGTGCCGGGTGGACAGTGGGGCAATGGGGCGATGGGCAATGCGATGTGGACTGGCGTGCGGCTGCGCGAACTTCTGGACGCGGCGCGCGTGAAGAGCGAATCGGTGCAAGTGCAATTCGAGGGGCTGGACACCGGAGCGGGGCCGAAGGGAATGGGATCAAACCGGTTCCTGAAGTCTTTGGACCTGACGAATGCCGCGCTCGATGAAACGATTGTGGCGTATCTGATGAACGGCGAGCCGCTGCCGATGTTGAACGGATTTCCTGTGCGGCTGGTGGTGCCTGGGTACTTCGCCACGTATTGGACCAAGTCCCTTGCGTGGATCCGCGTGCTGGAGGCGCCCGACGATAATTTCTGGATGAAAACGGCGTATCGCATTCCGGACACGCCGCGAGGGACTACCACACCCGAGGACATAAAAGCCGGCAAAGTGAAAACCATTCCGATCGAGCGGATGCCGGTGCGGTCGTTTCTGGTCTCTCCCGATGGGAGTTCGAAAATTCCCGTGGGATTGGGCGTGACACTGCGCGGGATGGCGTTCAGTGGATATGGGAAGGTGGTCAAAGTGGAAGTTTCCGACGACGGAGGGAGCAGTTGGAGAGCCGCCGAACTCGGCGAGGATCATGGCGCCTATTCCTTCCGGAGCTGGGAAGCGCCATGGACGCCAAAAACGCCGGGAAAGTATTCGATTACCGTCAGGGCCACGGATGAAAAAGGAAACGTGCAACCGGACGAGGCGGTTTGGAATGCCGGCGGATACTTGTGGAACAAAATTGAGAAGCAAGAACTGGTTGCGGGAAAGGCGAATTGAGGAGGGCGGCTATGGAGAAACGATGGAAGATGGCGCTTATTACGGCAGGAGTAGCGGCGGCGCTTGCCGGTGGCTTGCTTTTCGCACAAATGAGCGGATCGTACAGTTCCACGAATGGAGCGAGCATTGGGCAAGGAGCGGCGCCAGAGTTGACGCCAGATGCGAAGTACGATGTGGGACCGTATCGGTCTTTCACTCCGGAATTGGCTGAGGGGGATGGAAAGTTGGAAGTGCAGAGTCTCTGCGCAACTTGTCACAGCACGCGGTACATCACCATGCAGCCGCCGTTGCCAGGAGCAACCTGGGAAGCGGAAGTCAACAAGATGATGAAGGTATACGGCGCTCCCGTTCCGGAAGCTGCCGCAAAGAAAATCACGGCGTACTTGCAAGCACATTACGCGCCCGAGAATCGGAAGGAATAGCAGGAGCAAAAAAAAAGAAGGGCGGACTGAAGTCCGCCCCTACACAACCGAGCTACGGCAAAGAATTATTCATGGGAGCCGAAGTCGCCGCCGCCTTCGCCGCTTGAAGAGCCGGGATTGCCTCCTCCGCCGCCGCCTGCGGCAGCTTTTTGCTGCTTTTCGCGGGCTTCGCGGATCAGGGCTTTGCGGGAGAGGCGAACTTTATTGCCCTCGATGGAGAGAACTTTGACGAGGACCTGGTCGCCGAGCTTCAGCTCATCGCGAACGTCGCGGATGCGATGCTCGGAGATTTCGCTGATGTGCAGGAGGCCGTCGGTGCCGGGGAAAAGTTCGACGAAAGCGCCAAACTCGGCGAGGCGAACAACTTTGCCAAGATAGGTTTTGCCGATTTCGGCGCTGGCGGTGACGTCGCGGACCATCGCGAGAGCGGCATCGCCTCCGGCTCCGCTGGTGGAGAAGATGTGCACGGTGCCGTCTTCGAGAACGTCGATCTTGACGCCGGTGGCTTCGATGATGGAGCGAATTTTCTTGCCGCCCGGACCGATGAGGTCGCGAATCTTGTCCTGAGGGATCTTCAGTTTGAAGAGGCGGGGAGCGTAGGCAGAAATTTCCTTGCGGCCTTCGTTGAGCGTCTTTTCCATGATGTCGAGAATTTCAAGACGGGCTTTTTTCGCCTGCGCGAGGGCTTCGCGCATCATTTGAATGCTGATGCCGAGGACCTTGATGTCCATTTGCAGAGCGGTGATGCCGTTGCGCGTGCCGGCGACTTTAAAGTCCATGTCGCCGTAATGATCTTCGGCGCCGGCGATGTCCGTGAGAATCGAATACTTGTGGTCCTCGCCAACGACTAGGCCCATGGCGATACCCGCGCAGGGAGCCTTCATCGGAACACCGGCGTCCATGAGGGCGAGCGAACCGCCGCAGACGGTGGCCATCGAAGAGGAACCGTTGGATTCGAGGATGTCGGAAACCAGGCGCATGGCGTAGGGGAAGTTCTCTTCCGGAGGAAGCAGGTTTAGCAGGGCGCGCTGAGCAAGAACGCCGTGGCCAATTTCGCGGCGGCCGGGGCCACGAAGGAATTTTACTTCGCCCACGCTGAACGGCGGGAAATTGTAGTGGAGCATGAAGCGGTTGAACTGGTCCTGCGCGAAGAGCAGGTCGAGGCGCTGCATGTCTTCCTTGGTGCCGAGGGTAAGGGTGGCGAGAGCCTGGGTTTCACCGCGAGTGAAGAGCGCGGAGCCATGAACGCGAGGGAGCAAGCCGACTTCGCAAGTGATTTGGCGGATCTTGTCGAAGGCGCGGCCATCGGGACGGCGGCGTTTGTTAAGAACGTCGTCACGGAAGATTTCTTCGCGGAGGCGTTCAAAGGCGCGCTTGGTGAGCGTGCGCTTCTCGTCCATTTCTTTCTTGGGCTCTTCGGGAATGGCCTTGATGATCTCTTCCTTGAGCGCGTCGATGAGGTGATAGCTTTCTTTCTTGGGATGCTTTTCGGTGTTGACGGCATCGTGAAGCCGGTCGCCATACTTTTTCTGGAGATCCTTGTAGATGGCTTGATCGAACGGAAGCGGCGTGACAACGACCTTTTTCGGCTTGAGCTGGGCGTGAAGATCCTTGATGGCGGCGACGATTTTCTTGATTTGCGCGTGGCCGAATTCGAGGGCATCGGCAACGGCTTCTTCGGAGACTTCGAGCGCGCCGGATTCCACCATGACGATGGCTTCTTCGGTGCCGGCGATGATGATATTCATCAAACTTTTCTTCTGGTCGGCGACAGTGGGATTGATTACCAACTGGCCCTCGAGCAGGCCCACGCGGACGCAGGCAATGGGCTTCTCGAACGGGAGGTCCGAACAGTACGCGGCGGCGGAAGCGCTGGTGACGGCGATGACGTCGGGGTCATTCTCGCTGTCCGCGGAGAGCACCATGGAGACGATTTGCGTTTCGTTGCGCCAGGATTCGGGGAAGAGCGGGCGCATGGGGCGGTCAATCAAGCGGGAGGTGAGGACTTCTTTTTCGGAAGGGCGGCCTTCGCGCTTGAAAAAACCACCGGGAATTTTTCCGGCGGAGTAAGTATTTTCGCGGTAGTCAACGGTGAGAGGCAAGAAGTCGCGGTCGTTCATCTGCGAGGCCATGCAAGCGGTAGTCAGGACAATGGTGTCGCCGTAGCGCGCGGTAATGGCGCCATTGGCTTGCTTGGCGATTTTTCCAGTTTCGAGAATCAGAGGGCGTCCACCGACTTCAACGGTGACCTGGTGAGGCGCGGGTGTAACTGTATTTTCAGACATGGGCAATCATTTCCTTTGGCTCGGCATCCCAGCAGAGCATCTTCGGGCGCGTACATGGACGGGCCCTGAGTTTACCTTGGCCGCACCGCGGCAATCGATGAGGAAAAACAAGAGGCGAGAATTAGCACGGGGCTAACGAATCGCGACGGACCACACCACGAGAAAATCCGGCACTAACGCAGCCGGATGCCTGACGACAGACTCCGCGTGGAATTTGTCACTTCATGAGAACGCAGATGATATCGCCCCGATTTAAATAAGAAACCAGGACGATTACTTGCGCAGGCTAAGACGTTCAACAATCTCGCGGTACCGATCCGGGTCGCGGCGGTTGAGATAGTCCAGCAAACGACGGCGCTTATTGACCATCATGATCAATCCGCGGCGCGATGCATGGTCTTTCACGTGGGACTTGAGATGCGAGGTCAGATAGTTGATCCGCTCGCTCAGAAGCGCAATTTGTACTTCTGGCGAGCCCGTGTCCTTGACATGGGTCCGGAACTGTTCGATCAACGCTGATTTCGGTGCGCTCAAGTGCCCTTCTCCGTCGTCCCCTGAATTTTTTCCTCTTCTCTTCGACCCATTCAGGCTAACACAAAGGCGACAAAAGTGTAAAGGAATGTAAAGAGCAGCGGGTGATGGAACCTCTCGAACAAGAAGGGTAAATTTACTGGGGGTGCAAGAAAAGTCGAGTGTCAGCCTTTGGCAAGGTCCTTGATCTGCTTGGCAAGCTTTTCGATTTGCTGGGCTTTCTTTACGATAGAAATGGATAAGGTGGCCGTGGCGTCCGTTTTATCGACCTGTTCCTTGAGTTCGGAGACCATTTCATAAAGCTTAGTGATGTCCGTTCTGATTGTTACTTGGTTTGCCCGCGCGATGGCCTTTGGGTCTGGCCGGCTGGGCTCGTCGTTGCCCTGCATCACGTTGGGGTGTTGGGGTAAACCTTGGCCTTGGGTGAGCCTCCCGAACCCGGTGGTGGTGCCTGCAGCCCGGCGAGAAGCAGCTCCACGGCAAAGACGCCGGCAGCGCCAACCAATGCGGTCAACAAGCGTCGTCTTGACTCCGGCATAGTCACCTCCTTGAAGCAGCTCGCCGACCAACAGGCTGGTCGTGGGTGCTGCTGCCGAAAGCGAAACCACTACTGGCTAGGTTTAGACGTTTTTTTGTTTTGGCGCAAGGCTTGAAATAAAAAAGGATGGAAACGAGTCTACCGTTCAGCCGTCTATCAGGGATGAGCGAATTCTATGTTGCGCTGGTGGGGTAAATCCGGTTCAATGTCTGGGCACATTATGAGGGGGAAAACAATGAGAAAACAATTTGCGGTATTAGCAGCGGGGTGTATGACCCTGGGATTGATGGCCGTCCTGGGATCAGCACAAATGGACAAAGCTTCGAGACCCAGTCCGGCGGCGTCGTCTTCCTGCGATCTTGGGGGCGGCAAAACCATCAAGACGGACTATTCCAGCCCGCGCCTGAAAGGGCGAAAGATGATCGGTGGTGTGGAACCGTATGGCAAGGTGTGGCGCAACGGTGCGAACGAAGCTACCACATTCGTGACCACTGCTGATCTGATGGTCGGCGGGACCCATGTGCCCGCCGGCAGTTACACACTGTTTGTCATTCCAAACGCTGACAAGTGGACGCTCATCATCAACAAGAAAACCGGTGAATGGGGTATCCCCTACAAGTATGAGAGTGATGAACTGGCCCGTGTGGACATGAGACTGTCTACACTGTCATCGCCTGTTGAAAACTTCGCCATCGCTTACGATAAGACCGCGACGGGCTGCACGCTGCGCGAAGAGTGGGACACGATACGAGCATCTGTGGATATATCGAAGATGTAACGGCCTTCTGCCAGGCAAGTAAGAAAGCGCGTTCCGCTATGGCGGGGCGCGCCTTTTGATTTTTGTTCCACCCAACAAATTTGAGAACTCTAGGAGTTGTGCTGAAGTTGTGTCATGCCGCGATCGACGAGCATGACTGCGCCAATGACCAGGGCGGCGGAGAGGAGCACATTTAAAGTGACCGCCTCGCCTGCGAAGAACCAGCCGAATAGAACAGCGACGAGGGGATTGACGTAAGTATGAGTGGCGACGAGGGTGGGGGAATAATGCTCGAGAAGCCAGTTGTAGGCGGTAAAAGCTACAACCGAGCCGAAGAGGATGAGATAGCCAAGCGCCAGCCACGAACGCAAGGAAACTGACGCGAACGAAAACCCTCGGTATTCACCAACGGCGGTGCCCACCAAAAGCAGCTGCAGCGAGCCAGCCAGTAAAGAGAGCGCCGACAGGAGAAGCGGATGCCCGGAGAGATGCGAGCGCCGGGAGTAAACAATCCCGACGGACCACGAAAGCGCTCCTAGCACGATTGCTAGGGAACCGACAAGCACCCCAGGGCCGGAATTCAGGGCGCTTCGGCCCATCAGGAGGCCGACGCCTCCGAATCCCAATAGAATTCCGGCCAAAAGCACCGCGTTCAAACGCCACTGCCGCGCGGCAATAGAGCTAAGCAAGAAAACCCAGATAGGCTCGCTGGCAATGATCAGAGAGGCGAGGCCAGACGGCACTTTTTGCTCCGCCCAGTGAAGCGTGCCGTGGCCAATCAGAAAAAAGAACCCGCCGATGATAATGCTCGCCCGAACTTGCGCCCAGGTCGGTCGAAGGCGTTTCGCAAGGCACCAGATGAGAAGAATCGTGCCTGCGACCAAGTGGCGGAGACCGGCGGTGTAGAGCGGCGGAATCGTTTCCACGGCGTAACGAATGGCGAGATAGGTGGAACCCCAGATGAGATAAATGGAGAGGAAAGAAAAGATCACCGTGAGGCGATTCGTGTGCGGACGGGCGGAACCGCTGACGGCGGAGAGTCCTTCGGCGACCGTGACGGATTTCATAGACATCATTTCACCGGGGAACAGCCGAAGTAACCGCGAAACCGGTGTTCAAGCTTCCGTTGCTGTAATGCTCTAAAACTGCTATGCTCATTACAGTAGTATGGGCAATCAACTGTAACGAGTCAAGTCTATTTAGACCATTACAATGAAACCTGTTCACAGCATCTTTCGCGAGAAGGGATTCGGCAAGGTTGCCCCCTGGGTCGACCTCGTCAACAGCGAGGAATGGAATGGCTTCGGACAGTTCACCGATCACCTTGCAAATCCGCATTGGTTCGCCACGTTCTTCAAGCATTGGGGGCTTTATCCCTTTCCATCGAAGGATGTTCCGCGCCGCAAACTCGAGCAGTTGCGCAGCTTGCTTCGCCGCGCGGCCGAAAAACTAACGGCAGGAAGTTCTATCGGCCGCAGCGAGCTCTCGGCTCTGAATCAGGTATTAAACGTACCGGCTTGGCAGAAGTTGGTACAGGACCAAAATGGGTTCCGAGCAGAGACGATTCCAGTGCGGAGCAACTGGACTTGGGTGATCGCACGGATCGCCGCTTCGTTTGGAGAAATGCTGGCAAACCAGGAAGTGGAACGCATTAAAGTGTGCGCCAATTCAGATTGCCGCTGGGTTTTCCACGATCCGACCAAGGCCAGGACTAAGCGCTGGTGCGACTACCGTACCTGCGGTAACCGCGCCCGCGTCCGCCGCGCGCGGGCACGGAAACGAAAAGCCTGACGAAGAAACTCCTGCGTTCGCTCGGCCCGCAGTCCATTCTCTTGAGTCGAGCTTAGGAGTTCTTGCGGCGCACAAGAGCGAGAAATTCGTCGCGCGTCTGCTTATTGTGACGGAAAGCGCCAAGCATGGCGCTGGTGACAGCCTGCCCATGCTGCTTTTCCACGCCGCGCATTTGCATACACAGATGGCGGGCTTCGATGATTACGCCGACACCCTGAGGAGCGATTTTTTCCTCGATGGCCGTGGCGATCTGACTGGTCATGCGCTCTTGAATCTGCAGTCGGCGAGCAAACATGTTGACCACACGCGCAATTTTGCTCAGTCCCAGGACGCGCTTGTCGGGAAGATAGGCCACGTGGGCTTTGCCGAAGAACGGCAGCAAGTGATGTTCGCAGAGGCTGAAAAACTCGATGTCTTTAACGATGACCATCTCGTCGTAGGCCACGCTGAACGTCGCGCCGTTCAAAATATGATCCAGGTTCTGGTGATAGCCGCTGGTTAAATACTTGAGCGCTTTCTCGAAACGCTCCGGCGTCTTGCGCAAGCCTTCGCGATTCGGATCCTCTCCGATGATCTTGATAATCTCGCGCACATGGCAGGCGATCCTGCGCGCGTCGATTTCCTTTTGATCGTTCAGCAGAATTTCTTCCGTTGGCTTGGTCACGATCGGTTCCCCTCCAGATTGTCCCCTGCATACTCGAAGCTATTATTTCCGGTTTCCTGGACGCAGATGCGCTCGAGCTTCGCATGGGGAAAAGATTTCAATCGCCGGTAAATCTCGATGCACAAATTCTCGGTGGTCGGTACTTTATCGAGAAATGCAGGGACATCTTGATTGAGCGATTTGTGATCAAATTCCTCGAGAACCTGGCGCTCGACGAAAGCGTCAAGATCGGCGAGATTCGCGATCATGCCAGTGGACAGGTCTACGTCTCCCGACATGCTGACTTCGACTACATAGTTATGACCGTGGCCATGGGGATTGTTGCATTTTCCAAAAACTCGCCAATTCTCTTCTTCACTTAGCTGCGGGCTATGCAGCCGATGTGAAGCCGAGAATCGATAGCGGCGGCCGAGTTCGATTTTGAGCGCGTCGCTCATGACTTCGCTGCCGCGCTGGCGCAGTTGCGGTAGCAATCGGCGAACAGGTCAGGCGACTCGTAGAGCCGCACACGATGCAAGCGCCCTTGCGTGATTTTCGGTTCGAGCAATTGCCAGATCACCGTGGCGATATTCTCACACGTCGGAATCTTTCCGGCCAGTTCGGCGACTTCGTAATTGAGATGGCGATGATCCATGCGCTGCATGATTTCGCGTTCGAGAATCTCTTTCAGTTCTTTGAGGTCCAGGACCATACCGGTTACCGGATCCGGCTCGCCTTCAACGGTTACTTCGAGCGTGTAATTGTGTCCGTGGCCGTGCGGATTATTGCATTTCCCAAAGATTCGGCGATTCTCCTCCGCCGAAAGATTCGGATTGTGATAGAGGTGCGAAGCCGCAAACTCGATTTTTCGCGTGAGAAGAACCATGGCTGTTCGCTTATTTTACCGCTTCAGGTGCTCCAACGGAGTATTCCCGCCCTTTCCATTGGATTGTTCCATTTACGTGGCTCCGGTAGGACGCCCAGAGCACGCCGACGTACAGCGCCACGGCAGGCACATAATAAAAGATGAAGGAGAAGGGGTATTGGTTACGGGCGAGATCGAGGCCGTAGCTGGTTTGGCGGCCAATCAGCAGCAAAACTCCCACGAAAAAGAGAAACGGAAACTTCAGCCCCAGTGCGATGACGACCAGAGGAATCCAAGGGAGGTTCGACTCCATCTCGCGGAAGACCGTCCAGGGTGTGCCGCCCATCAAGCGATAAAGGTTTTTCTTCCAACCCTGCCACATGGCCTGGAACGAGCGGTACATGCGCACGCGGACCATGCCCTTGCCGGAGCCGAATGAGATGCGATGGCCCGCGGCCTTCACGCGCATGGCGAGGGCTACGTCTTCGAGCACTTCCCCAGCGACGGCGGAGTGGCCGCCGATAGCGTCATAGGCATCGCGGCGCATCATCAGAAACTGGCCGTTGGCTGCAGCTGCGGTTGAGCTTGGATCATTTACATTTTCATACGAGAAGCGCCTCGCCAGGCGCAAGTAGATGAAGGGGATCAGAGCCTTTTCATACCAGGTCTCGGTGATTTGCTCGGGGGAAAACGACACCAAAGCGGCGCCTTGCTCGTTTGCAATTTGTAGTGCGTGGGAGACGGAGTCTCTTTCGTGCTCCGCGTCGGCATCGGTAAACAGGAGCCAGGCGCACTTTGCTTGTTGCACTCCGACCCAAAGGGCATGGTTCTTGCCAACCCATCCATCGGGCAATTCGCCGGATTCAAGAAGGCGCAGGTTTGGAATTCTCTCCATGAGGCCACTCACGACACTAGCGGTCCCGTCCGTGGATTGATCGTTTACCACCAGGATTTCGGCAATTTCCGGCTGGTTGGCCAGAGACGCAATGCATGCCGCGATGACCGCCTCTTCGTTCCGGGCCGGAACAATGACCGTGACGGAGCCAGCACTCGCCGCGGCGACGAGTGTTCCAGTGCTAGACGAATTGTGATCGGCACGGTACATACTCTATTGGATGCGGAGGTTCGGTTCCCGACTGCGGAAGATTGAGCTATTATAGCATTCGATGATGATCCTTCGAAAAATTGCAGCTTGGGGAGTGCTGGCGGCGGCGCTAGGCGTAGTGATGCTTTTTGCGATGCCGACCTACCGCCAGGGTGAAGCCTCGATTGCCGGCACGACAGCGCGAGACTTTTCGGTGGATATCGCGGGAAAACCCGGGCAGCTGACCGATCTGAAGGGCAAAGTGGTGGTCCTGAATTTCTGGGCGACCTGGTGCCCGCCGTGCGTCGAGGAAACTCCCGCGCTGAACCGCCTGCAAAAACATATCGAAGCGCGGGGCGGCGTCATTCTGGGAGTTGCCGCCGACGAGGATCCTGCGGCTTATGAAAAATTTCTCCGGGAACAAGGCGTAATCTTCCCGACCTATCGCGATCCGCTCACTCGAGACAATCATTCGCCCATCGCCCAGTCCTATGGCACTTCGATGTATCCGGAAACATACGTGATCGACCGCCACGGCAGGATTGCCCGCAAATTTGTGGGCTTCCAACAATGGGACTCGCCCGACATGCTGGCGTATTTCGATTCCCTCCTGGGGCAGACCTGAATCTCCTCCTGAAGGTATTATCTGCGCTGTCATTCTGAGGCGAGCTGGTGAGGTTCGCCGAAGAAGCTCAGGTGAATCCTCAACTGAGATGCAACTGCGGTTGAGATCCTTCACTTCGCTCAAAGATGACAAAACGGGGAAGGAAGCGCGGGTTGGGTCGAGGCTGCGTTATCCAAGTTCACTCATAGCGGAGAGCTTCGACGGGATCGAGTTTGGCGGCTTGCATGGCGGGGAGCCAACCGCTAATCACCCCGACGACGACCAGGATGATTGTGGACAGCATCATAGTGACGAACGACAGAGTGAGGCGGATGTCCACTTTGCCGGAATCGTCTTCATAGGCGGGGCCGAGGAACGGCAGCGTGCCGATTGCCGAAGTGATGACCGCGGAGAGCAGCATGCCGATCACTCCGGCAGCGAGTGTCATGACCAGGGCCTCAAGCAAGAATTGCCAGCGAATGTGGGATTTTTTCGCGCCTAGCGCGCGTCGGAGGCCGATTTCGCGGACGCGTTCTTCAACGGAGACGAGCATGATATTCATCACGCCGACGCCACCGATACCCAGCGTGAGTGCGCCAACAAAAAAGAGCAGCGCTTCGATGCCCAGCGTGATGCCTTCGTAGATGGGCTTGAACTCTTCGCGGCCGAACATGGTGATGGCGCGCTTGTCGCTGGGTGAGAAGTGCTGGCGGTTGGCGATGGC
>WNFR01004640.1_pt1 | contig 14109 bp, 16 predicted proteins | sample 5400221 | NCBI WGS metagenome assembly WNFR01 (sample SAMN13153357, study PRJNA577476) | soil metagenome | isolation source: 40 cm soil under Madrone tree | place: USA:California | collected 2016-06-14 | reverse complement strand
ATGGCGGCAATGATCGGCGGTATGGAGAACGACGTGCGCAGGCTGGCTGCCGACGAAGATGTCGATATCGCCAATATTAATTCGCCGGGACAAATCGTGATTTCCGGCGAACTCGCAAAAGTAGAGGCGGCGGTTGGCGTAGCTAAGGAATACGGCATTCGGCGCGCAACGATGTTAAATGTCGCTGGCGCGTATCATTCGCGATTAATGGAGAGCGCTTACCTCAAGCTGGGGAAAGTATTGCTCGACATTGAGATGCAAATTCCGCAATTCTCTATCATCAGCAATGTCACCGGCGAAGAGGTCGACACGCTTCCGGAAATTCGGCGCACATTACAGGACCAGGTGACAGCGACGGTTCGCTGGTACGATTGCATGCAGCGGATGCTGGCGCGCGGTTGCGAGTTTTTCATCGAGTTGGGACCGGGCAATGTGCTGGCTGGTCTGCTCCTGCGCACACAAAAAGGTTTGAACGTGATGTCGGTTAGCGACGCGGAATCTGCTCGCCGTTGCGCTACGCAAATGCGCGCTGTCTTGGAGTAGCATCAGGCGAAAGGGATGCTGCCTGTTTTGTGAGTGTGTGCGCATGCCCCATGTCATTCCGAGCGAAGCGAGGAACGTCACAAATGCGGCACACGTCACGCAAGGACGAGAGGTCCTTCGCTGGCGCTCAGGATGGCACTGCGAATGCGTGCCATAATAACTGGCAATGCTGATAAATCGCATCGTCTATCTGTCACCAGATGACAACAGAATCCGATCACCTAACTTCCCCTATGACACTCTCCCAACGGATCGACTCGGATCTTAAAGAGGCGATGCGCGCCAAGGATACGACCAAGCTGAGCGTTCTGCGCATGCTAAAATCCGCTTTGAAGTACGGCGCGATTGCAAAATCAGGCGCAGAAGCCGAATTGAACGACTCTGAGGCTGCGCAGGTGATCCGCAAGCAGGTCAAGCAACGTCAGGATTCCATCGAAAGCTTTGAAAAAGGCGGCCGCGCGGAACTGGCCGACAAGGAAAAAGAAGAATTGTCGATCCTGAACGCATATTTGCCGCAGGCGATGAGCGCAGATGAGGTGGCGACAGTTGTGCGGGAAACGATCGCCGAAGTCGGTGCTACATCCAAAGCGCAGATGGGCGCGGTAATGAAAGCGTCGCAGGCGAAAGTCGCCGGTCGCGTGGACGGGAAAACGCTGAGCACGGAAGTGCAAAAGCAATTAGCGTGAGGAAAACATCCAACGCTCAACGCTCAACGCCCAACGCCGAATGGCTGCATTCTGATTTCGAGATTGGGCGTTGGGCGTTGGGCGTTCGACGTTTCTTTTCTGCGCCATGCTGACCGCTATCCTCGTCGCCGCCGGCAGCAGTCAGCGCATGGGGTTCGACAAATTGTTTGCTCCAATTGCAGGCAAACCAGTCATCGCGCATACAATTCGTGCATTTGAGCGTGCCAGATCGGTCGATGGAGTTATTGTCGTCGCGCGGGAAGACCGACACGATGAAATCAAAACGATCGTTCGCGATGAAAAGTTCGAGAAGGTGCGGTCGATCATTCCCGGCGGCAAACATCGGCAGGATTCTGTGCGCGCCGGCCTGAATTGTCTGGACTCAGTTACGGGATATATCGCAGTGCACGATGCCGCACGGCCGCTGATCACATCGGCGCAGATCGATCGCGTGTTCCAGGAATGCGCAAATCATGGCGCTGCCGCTCTGGCAGAACCGATTAACGACACACTGAAACGGGCAGATAGCGACCTTCTGGTCGGCGGTTCGGTGGATCGGCACCAACTTTACGCGATGCAAACGCCGCAGATTTTCGAGCGGCAGTTGATCGAGGAGGCGTATCGCGCTGTTTACGCGGAAAATATTTTCGTAACCGACGAGGTTTCAGCGGTCGAGCGACTCGGTCGCAAGGTGGTTCTGGTTCTCAACGATGATTTCAATTTCAAAATCACTTACCCGCGAGATTTGCCGCTTGCGGAGTTTGTGCTTACGCAACGGAAGGATTCTGTCGCGAATTGACCTGGTCGGTGCTATCAGCGGCCAACTGCAAGACGCTCGGCAAGCAGCTGTGGCAGACCGGCTTTAGAAATCTTCTTTTGCGCGGTCGCCAGATCATATTTTACCCGCACCAATTCGACCAAGTTGTTCTCGATATCGTAAATGCAATATGCCGCGCGCCAGTTTCCGTCGCGTGGTTGGCCGACGCTGCCTGCGTTGATGAAATATTTTTTGGCCGGCTCGATGTAGATGTGTTCAATCTTTTCCTGCCGAACGCCCTGGTCCCGAATGAATACCATGGGCACGTGGGTGTGCCCGAAAAAACAGACGGCTGTGCGCTGGTAGGTGAAACTTGCGACAGCGTCGAGGTTGCTAAACACATAACCCCATTGGCCGGGCGTATCGAGAGTGGCGTGCACGATTGTAAAGGCGTGAACTCGTTTCTGTAAGGACAAGCTGCGCAACCATTCCTTATCCTGATCCGTCAAATTTTCGCGAGTCCACTGAATAGCGCGCTCGGCTAGTTCGTTGAAACGTTCCGAAGACTCGGAAAGCGTTGCCTCCTCGTCATGATTTCCTTTTACGACAGGGCAATTCAGTTCGCGCACATGTTCCACGCATTCTCGTGGATTTGCGTTGTAACCGACCACGTCGCCCAAACACACGAAGTGGGTGCATCTACGCTCGCGCGCGTCCGCCAGTACGGCTTCGAGCGCCTCAAGGTTAGCATGGATATCACTCAAAATTGCGAAACGCATTGCGAGATTAGACCGTTAAAACGTTACAACGTTACAATGAAACCCCTTGGTTGCCGCGAAGATGCAACAATCCAACGATTTAGCTATTTAACGACTTTGTTTTCCTTCTCCTGAATTCGTTGGTCTTGCGGGATTCCAAGTTTTTCTTCGAGGAACTTCAGCCGCTTGATCAAAGTAGGCAGCCGTTCCTTCGGGCCCTCGTCGTACAAGTGGCGCAGACGGTCGTAAGCCTCGCGTTCGCGCCCCTCGCAGTAAGAAAGCTCGTAGGCAGAAAAGCGCCTGTCCCATGGCGCCGCTCCCGGCACTGCTGCCCCCTTGGCGTAGTACTCCGAGGCGCGCTCGTGGTCTTTGTATTTCTCCTTGTAAAGCCGGGCCAGTGCTTCGTAAAGGTCCGGGCGATCAGGATTATTTTTTATCCCGCGCTCGAGGAAGTCCTTGCCCAGTGCAAAGTATTCGCGCTGCGCTTTGACTCGCAGCGCAAGGCGCGGCTGGGTTTGATCGTTCATGGCGGCCACGCTCGCGTTCCAAGCCATATGCCAGGCCGCTGTATCCCAAAACAGGAGCACCCGTGGTTGAAGCGTTGTGATGTGGCGCAACAATAACAACATTCGGCCCCATTCTGTGTTTTCCCATGCCGCATGCGCCTGGATGAAAAGGGCGTCGGCGACGATCGCTCGAAATCCGCTCAACGCCGCGACGAACCCGAGTTGGCCCAGTTTTTCGCGGAGATCGAGATTAAATTCGACGCCGCGGAAATGTTCCTGACGATGAAGCGCCGCCAGGTTGCGTTCAATCGGCAATTTGAATGTCCCGAGCCCGACTAGTACTGCCAGAACGACGCCGGTCCGCATCATAACTCTTTGCCGTAAAACACGAACGCGGCTAACAGCGTGTAGATCGTGGTGTAGAAAACGCCGAGCACGGCAGTCTTGGCAAAAACCGCCAGCGAGATTGCGGTGCCCGCGACGATATCATCCACCAGATTAAACGCCTGCAAGTCGGGAAATAACAGCGTTACCACCGCGAGAAAAACGCGCGTAATCACTCCGCTGCTGTGTTCGTGCAGCCAATATTCGCGGGCAGTGGCTTGCAAGTGTCCGATAAAATAAATGAAAGCCATCACCACAATCGTGAAGATGTTTGAGGTCGCGAACGTGGAAACAAAAAGCGTGAGCGCTGCGAGCAGGCATGCTTTCAGGTAAATGATGACAATTCCGGGAAGGATGTCGACGTTGAACGCGGAAGACCGGACGACGCGCAGAGTGTCAGCAACTTGATCGGGCGGTGCCCCCGACATCTGTCTCAATGTGGTGTGTATCACGCTCTGTTCGCGTGTGTACAGCACGAGCAAAAAGGCTGCGCCCATCAACACCGTGCTGATCGCCAGCAAAAGGAGAACCCCCGCAATTTTTCCCAGCACATATTCGAAGCGCGGCACCGGCTTGGCGAGAATGGTGTAAAGCGTGCGGTCCTCGATGTCCTGGGGAAGCAGGCGCGCAGTGGCGACGATTGCCAGCAGGGAGGTAAAAAGTGAGATCGCGCCCAGCGAAACATCTTTCAGGATTTGAAATTCCTGCTGAAAAGAGAACTGCGCCATGAAGATGGAGCTGCCGATCAAAACAAGTGCGAAGACCAGCAGTACATAAAAAACCTTCAGACGTGTCAGCTCAGTGACGGTGTTGATTGTAATTGCGTAGATGCGAGAGAAAGAGAAGGGTCGATATCGCTTCATGAGCGTTGAAGCGTTGAAGGGTTGAAGCGTTGAAGCGTGTTCCGGGTCCGTCATTTCTGCTTCGTTACTCCTTCGTCGCTCGACCTTCGGCCTCGGTCGTTTTTGGTCGCCTCGAGGAACAATCTCTCCAGTGTAGTCGTCGATTTTCGCCGCTCGATCAGTTCTGCGTTTGAGCGTTTAACGATCGATTCGACTTCTTGGATTAGCTCATCAGAAGCATCGGCGATGACAAGCTCCGTTTGATTTTCTATCGCGATCAATTCCTGCAAATGACCTTCACGCACCAGCACGCCATCGGCTAGAATTCCGACCCGATCGCAAATTTCCTGGGCTTGCGCGAGCAAATGCGAAGAGAGCAGCACGGTGATTCCGCGGCGCTTCAGATCGAGGATCAAATCGCGAATGTCTCGCGAGCCTGCCGGATCGACACCGGCAGTCGGTTCATCGAGCACCACCAGCCTGGGATCATGAATCAGTGCCTGCGCAAGCCCGATGCGTTGTAACATGCCTTTCGAATACGTGCCCAGCCGGCGGTTGCGCGCCTTGCTTAACCCGACGAGGTCGAGCAATTCGTTGATGCGGTTCTTCAGGGCGGCGCCTCTCAGCCCGCAAAGGCGCCCGAAAAAACGCAACGTTTCCTTTCCGGTAAGATATTTGTAGAAATACGGATTCTCTGGCAGAAACCCGACAGCTTCCCGGCTCTCTACGAGACGGCTATCACGCCCAAAAATTTCCGTGCGACCGTGCGTTGGCGACACCAGGCCCAGAATAATTTTCAGGGTAGTGCTTTTACCGGAACCATTCGGCCCGAGTAGCCCGTACACCTCGCCGGGTTCAATGCTTAAGTTGAGATCCTTGACCGCGACAATCGATTGTCGATGAAATGGAACCGGAAAAACTTTGGTTAGTCCGTGGACCGCGACCGCCGGATTAGTCATGGCGAATCTCAAAACCGCGCGCAGTGACCGGTTTTTCCAATCGATTTTCGGTTTGCTTGTGAATCAGTGCGTGAAGTTCGCCTTGTGCGATGCAATCGAGGAACGCGTGCACTTCGCCGTCCTCTCCCGTAATCTGAAGTTCGACGCGGCCATCCGGCAGGTTACGCACCCAGCCAGTTACGTCGAACCCTTTGGCTGCGTGGCGCACTGACCAGCGGAACCCAACGCCTTGCACATTTCCCTCGTAAAAAATCTGAAGCGAACTCATAGTCGCTGCCTTGGAGAATCTTGGTGTCTGCTAGACGGCAGACGCCGCGCTACGCATCGGAAATCTCGTATTGCTTCATCGTTTTACTTGTACGAGTAGACTAGACAGAACGTGCCTTCCTCGCCTTCAAGCAGATCAACCGAAACAAAGTACTGACCGCTGTTCGCTGATGAAAAGCCGGCCGCCGCTTTTTCCCCGCTATTGTAGCTTTCAGTAGTCATTTGTTTGCCGGCTTCGTCGTAAACGCTGACGGCAATTTTCTTTGCAGGTTCCGTGGCGCCGACGGAGAACCAATACTGGTTCCCTGCATAAAGATTTACCGCCACCAACGCGTGGTCGTGTGGTTTAACGACCCCGCACCAATGCCCGTCCCGGATCTTGAAACCATCGTTTGAAAATGCTCCCGCGACGTCCAGCGCGTCTCTGCGCGCGCTCACCTCGGCATCTGTGTCGGCGCGCGCGGCAATGCTGAACCCGAGCACAAAGAGCGAGACAAAAATCGACAGGCAGCGTTTCATTTCGGCAATTCTTTGCTCTCTATTTTCTCCATCATCTTGCCAACCACTGTGTTGATTTTTCGCACTTCATCTACAGTGGGCGCCTTGCCTTGTGTGAAAGAAACCAGCTTCTCGACTTCGCCAAGCTGTTCGCTCACATCTTTCACCAGCGGTTCCCCGCGCAATTCAGGTGAAATTTCATTGATTTTTGACTGCATGAAATGAACTAGCGCCGGCTGCCGCAGAAGTTTCGCGCTGCGTTCGTCATAATTTTTCATGATCGCTGAGGTGACTACCTGTGTGCCTCGAATCCAGCCACCGAGAGTCACGAGAATTACCAGGTCCTGGTCGGCGTGCGATTGCATAGAGGATTTTACCTCGTTTTGCGTCGCTTCCAGTTCTTCCTGTAGTGTGTCCCACTCATTGTTCTCGGCGAATTCGTTAATGCTATTGCCACGGCCAAGCAGCTTCTCGCTGACTCCAAGCGCTTTTGCGAGCCTGATAATGTCTGAGCCGATGTTTTTGACCTGCTGACTGTCCTTTGCCTCGATAGCGATAAAGCCATCGGCGATCAAACCGCCAAGGTTCAGCGCGATCTGCGCGCGGTTACTATACGTGACCGGCATTGGCCCGCGATACTGGCCCGCCCAGTTCGTCTTTCCCGTCTTCCCAAGTGCAGCGAAAAGTTCGCCCGGTGTCGGGACGCTGATTGAATCGCTTCTAGCGGCTTTTGCCATTTCATCTGCCGTGAGGTGACTAGTATCCGCTGCGTCCGTCACTGCGAAAACGCCCATCAATAACGCAACAATGCCAGGTTTGGCCAAATGCATCATTGCTCAGGTTATCTGTGCCGCGGCAAAATTGCCAATGGGAATCTGCGGTGGAACTTTCGAAAGGTGATTTGCGTCGTTTTGCGAAAGCTGTTCTAATCCGCGCAGAACGGTATGGGGCGCACCAGCATTACCCAAATCCATGCGCGGGAAATTTTGGATTCGCGCGGCAATCCGACAGTTGAAGCCGATGTGCGCCTTGAAGGCGGCGCACTGGGGCGAGCGGCTGTTCCGAGCGGGGCGAGCACCGGCGAACACGAGGCATGGGAACTGCGCGATGGCGACAAAAGCCGCTTCGAGGGCAAGGGCGTGAAGAAAGCCGTTGCCAACGTTAACACCACAATTGCGCCGATTCTCAAGGGCTTGGACGCGCGGGACCAGGCGAAGATTGATAATAAACTGATCGAGCTTGATGGCACGCCCAACAAAAAGAACCTTGGCGCAAACGCGCTCCTCGGCGTTTCACTGGCGGTTGCCCACGCCGCCGCGGCAGCGGAAAATCTGCCGCTCTTTCGATATCTCGGCGGAAACCAAGCGCGAGTCTTGCCAGTGCCGATGATGAACATCTTGAACGGCGGCGCGCACTCAGATGCGCCGATCGATTTTCAGGAATTCATGATCGTGCCGCGCGGCGCGCCGAGCTATTCAGAAGCACTGCGTTACGGCGCGGAGGTTTTTCACGCGCTCAAATCTGTTCTGAAAGAGCGACATCTTTCCACTGCGATCGGCGACGAAGGCGGATTTGCACCGCAGCTCGATTCAGCTGAGGACGCCCTCGAATCGATTTCGACAGCGGTCAAGAAGGCCGGCTACAAGCTGGGCGAACAAATCTTTATCGCCCTCGACCCCGCTGCCTCGGAATTCTACGACAGCAAAAGCAATCTTTACATTTTCAAGAAATCGGATGGATCAAAGAAAACCGCTGAAGAGTTGATCAACTATTATGTCGATCTTTGTACGCGGTTTCCGATCATTTCGATTGAAGACGGTTGCGCCGAAAACGACTGGGACGGCTGGAAGAAATTGACGAAAGAACTGGGCGAGAGAATTCAGCTGGTAGGTGACGATCTCTTTGTCACCAACGTCGAATTTCTCCGTCGAGGAATTGCCGAACACGTGGCCAATTCCATTCTGATCAAGGTGAATCAGATCGGGACGCTAACGGAAACACTGGCGACAATCGACCTGGCCAAGAAGAATAGCTACACGACTGTAATTAGTCATCGCTCAGGTGAAACGGAAGATGCGACGATTGCGGACATCGCGGTGGCGACCAACGCAGGTCAAATCAAAACGGGATCGCTTAGCCGCAGTGATCGGATAGCGAAATACAATCAGCTGTTGCGAATCGAAGAAGAACTTGGTGACAAAGCTGTGTACGGCGCTACAATGCGCTGAGTGCATCACAGCTACGGCGATTTCCGCGCGCGTCGCGAAGCTACCGTCTGGCAGCGACTTAACCGGATTCTTCTCGTTCTGATCGTGATTGCGCTCTGGCTCGTGATCGTGAGCCTCTTCGTGCCCCCCTACAAGAAATTGATGCGGAGCCGCGCGGAGATCGACAACCTGCAACAACAAGTGAACGAGCAGCAAACTTTGCTGGCCCGTCAGACGCGAGAGGTCAATTTGCTCAAGACAGACGTGACGTATCTCGAAACGATTGCGCGCGATCGCCTTGATCTGATGAAGGAAGGCGAGACAATTGTTCGTCTCGAGACGGCGCGTGCCAAACCCAAACCCGGCGATTCCGCACGCAGATAGTAGAAGCGTTTGCGGCGGCGAACATCGCGCTCAAGGAACGGCGGTCTCCCAGTCCGACGTCCTAAAATGAGCGGATTGGAAACCGCCCCTCCTTGACGTTCATGCTTGATACGCACGCCACGGGATCTTTGCGCTTCTGGGTGACTTGAATTACTTTTTTTTCATGGCCACAGAAATCTCCATCCCAGATGCTGAGGATCTGAAATCGCGTGTCCGCGAGTTGCGGAGGTTTCTTTGACGTCGAGAAGCTCCAGAAAAATCTAGCCGGGATCGAAGAGCGGATGGCCGCACCCGATTTCTGGTCCAATCGGGAGCGCGCTCAGAGTGATGTCGAGGAAGTTTCGCGATTACGGTCGCTGATTAATCCGTTTCAGGACTTGGAAGGTGAGATCGAAGATTTTCGCGCATTGCAACAGCTGGCTGCGGAAGAAAGCGATCCGGCGAGTCGCGTGCACGCAGAGAAAGAAGTCGCGATCGAACACGACCGTCTGCTCCACAAGCTGGAAGAATTTGAGCTGCGCCAGTTTCTTTCTGGCCAGAACGATCGCGCTAACGCATTTCTGACCATTCACTCGGGCGCAGGCGGCACGGAATCGTGCGACTGGGCCGACATGTTGCTGCGGATGTACCAGCGCTGGATCGAGCGAAGTGGTTTCAAATCGCAAACGGTGGACATTCAACAGGGCGAAGAAGTCGGAATCAAGTCAGTAACCCTGCTCGTGACCGGCGAATATGCCTATGGACATTTGCAGACCGAGCGCGGCGTGCACCGGCTGGTGCGGATTTCGCCGTTCGATGCAAACAAGCGTCGGCACACATCATTCGCGAGTGTCGATGTTGTTCCTGAGATTGCCGATACCACTCCGATTGAGATCAATCCGGCCGACTTGGAGATCGACACCTTTCGCAGCGGCGGTAAAGGCGGGCAGAATGTCAACAAAGTCGAAACCGCGGTGCGCATATTGCACAAGCCCACCGGAATTGTGGTGGCCTGTCAGGCCGAGCGCAGTCAGGGGCGCAATCGCGAGCTGGCGATGAAAATGTTGAAAGCAAAACTTTATCAGGTCGAGGAAGACAAGAAACGCGCTGAGATGGAAAAGCAATACGGAGAGAAAGGCGAGATCGCGTGGGGCAATCAAATCCGCTCGTACGTTTTCCAGCCGTATCAAATGGTGAAAGATCACCGTACCGGCGCGGAGACCAGTAACGTTCAGGACGTGATGGACGGCAATATCGACATGTTCATCCAGGCGAAATTGCGCGGAGATAAAGCTGCGAAGGGCGAGGGGAGCGACAGCGAAGGATAAGCACGCGTCACCATTTCCGTTGTCATTCCGAGCGGAGTCGAGGAATGGAGCGACCGGGACGAGCGACATGGACGGCGAAGCCGCGAGGGTAGCGGCGAGTGAGTCGGGAGACAAACGAGTTCAATCTCTGAATTATTTCTGATCACGCTGCGGTCGGAAATAACGAGAGATGTCTCGACTTCGCTCGACATGACAAACCTAATACGAGCTCAGGAGCTTGAGCTTAAATCGCGGATCGAACTCGCCGCCATTGTGTTTTCGACAACAAGCGAGACATGCCACTGCGCGTCGAACGCGCCGCACACGCGGAAAGTCCTGCCGACAATTGGGACAGCGATAGACGAACCGCGCCGCATACGTTCGCGCCAGAAACGGCAGATTGTGACAACGCTTCTCGTCCCCTACGTCCAAGTCGCGGCAAGCCCGCCGCCACTCGATGCCGTGGGGCAAGATGCGTCGACGGCCCGCGCGAAATTGAGCGAGAATATGGGCCAGTTCATGGCGCAGCGTGCGATCAATTTCGGCCGGATGTTCAAAGAGCCTGGGATTCAGCGAAATGACCTTCTCACGATAGTCAGCGCGGCCAGCGGCTGTTTTCAGGCGTGAATTCCATTCGACGCGAATGTCCATTGCGATTCGATTCGCCCCGAGTGAGCGCAACAACTCTTGCGCTTCCGATTCCAGATCCACATCACGACGTCGAAATTGTAGGGCAACCGCCCCGGTTGGCATCTCGTGAGTCGGCAGGCGAAGCGCCTGGCCTACAACAGTGCGAAACGCGAATTCGAGTTGCCTAAGCAACGGCATAGGCGCTCTTTCGCGTCGTCAGGCGATCAACAATTTTTCGCACCGCATCTCCAACCGCCGTGATTTCGTCGGCCGTTGTCCATTTGCCGAGCGAGCACCGAACGGCAGACCGCGCACGCTCGATCGGTAAGCCCATCGCCAGCAATACGTGCGACGCAACCACGGATCCAACCATACAGGCCGACCCGCTTGACGCGCAGATGCCTTCCAAATCGAGCGCGATGAGCAGCATCTCGGAATCGAGGCCGGCCAAGCTCACGTTCAATGTGTTTGCCAGCCGCAGCGCGTTCGCGGCGTTCTGTTTTGCGTCTGGGACGTTCTGCGAAATTCGCGTCCAGAGTTCATTGCGCAACTGCCCCTCGCGCTCCTGTTCGCTCTCGCAATCTCGCAATGTCCATTGGGCGGCCGCTGCCATCCCCACAATTGCGGCGACGTTTTCCGTTCCGGGTCGTCGCTCGTTCTCGTGCGTGCCGCCGAACATGATCGGCTGGATCGACAGTCCGCTGCGGAGATAGAGAAAACCAATGCCTTTCGGCCCATAAAATTTGTGCGCAGCGAAACTGGCGGCATCGACGAGTAAAAGGTCGGTATCGATCTTACCGAACGATTGCACCATGTCGCTATGCAAAAGCACGCCGCGCTCGCGACATATCTTTGAAATTTCGCGCATCGGCTGGATCACGCCCGTCTCGTTATTTGCAGTCATGATGGAGACAAGTTTTGTCTCGGGTCGGATCGCGGCCGCGAGCTGATCAAGATCGATTATTCCATCGTGCGAAAGATCCAGCCACGTTACTTCGAGGTTTTCGTGCTGCTCCAGATGCTCGAGCGCGTTGAGGACCGCGTGATGCTCCGCTTTGTTCGAAACAACATGACCGCCGCGCAATGAGCCACATCGCGCGAGACCAAGCACAGCGAGATTGCATGATTCGGTTCCACCGCCGGTGAAAATGATTTCATGCGGTTTTGCATGTAGCAGCGCCGCAAGTCTATCTCGCGCATCATCCACAGCCGCCCGCGCTTCGCGGCCCGCCGCATGCACACTCGACGGATTGCCGAAGTGGCGGCCAAGATATGGCAACATCGCTTCGCGCGCTGCATCGCACAGTGGCGTCGTCGCGTTGTAATCGAGGTAAATCATTAACTCCTACTCCTAATCTTATTCCTTCTCTTGCTCGTGATCGTCGGCGCGCCCAGCGGTCGCGCCCTACCAAAATCGGCGGTTGTTCTCATTCCCGAAATTCATCGCGCGTAGTCGCCGGCCGATACTTCCTCTTCGGCACGACGCGCAACTGTTTCTCCTCGTAATAGACCAGCGAATCGTGCGGCACACTTTGGACAAGAAACACGTTGCCGCCAATTGTCGATCTTGCGCCAATCACGGTTTCACCTCCGAGAATCGTTGACCCCGGGTAAATCGTCACGTCGTCTTCGACGGTTGGATGGCGTTTTCCACCTTTCTTGATTTTGCCGTGCTCATCCTTCTCAAAACTGCGCGCCCCGAGCGTGACGCCGTGATAAAGTTTCACTCGCGATCCAATCTCACTGGTCTCGCCAATGACCACGCCGGTGCCGTGGTCGATGAAGAAATGCGATCCAATCCGCGCACCGGGATGAATATCGATCCCGGTCCGGCTGTGTGCCCATTCGGTCATGATCCGCGGAATCAATGGCACCTTGTCGTAAAGCAGATGCGCCATTCGATAAATCGCGATCGCTTCCAGCGCCGGGTAAGCGAGAATGATTTCCTCATAGCTTTTTGCAGCCGGGTCCCCTTCGTAAGCAGCGTCGATATCCGTCCAGAGAATACGCCGCACGGAAGGCAGCTCCCTTAGAAACACACCCAAAACTTCTTCCGCTTTGACTTCAGTTGCTTCGTCGGGTGGGATCTTGCCGAGGCTTCTGCATATCTCTGTTTTCAATCGTGCGTGCAAATTTCTAATCCGAGTGCGCGTGGCATCTGCCAAATCTTCGGAGCTCACCAGCGCCTGGCTGCGAAAGCCGGGGAACATCAAGCTCATTAGCTCGGCGCAGGCCGCTTCGATGGCGAGACGTGACGGGAGAGTGGCGGCGGCGGCGAGATAATTTATCCCGCCCGTTTCACCATAAGTCTGAAGCAGTTCTTCAACCGCGTCGCGGTTCGTTGCGTCCATCTGAAGAATATGCGCCCGCTTGTGGGTGAACAAAATGGAAAGTATGGGCAAGGCTGCGCCTGCCACGCCGAAGCGCCGAACCGCGAAGGCGGCGTGCAGAGGACTGCCAGCCCTACCAACCTTCCCCGGGATTTGCACGTCACTCCGTGCGCGCTGTTGCCGACCGCCAATGAATGCTGCGCCTTTGGCGCTAAACCACAGCCCAGCCGGAATGGCTGTGCTTACATCACGCGCCGCGCGCGGTGAGCCATTGCAGAGCGAAGCGCGCGACTTCCCGTGAATTTTTTAAGTCAAGTTTGTCTTTGATGTGCGCCCGGTGCGTTTCCACCGTCTTGGGGCTGAGATGCAAGAGTTTTGCAATCTGACGCACTTCATTGCCTTTACCGATCAGTTCCAGAATCTCAAGTTCGCGGTCGCTGAGTCTCTCGGTAGGATCCATTTCACCTTCGGCCTGGCCGTGCGCGCACTTTGTGATCACCTGCGCCGCCATCGCCGGGCTAAGGTAAGGGCGTCCGTTAAAAACCTCGCGGATGGCCTGGATCACATTGGCCATGGCTTCATGTTTCATGACGTAGCCGTCCGCTCCGGCACGCAGCGCGCGCACGGCGTAGAGCGATTCGTCATGCATCGAGAGCACCAAAATTGGCAGCTTCGAAAATTCTGCGCGGATGTTTTTGATTAACTCAATGCCGTTGGCGCCGGGTAAACTAAGATCGACAATCGCCAGGTCGGGAGTCAGTTTGCGAATCACGTCCATCGCTTCCGCGGCATTGTTGGCTTCACCGCAAACTGCGAAGGTCCCATCGGAATCAATCAATTGCTCGAGACCTTTTCGGAACAACGGGTGATCGTCGACAATCACGATCCGCTTCGCCTCCGGCGGCTCGCATTTCGGATTCTTATTGGTCGATCTGACGTATGTCATTTATGTGTGACCGCCTTCTGATCGAAATCCCAATGTTGCAAAGCTGGTCTTCGGTTTCGCCGAGATTTCCCCACGGCGTGTCATTTAAGTCTCCCTATTAGGATACGCCGCTCGGTAGATTGTCCG
>WNFR01004639.1_pt1 | contig 14110 bp, 9 predicted proteins | sample 5400221 | NCBI WGS metagenome assembly WNFR01 (sample SAMN13153357, study PRJNA577476) | soil metagenome | isolation source: 40 cm soil under Madrone tree | place: USA:California | collected 2016-06-14 | reverse complement strand
GGCGTCGAGCGTGTCGTCACCCTCGAGCACGGTGACCCGAGCGGTCTGGGGGCCCGGCGGCGCTGCACCTGCAAGAGCGTTCTTCCTTACCGTCTGACCTTCGTCACCCGCGTAACCCGGCTCGAGCCCTTGCGCTTGCTCGAGGGGCGGGTCGACGGTGAGCTCGAGGGCGTCGGCTGCTGTCGTCTCAAACGAAACGATGGCCTCACCACCGTGCGCTACGACTGGCAAGTGCGCACCACCCAATGGTGGATGAACCTGATCGGCCCGGTGGCGAAACCGCTGTTCCTCTGGAACCACGACGCGATCATGCGCGCCGGCGGCATCGGGCTGGCTCGCCACCTGAGCGCACGCCTAGGGTCGAGGACGGCCGGGGCTTCCTGAGCTTAGGTGCTCACATGTGCGGACCGTGAATGCAGCTCCGGCACGCGACGCATGCCTATCCGACGAAAGATCACGAAAATTTGGTTTCCGACGACCATAAAAACCGAGTCACACTTGATCGTGGCGGCGGTAGCCGGTGTCGTTGCGGGCAGCCTGGCCACCGTCGTTCAAATGCTCATATGGTGGCTGAGCGCGACACCGGTGCTCGAAACGCTCTTGCGCGACGCGCGGCTTACCGCTGCTGTCGTCATGGGTCGCACGGTTGTGACGTCAGTGCCCGCGGGGCGATGGGACGTCCTGCTGATCGCGACGTTCATTCATTTCTCCCTTTCCGTCGTTTACGCGGCGATCGCAATGCTTTTCGTCGTGCGACTGAGTGCAATGCTCGCCATTGTGACCGGGTCCGTTTACGGCCTGGCGATCTACGCCGTCAATCTGCACGGACTTACCGCGATCTTTCCCTGGTTTTCGGTTTCGCGCGGCTGGGTCACCCTGCTCGTCCATGTTGTCTTCGGTATAACCCTGGCCGGGGCGTGCCGCTTCCTTGCCTCAGCCGGAGGCGGCGCGCGATCGCCGTCTGAGCACTAAAAGCGCCTTCTCCAGCTCGCGGTGCTGAACAGTCCGGCACAGACTCCCTTAGCACAACGAAGCGATCTTGCGGTGCCGAGCCCGCTGGACGTGGGCGGTCCTGCCTACGCTGCAGCGCGAAGAATTTAGCGCTATCCCAATCACGAGTGTTTTCATCGTGCTGATCCCACGTGTCACAGTTGCCTCGCCGCCAGCAGCCCAGCGATGTCCACCTCGACCTCCGCGCGAGCAGCGTCGAATTGCACCATACGATGCGCGATGGCCGCTTTGTCTGCAGCCCTGCTGGCGTTCTCCAACTCGGCACACTGATCGCCCAGCGCCAGCGCCCCCACCGACCGTGACGACGACTTGAGCTTGTGGGCTATCGTGCCGACCTGGCGAGCGTCGCCGCCGGCGCAGGCCGTGCGCAGGTCCGACGTCAAGCTCCGGAGCGAAGCCAGATAATCGCCGAGCGACTCGAGCACGATCTTCGGGTCATCGCCTGCCAGGCCCTTCAGCACCGTCACGTCCACGGCGTGCACTGCCGGCGCGCTGCAGATGTCCTGCGGCTGGGCGGCGAACGGCGTCACTGCGCTCGCGATCGGCAGCCATGCGTCGAGGGCGGCCTTGAGCGCAGGCAGGCGCACCGGCTTGGTCAAGTATTCGTCGATGCCCGCCGCCCGGGCACGGTTCGCCTCGCTCTGCAGGGCGTTCGCGGTAAGGGCCAGGATCGGCGTGCGCCAGCGCCCCGCCTCTTCCAGGCGAATCCTCTGCGCGAGCGCGTAGCCATCCATCTCCGGCATGTGCAAGTCGGTGAACAACAGGGCGTACCCTCCGTTGCGCCAGAGTCGCAATGCTTCTGTGCCGTTCGCGGCAAATTCCGCCGCATAGCCGAGGAGTCCAAGTTGATGCAGGATGACCGTCTGGTTGATCTCGTCGTCCTCGGCGATCAGGAGGAGCCTGCCCTGGGCGCGGGCATCGGCGATGCTGGGCGGTTGTGTCCTCCCGTTGGAGAGGTCCTGCGCGGCGCTTCGGTGAAATACTTCGATGGAGGCGCGACCTGCAGCCACCATCACCGCGCGCAGCAAGTCCTGGCGCCGCAGGACGTTGCCGTCGATAGTCACCGTGCCAGGGGCTCCCGCCCGAGGACGCCGATGTCGCCCTCGAGCGATGAGCACGCGACCCACGTCCGGCGGGGAAGTGATTGGCACGCGCGGTGCGGCTCGCTCCCCCTGGTCGGGGTCTGCGTCCTCGATTACGATGACCGGCGAAGCTAGGCCCGCTGCCGCTCGCGTTGCGGCCGCGTCATCGGCGGCCAAGTGCACGTGTGCGCCGGCATGCTCGAGATAGATCCGCAGGTCGGCGTCATCAAAGTTTTGGCTCTCGGTCACGATACAGTCGAGCCCGGAAAGATGCGCCGCCCAAGGCTCGCTCTGGTCTGCCGCGACTTCGAAGGGCAGAGTGACGGCAAAGGTCGAACCCTCGCCGGGAATGCTGGACACTGCAATCTCGCCCTGCATGAGGTCGACCAGCCTCTTGCAGATGGCGAGCCCCAACCCCGTTCCGCCGAAGCGCCGCGTGGTGGACACTTCGGCCTGGACGAAGGGCGAGAAAAGTTTGTCCAACGCCTCCGGTGCGATCCCGATGCCGTCGTCGGTGATGGTGAAAGTCAACCGCAGCGGCGCGGCACCCACAACCTCTACCCGCACCTTCACCCGGCCCCGCTGCTGCGGCCGGCCGCCGCTGAACTTGATGGCGTTGCCTAGCAGGTTGTAGAGCACCTGACGCAGGCGTATGCGATCGGAATCCACGCTTTCCGGGATCAACGGCGAAATGAACAGGCAGAGATCGACTCCTGCCCGGTCGGCCAGGGGCGCTAGCGAACTGCACAGGTCCTCGACGAGATCGACCACGCAAAATGGCGCGCGCTCGATCTCCAGCCGGCCCGACTCGATTTTGGAGAAGTCCAAAATTTCGTCGATGATGCGCAACAGGGCGGACGCAGACCTCTCGATCGTCCCGACCAACTCGGTTTGGTGCTCAGACAGACGGGTGTGCGCGAGCACTTCCACCATGCCAAGGATGCCGTTCATGGGCGTGCGGATTTCGTGGCTCATGGTGGCCAGGAAGGCCGATTTGGCGCGACTGGCCTGCTCGGCATCGGCCGTCGCCCGTTCGAGCTGCTCGACGAGCGCCGCGCGCGTCTCGGCCACTTCGCGCTTGGAGCGCTCAGCGAGGAGCGCGCGCTCGCGCGCCTCGACATCCTCGGCGATGCGCCGGTTCTCCTCGAACAGCAGCTTGCGCCGGATCAGCGCGCGCAGGCGCGCCTTGATCACGCCCATGTCCCGCGATTTGCCGATAACGTCGTCGGCGCCTGCATCGAGCAACGCGCTGATCTCCTCGCGCCTTTCCTGGCCGGTCAGCGCGAGGATCATGAAGGCGTTGTCCACCGTGCGGCGCGACGCCACCATTCGGCGGCACACTTCGTCGCCGCTCATGTCGGGAAGCACCACGTCGAGGATCATGGCGTCGAACGGTTCCATCGCCAGACAGGCCAGCGCCAGCTCGCCGGTCTCGGCGGTTTTCAGCCGGTAGCCCTCAGGCTCCAGCTCGTTCACCAACAGCGCGCGATAGGTCGCGCTGTCTTCGACGACGAGAATCTTGGCTGACGAGAAGCGCGCCTCGGCGCTCGCCAACACTTCCTCGACGTTCGACTTGCGCAGCAGCGCCTGGATGCGCAGCAGCAGGATCTCCGGCTCCTCGGACTTGCGTACGAAGTCGTCGGCGCCGCTTTCCAGCGCCCGCGCCTCGAGGGCCGCATCTTCCTCGCTGGTGAGCAGCAGGATCGGGATGCCGCGCGTGTTCAGGTTCAGGCGTAGCCGCCGGCACAGTTCAACGCCCGGCACACCCGGCAGGTGCATGTCGGTGATCACCAGGTCGGGCAATTCGCGGCTAAGCTGCTCGAGGGCGGCTTCGGCCGAGCTCGCGACGCTGACCGCGAGGCCGTGCTGCCCAAGGAAATGCTGCAAGCGAAGCGCCTGCGTCTCGGAGTCTTCCACCAGCAGGATGCACTCGGAGGTTTTCTGTTTCACTGGTTCCTCTCACGTCCAGTCTTGGCCACGCCTACCGCGGCCAGGCCCCGCAGCGCCGCTGCGATCTCAGCCGGCGCGAGCACGTATCGCGCCGCGTCCAGCCGGATCGCCTCGCCCGGCATGCCGTGCACCGCCGAACTCTCCCGGTCCTGCGCAAAGGTCGGTGCCCCGGACTTCTTCAGTGCAAGCAGCTCAGCTGCGCCGTCCTTGCCCATTCCCGAGAGCAACACGCCCGCTGTGCCCTTACCGTAGACTTGGCGTGCGCTACGCAGCAGGTAATCGACCGAGGGGCGCAGACCGTTCTCAGGGGGCGCATCGCTCAGCACGATGCGCGCCCGCCGGTCGACGCCCATGTGGTGGCGGTCTGGCGCAACGTAGGCATGTCCCGGCAATACCACTTCGCCGTCGGTCGCGAGGTGCACGGGAAAGCCGGTCGCTTTGGTCAGCCATTGCACGAAACCGTTGAGAAAGCCCTCTGCGATGTGTTGCACAACGAGCACCGGCAGGGTGAAATCCTTGGGCAGTCCGGCGAGCAGCGCCTGGATCGCGAGCGGGCCCCCGGTCGATGCCCCGATGGCAACGATGTTCACGCCACACGGCGCCGCGTCGAACCCTTGGCGCGCCGCCCCGGCTTGTGAGGAGCTGTCCCGCGCCCGACGGCGGCGGACCAACTTCACTTCCGACATCAGCTTGAGTGTCCGAACAAGTTCGGCGACACTCGCCTGGTGCGCAGGGTCCCCGAGGCCGGCTGGCCGTGGCACCACCGCGAGCGCGCCCGCCTCAAGTGCGTTGAAGGTGGTGGCAACTTGGTCCTCGATCATGCCGCTCACCACTACGATCGGCACCGGGTTCTCCTGCATCACGCGCCGCGTCGCCTCGAGCCCGTCCATGCGCGCCATGTGGATGTCCATGGTCACGACGTCGGGCCGCAACTCGCGCACTGCGGCGAGCACCTCGTCTCCGTCGCTGACCGCGCCGGCCACCTCGAGGTGCGGATCCCCGCTGAAAGCGTTCAACAGGAACTCGCGTATGACCGGCGAGTCTTCGACGATTAGCACACGGATGCGGCGCGCGCTCACGACAGCCTCTGCAGCACTTCGAACAGGCGTTTCTGATCGAAATCCCGCTTCACGATATAGGCGTTCGCGCCGACGTCAACGCCGCGCTCGCGGTCCTCGCGCGAATCGAGCGCAGTCACCAGCACGACCGGCAATTCGGCGAGCCGCCGGTCGGCACGGATGCGCGCGGTGAGGTCGAAGCCGTTCATGCGCGGCATCTCGACGTCCGAGACAACGACGTCGAAGGGCTCGAGGCATAGCAGCGCCCAGGCCTCGACGCCGTCGACTGCGGCCTTCACCTGGTAGCCTGCGGCCTCGAGAATGTTCTTGAGAAGGCCACGCGCGGTGATCGAGTCCTCGACGATCAGCACTCGCCGCTCCTCGGCCGCCTGCGGCGTGGCAGATACGGCTGCTGAGACTGGCGCGCGCGCTACCCGGAGCGCCGACTTAAGCAGGTCATGGATGTTGAGGATGGGGGCGATCCCAACGTCGGCCAGAACGGTGGCGCCGAGAACGTTGCGCACCCGCTCGAGCGTCCGGCCGAGCGGCTTAACGAGCACCTCCCGGTCACCCTGTACCTCGTCCACCTCGAACGCCACGCGCATCGCCGAGGAACCGAGTACCAACGCGAGGAAACGACTGTCCGCCTCCGCGGCGCGTGCCGAGGGCGCAATCTCGAGTACATCTGCGAGCTTGACGAAAGGCAAATGCGTGCCGTTGATCGCGAGCATCGCGCGGTCCTCCACCGTCCGCAGGTCGTCGCGACGACCGCTCAGCACGCGCTCAATGCCCAGGGTAGGTATGACGAAGCTGTGATCGGCGACACGCACTACGATTCCGCGAAAAGTGGCGAGCGTGAGCGGGACCAGTAGTCGGAATGTGGTTCCCCGCCCCTCTCGCGTCTCGACCTCAATGGTGCCGCCGAGCCGTTCGACCTTTTCGCGCACGATTGCCAGGCCGAGTCCGCGACCGGACAGGTCGGTGATAATCGGCGCGGTCGAGACCCCCGACTGGAACATTAGCGGTAGCAGCTCCGCCTCGCCTGCACTGAGCGCGCGCTCCGCCGGCAGCAGCCTCTGCTTGATGGCTGAGGCAGCGAGGCGCTTGAGCGACACGCCGGCACCGTCGTCCGCGACAGTGAGCTCGACCTTGTCGCTTTCGCGGTGCGTCACCGAGATCCGGATCGTGGCGCGCGCCGGCTTGTCGCCGGCGCCGCGGCCGGAGGGCTTCTCGACGCCATGGTCGATGCAGTTACGCACAAGGTGCAGCAGCGGATCCTTGAGCTCCTCGAGGATGCGGCGATCGATCTCGAGTTCGGCGCCTTCGATCTGCAGATCCACTTCCTTACCCTGCTCGCGCGCCAGGTCGCGCACGACCTTGGGGAACACGTCGAGCAGCGAGCGGCATTCCAGCATCAGGACCCGTTTGACGTTCTCCAGCAGACGGTCCACCTTGCCGTCCGCTTCGCGAGCGTGGCTCGCCGCCCGACGGCTCGCGACCGAAAGCGCAGCCTCGAGCCGAGAGATGCGCTGGATATTCCACTCCATGAGGCCCGGCAACGAGTCGCCCTGCGGCGCTTGCCGCCCGTTGCCAGGCACCACAGCCAGAGCGTGCAGCTTCATCTCCTGAGCCGCCACTGTCCGCTGCCACGCCTTGCGCCACTCGGCGAGCGCGGCGAGGGCTTCATTGAGCACCGCGACTTGCTCGCGCGCCGCAATCTTAATCGGCAGCATCTGCTCGGCTTGTAGTAGCAGCGCATCGAGGCGGTGTACCGAAAGCCGAATGGTGTCGGCGGCCACGGGCGGAGGCAGCGCGGCGGCCGCGCCCTGCTCGGCGGGCGGTCCGTCTGCCCCCAGAGTGGGCACCCCTTTCACCATCTTGTCGAGCGTGTCGGCCAGCGCTGCGGCACGCGCCGCTTGCGCCGGATCGAACCCGCTTCCCATCGCGGCGAGCAAATCGTCGGCCGCGTCGGCTGCGCCTTGCAGCGCCACAAGCAGTGCGCTCCTGCTTTCGAGTTCGCCGCGTTTGAGTGCGGCGAATGCGCCCTCCATCGACTTGCAGAGGCGCCCGATTTCCTTTTGGCTTACCGCATGCGCGGCGGCTTTGAGGCTGTGGGCCTCGCGAAAAGCGACTTCCACGGCACGCATTCGCTCCGCCGGTGGCGCGCGCGCCATCTCGTCGAGGCGCGACGAGATGGCGTTAAGGTGCTCCCGCGCCTCGACCTTGAAGGTCTCGAGGAGCCTCGCCATGAATTCCTCGTTCCGGTCAGGCACCCGCGTTCTCCGTCACGCGTGCGAAGGGTCGGGCCGGGCCCCCTTCGGCTGGCACTGGGTTAAAGCGCCCCACCGCGGCCCGCAGACGCTGGCCGAGCTCGCCCAGCCTCTGCGTGGCGGCTTCGGCCTGGACGATCCCGGCGGCGTTCTGAGCGCTCGCCTGCTTGATCGACTCCATCGCATCGACGACCTGGTTCATGCCCACCAGCTGCTGCTGGCTGGAGGCCGCAATCTGCACGGCCGCCTGCGCCGCCTGCGCCACTGCCTCGGCCAGCACCGAGATCGCTTGGCCGGCCTGCGTCGATTGTTTCACCCCAGCCTCGACCGCTTTGCCCCCCTGCTCGGTGGCCAGCACAGCCTGGCCGGTCGCCTTCTGGATCTCCCCCAGGATGGACCTCACCTGCCCGGTCGCCTGCTTGCTCTGCTCGGCGAGACTCTTGACCTCCTGCGCCACTACCGCGAAACCCCGCCCATGCTCCCCAGCCCGCGCCGCCTCGATCGCGGCGTTCACCGCCAGCAGGTTCGACTGATCTGCGAGGTCGCTCACCGCCGCAATGATTTCCCCGACCGCCTGGCTCTGCTCCGACAGCTTCAGGATGCTCGCCGCTACGGCATCGACCTGCTCGCGGATCCGCTCCATCCCCGCTATCACCTCCTCCACCGCGCGCCGGCCCGCATGCGAGACCTCCTCCACGTGCTGTGCGCCTTCCGACACTGAGCGCGCCTTCTGGCTCGCAAGCTGAACCGTCTGCCTCACTTCCTGCACCGTCACCGAGGTCTCGCTCACCGCGGCCGCCGTCTGCGCCGCCGAGGACGACAAATGGCTCGTTGTCGCCAGAATCTCGCTCACTGAGGAAGCCAGAACATGCGCCGCTTCGCCCACCTCGCTCGTCATCTCGCGCAGGCGCTGCACCATCCGCCGAAAGGTCTGCACCAATACGCCGACCTCGTCGTTGCGCTGCTTGTCGTGCACGTCTACGGTTAGGTCGCCCGCGGCGACGCGCGAGGCAGCCTTGGCGATATCGCGGAGCGGCCTTGCGATCACGGCATTCAGGCGCATCGAAACCGGCACCTCGAGCAGCAGCGCCCCGAGGGCGACTACCAAGAGCACCGCGCTGTAGCGCGCGAGCCGCGCAGCGACCGACTCGACCCGCGCCTGCACGAGGACCGTGCCTACTTGGCGCCCGGCCTCTCGAACCGGCGTTAAGACCGTCAGCTCGTCGCCCTCGTAGTGCGACCCGAGCGCCTGCGCTTGCGCCGGCAGCGGCGACGCCGTGCCGGGGCGCAGATAGCTCGCGAACAGTGCGCCGTCTCGACCGTACACGGCGGCCATCACGATCTTTGGGTTCACTTCAACTGCGTTGAGATATTCCTGCGCCGCCTTGGCGTCGTTGAACACTACGGGGGCGGCGATACTCGCGGCGAGGATGTCGGCCTGCGAGGACAGCTCGCGCTGGCGCTCGCCGCGATACGACTGATTGTCGTACACGAACATGATCGCACCGGCCACAAGCAGCACCACTGCGGCGCTGAGCGTGCTCACCAGCACGAGCTTCGTCTGGATTGGGAGGTCGAAGAGCCAACGCATTGCGGTCTCCTACAAGTCTCGGTGCTTCGCGCTCAGCGCCAAGCCGAGCAGCTTTGAGCTGATCGCGAGGCCGTTTCGCGCCGCAGCCGCATCGTCGATCTCGAAGCGCACGCGGTTGTCGTGAATCACGAAGTGGATGATCCCCGCGGCTGTTGCGCCACCTCGCGCAGCGTCGCTTACGGTAAGCACGGGACTGCCCCGCAGCACCTCGGCCATCTGCGCCGGGCGCTGCGCTTCCGAGCCGCCCAGGTAGGCGATGTGGCAGCCGACATCGCGCCCGATCGCCTTCACACGCCGCACGACGAGGGGACGATCGTTCGCGCGCTGCTCGCTCGCGGCTTTGTCGAGTGCCTCGCCGAAAGGATCTTCGCCGGCGATGCACAGGACGAGAGGACTCGTCGGCGATGCGAAGATGGCCTTGGGCCACTCGACGTACAAACCGAAACGGACCAGAAAGGCCGCTTTGACTCCGTTCTCGAGCTCGCTCTCGGCGAGCGCCGGCGCAGGCACCAGGGCGGCGAGCGATAGTCCGAGAAGCGTGGCCGCGCAACGATGCAGGAAGCCGCTTGAAGTCTGCGTGCTCATAATCAGAACTCCAGCCGCAGGTTGACGAACGCCGACCGCTCGATCTCGCTTCCCGTGGCCGTGGTCCCGAACTCGCGATGGCGCGAGTCGAACAGGTTGTTGCCGGTGAAGGACACCTCGACGCCGTGTGACACGAGCCACCCCACGCGGGCGTCGAATGCCGTGTACTGCGGCACACCCTGGCTGGGCAGCCCGTTGATCGCACGCAGCGCGAAATCGAGCTCGACGTTGTGCGCGAAATTCATGGCCGAGCGGGCGAAGAACTGGTACGAGGGATCGGTGCCGGCGGCCGCCAGGCTGGTGGTGTCTGCACTGCCCGGCTTGAGCCGCAGCATCTTCCTGAGCGCGCTGTAGCCGAGTGTTACGCGCCACTGGTCGCTCAGCTTGTAGCCTCCCCACGTCTCGACGCCGTAGGTTTCGCCCTCCATCCCGTTAGCTAACACCAAGCCCCTGCCGATCCGCTCGATGGTGCGCAAATCATCGTAGACGTTGTAGAAGGTCGAGATGGAGAAGGTCACCACTGGCGAAGGTTGCAGGCGGTAGCCCGCCTCGTACGCAACGAGCTTCTCGGAGACGAAGTCCGGTCCGCCTGCGATCACAAACGGCGCACTCGCGGGGAAGAAGAAATCGCGATCGATCCGCGACGGCGTGCGCACTGCGCGCGAGACTGCGGCCCAAAGCAGTCCCTGCGAGGGTAGATTAAGCGCCATGCGCGCGTTCGGCTGGACCTCCAGCCCGGTGTAGTTGTTTCGCTCGAGTTTGCCACCGAGCGTTAGGTGCAGCTGCCCGCTTAGCGCGATCGTGTCCTGACCAAACACGTTCGCCAGGCTGAGGGTCTTCTGCGCCGGCAGGAAGGCGAGCAGCGGAGTGTTCTGCACGTCGTCGCGCAAGCTGCGGTAGCCCACGCCCCAGACGATCTCGTGGCCGGCGCCCCAGCGAAAGTCGTGCTGGGCTTGGAGGTCGGAGGTCTCCAGCGTCTCCCCGAAGGAGCCGGGGTAGGCGCGCCGCGTGTGGTCGAAGTAGGCCTGCACTTGGAGTGCCGAGCCCTCTCCGAGTTGGCGGTTCCAGCGCCCGAGCAGGTTGCCGCCCGAGATCGTCTTGTCGGCGTTGACCCGCTGGTGGATCGAGCCATCGTACGCGTCGCCCTGCACCGTGAGCGCGTCGACGGAGCGGCCCCAGTCAAAGCGGAACCCGCCCTGGCGCTTGTTCCAGGAGTCCTGCGCGCTGCTGCCGTTAACGAGCTGCGTGTCGTCGCGGCTGAAGCCCTTGGCATAGATCCGGTAACTGGCGTCCTCGCCGAGCTCGCCGCCGTGACGCGCAGCCCCGGCGCGTTCCTCGTTGCCCGCGCCCAGACTCACGAGGCTGCCCTGGGTGTCCTTCGCGCTGCGCGTGATGACGTTGATGACACCGTTCACCGCGTTCGAGCCCCACAGCGTGCCACCGGGCCCACTGATCACCTCGATGCGCTCGATGTCCTCGAGCATCACGTCCTGCACGTCCCAGAAGACCCCGGAGTACAGCGGCGTGTAGACGGTGCGGCCGTCAATCATCACGAGGAGCTTGTTGGCTGTGGTGCTGTTGAAGCCGCGCGCCGAGATCGCGTACTGGCTGGAATCGACGCGCGCCACCTCCAAGTTCGGTGCGAGCCGCAGCGCCTCGGGCAGGCTGGTCGCGCCCGAGCGCCGGATTTCCTCGCTCGTGATGACGTATATGGCCGCCGCAGCCCTGGCGAGCGGCTCGGAGCGCTTGGAGACGGAGGTCACGTCGATGTCAGACAACTCCTCGAGCGACATGCGCGAGAGATCGACCGCGGGGGACGGGGCCACGCGATCCGCCCCGTTTGCACCCACCCCGAGCGTCGAGATGAGAACGGCCGCCATCGCGCTGCGACGCCAGCGCCCCGCGGCGACGGTTGGCCGGCAAGATTCAGGATTGGATTTACGCGTTGCGTTTGTCCGGCCTCCCGCCCCTGTCCGCGCGATAATCTCCCATTGTTTGTTACTCATTGCTATCTCTCCACCAGCTCGTTCACCACGAACGCGGAATCGCAAAGCACGCTGGCGGCGTCGAGGATCACCACACCCTCGTCGGTGAGCCCGCGCAAGAATCGAGCGTGGACGTCACGCAAAACGGGAGGCGGTGGAGTGATTCTGGACACCGGCACGGAGCGTATGCCGATGACGACATCGGCGACGATGCCGAATTCGCGCCGAGCATCGCGCACGATGACGGCGCGCGTCACGTTCGTAAGCCCCCGCGCTGGCATGCCGAAGAGCCTCTTCAGGTCGACGACTGGGCAGATCTCGCCACGAAGGTTGATCACCCCGAGCACCAAGGCCGGCGTGCACGGCACGGGCGTCAAATTCGTCAATGGGCAGACTTCACGCACGAAGGAAGTCTCGACCGCGTAGCTCTCGTTCGCCATCCGGAAGACAACGACCTCGATCGACTCGCCCGACACATCCTCCTCGGTAAGCAGCGCGCTCTGCGCGGCGCGTTCGCGCAGGATCCGGTCACTTACGCTGCGTGGCGGGGAAAGCGCGCGGTCCAGCGAGCGCTCGGCCTCGACAAGTTTCTTGCGAATCTCATTCCATTCGGCTCCAGCCATCGTCAACCTCCGGATTGAGTCAGCTCGGACATTGAGCTGATGATCGCGGTGAGGCGCCCGGCGGTTATGCCTTCGCCTTGGGCGATCTCCTCATTCGAGCCACGGCCGGCGAGGCTCGCCAGCGCGTTCCGCAGATGGCGTCTCGCGCGCGCTGCTCTGCCCTCGGCGCGCGCTAACATGCCAAGTGCGTAATGGGCCAGCGAGAAGTCCTGATCGAGGAACAGCGCGCGCTCAAGCGACACAACGGCCTCGCTGGGGCGGCCGAGGTCGAGCAGGATGCCGGCATGCACATAGTGCGCGACCGGGTCGAGTTTCTCGGCGTCCAGCGCGTCTCGCGACCATTCGAGCGCCGCATCCAGCCGACCCAGATTGGCGTGAATGCGCGCAAGAAGAGCCATCGCCATCGCATTGCTGGGGTGCCGAGCGAGCAGCCCCCTTGCCACGTCCGCCGCCGACTCGTAGCGTGCTCCGCGATAGAGAGCAAGTGCGTGGTCGAAGGAAGCGTCCTCTTCCGCTGCCGTAGCGTCGGCGTTTGCGAGCGGCAGCGCGGGGCACGCCTGGCCGGGAGCCGCCAGCGCCTGGACAGCGCGCGCAGCCTCGGGCGGCGCTGCCCGACTGGCAGAAGGATCAGGCGCGGCCTTGCGCAGGAATCCGACATCCGCGAGGCGCACGCTCGAAAGCTGCACAGGCCGCCCCGGCATCCCGAACTCCGCGGGGGCCAGCGCGAGCCAGCCGCCGTCCCCGAGCGAACGTTCGAGGCGGCCCAGCACCTGCGCGGCGCGCTCGGGCGTGAAGTACATGAGCACGTTGCGGCAGACGATCAGGTCCATCGCGCTGGTGTTGTTGAGCTCCGATGGGTATGCGTCCTCGCCCAGGTTCAGGTAGGCGAACCTCACTCGACGGCGCACATGGGGCACGACTTCCGACAAACCGTCTGACCGTGGACGGAAAAAACGCCTCCGCATGTCGTCCGGCACCCCTCGAAACGACCACTCGCGGTAGATACCCCGCTCCGCGGCCTGCAGAGCGTGCCGGTTAATGTCGGTCGCGAGCAGCGTCACGTCCCAACGGTCGAGGTTCGCGATCGCGAGCTCTAGCACCATGGCGAGGGTGTATGCCTCTTCCCCAGTGCTGCAGCCGGCGCTCCAGATTCTCAAGCTTCGCTCAGTTCCACCGAGCGATTCCCTGGCGCGCACCAACTCGGGCAACACGTGTTTGCGCAGTGCCTCGAAGCTCGCTGGGTCCCTGAAGAAATAGGTCTCCCCGACCGTTAAATGCGTCACCAGCTCATCGAGCAGCCCAGGAGCCGACCCACCCTCGCGAAGCCAACGGATATACTGCGTCGCGTTGCGGAACCGCAGCGCCTTCACGGCCGCCACCGCACCGCGCGCGAGGTCCGCGCGCCGCTCGTCCTGAAATGACAGCCCAACCCGCGCTTCCACAAGTGCGGCGAGCTCAGTGAGCTGCTCCTCGGGCAACTCAGGCGGATCGCGCCGTTCGGTGGTCATGAAGAGCCTCGTCCAACGCACGCTCTTCCGCCGAAGAAAGGAAGCGCGCCAAGTCGTGAATCAGAATGAGTCCGCTCGGCAATCGCCCAATGCCGGCGATCGCTTCCGCGCCCTGAAGTACGTGCTCGCTCCGCTCAATGAAGTCGGGGGGGCAAGACAGCACCTCAGTCGCTCCCTCGGTCAGTACCCCGAGGACGCGCGACGGCGAGCATGCAAGGACGATCTGGTCCTCGATCGCCACCTCGCGCTCCGGAAGCCCGAGGCGCAGCCGCAAGTCGCCGACCGGTACGATCCGTCCCTGCAGGCTGAAGACGCCACGGATCGCGCGCGGCGCTCCCGGCAGCGGCGTCAGCGCCACGGCGCGGACTACTCGCTCGACCGCTTGGAGCTCGATCGCGTAGCGCTCGCCGCTCAGCCGGAAGGCAACCATCAGCATGTTCTCCTTCA
>WNFR01004638.1_pt1 | contig 14110 bp, 10 predicted proteins | sample 5400221 | NCBI WGS metagenome assembly WNFR01 (sample SAMN13153357, study PRJNA577476) | soil metagenome | isolation source: 40 cm soil under Madrone tree | place: USA:California | collected 2016-06-14 | reverse complement strand
GGTGCGGAGAACAAGGAGAATGACCGCCGGATCCTCGAGCGCTTCGTGCGCGTCTCGGGCGCCGAGGAGGCCGACATCGTCGTCATCCCCACCGCCAGCCGCGTGCACGAGACTGGCGCGCGCTACGAGCAGGTGTTCTCGGACATCGGCGCGGCGCGCGTGACCGTCATGGATTTCGATACCCGCCGCGACTGCCAGGAGGAGGGGCGCCTCAAGCGCATCGAGGAAGCGAGCGGTATCTTCTTCACCGGGGGCAACCAGCTGCGGCTGACGACGCTGCTGGGCGGCACGCCGGTCGCGAAGCTCATCCGCCTGCGTAACGCGGGTGGCGTCACCGTCGGCGGCACCAGCGCGGGCGCCAGCATCCTCTCCGAGCACATGATCGCCTCGGGCGATGAGGGCTCCTCCATGATCGCCGGCAGCGTGCGGCTCGCGCCGGGCTTAGGGTTAACCAACCGCTTCATCATCGATCAGCATTTCCGCCAGCGTGACCGCTTGGGCCGCCTGCTCACCGCACTCGCTTACAACCCGTTCGCGGTCGGTATCGGGCTCGATGAGGACACGGCGGCGTTCATCGGGCCCGACGAGACCGTCGAGGTCGAGGGGAGCGGTGGCGTGACCATCGTCGATGGGTCGGACGTCAGCTATTCGTCCGTCGACACGGTCGTGGAGGGGCAGCCGGTCTGCATGCTGGGCTTGCGGCTGCACGTGCTGGTGGCGGGCGCGACTTTCAACCTGCACACCCGCATCGCCACAACAGGTGCGCTGATCCAGTCCAGGGAGTGATTGCCAGGGAAGCCGGTCACGCGCGGCGAGTTGCCTTGAACAACTACTACGATTCTCATAAGCAACACTCATGCGCATCCTCGATCGTTCGGTCTATGTCGGTCCCTCGCTGTACGCGCGCTTCCCGGTCATCCGCCTGGAGCTCGACCTGGGGGCGCTGGAAGCCTGGCCCACCGGGCGCCTGGGCGGCGTGTTCGTCGACGCGCTGAGTGAGGCGCTCCCGGGCCTTGCCGAGCACGGCTGCTCGTACCGCGAGCCCGGCGGCTTTTTCCGCCGCATGCGCGAGGGCGAGGGCACCTGGCTCGGGCACGTGCTCGAGCACGTCGCGATCGAGCTGCAGAACATCGCCGGCGAGGCGGTCACCTTCGGCAAGACGCGCAGCGCGGTTGCCCCCGGGGTGTATACGGTGGTCTACGAGTACGCGCAGCGCGATGAGGGCTGTGCTGCCGGCGAGCTGGGGCTGCGGCTGTTGTGCTGGCTGCTGCCGGATGCGGTGCGCCCGGCCGGCAGCGTGCCCGAGGGCTGGAACTGGCCCGAGGCACGCGATCAGTTCATCCGCTTCGCGCAGCGGCGCGCGCTCGGGCCCTCGACCGCATCGCTGGTGCGCGCCGCGGAAACACGCGGCATCCCGTGGCTGCGCCTGAACGATCAGTCACTGGTGCAGCTCGGTCACGGCAAGTACCAGCAGCGCATCCAGGCGACCGTCACCGGGCGCACCCCGCATATCTCCGTCGAGCTCGCCAGTGACAAGGAGGAGACCAACAAGATCCTTGCAGGACTCGGCTTGCCGGTACCGCAGCAGGAGCTGGTGCAGAGCGAAACGCAGGCGGTGAGCGCCGCGCAGCGTATCGGCTTTCCGGTCGTCACCAAGCCCTACAACGGCAACCACGGGCGCGGTATTTCCATCCGCCTGACCAGTGACGAGGAAGTGGCGCACGGCTACACCGTGGCGCGTGAGCATTCGCGCTCGGTGATCGTCGAGACCTTTCTGGAGGGCGACGATCATCGCCTCCTGGTGGTGAACGGTGAGCTGGTGGCCGCGACGCGGCGCACGCCCGGGCACGTGGTGGGAGACGGCGAGCACAGCGTCGCGCAGCTGATCGAGATCGTGAACTCGGATCCGCGCCGCGGGGTAGGGCACGAGAAAGTGCTCACCCGGCTCGAGCTCGATGCGCAGGCGCACAAGATGCTCGCGCGCGCGGGACTTACCGCCGAGTCGCTGCCCGGGAAGGGTCAGATCGTGTATCTGCGCTCGACCGCCAACCTGTCCACCGGTGGCACCGCCACCGATGTCACCGACGTCATTCATCCCGATAACCGCGAGATGGCCGAGCGCGCCGTGCGCGCCATCGGGCTCGACGTAGGGGGCGTGGACTTCCTGTCGCAGAACATCACCGAGAGCTATCGCAAGATCGGCGGCGGCATCTGCGAGGTGAATGCTGCGCCGGGTTTTCGCATGCACGTGGCGCCCTCCGAGGGCACGGCGCGCGATGTCGCAGCCCCGGTGATCGACATGCTGTTCCCGCCGGGCGCGGCCTCGCGCGTGCCGATCGCGGCCGTCACCGGGACCAACGGCAAGACCACCACCGCGCGCATGCTGGCGCATCTCACCAAGATGGCCGGTTTCACCCCCGGACTCACCACCACCGACGGCGTCTACATCGACGGCCAGCGCACGGTGCAGGGCGACATGACGGGGCCGGTTTCCGCGCGCATGGTGCTCGCGGATCCGCAGATCGACATCGCGGTCCTCGAGACGGCGCGCGGCGGGCTGCTGCGCGCCGGCATGGGCGTGAAGGAGGTCAACGTCGGCGCGGTGCTCAACGTGCAAGCCGATCACCTGGGCCTGAAGGGCATCGAGACCCTGGAGCAGCTCGCAGAAGTCAAGCGCATCGTCGTCGAAGTCGCGACCGACTGTGCGGTGCTCAACGCCGATGACCCGCTGGTGCTGAAGATGTCCGGCTACACGGAGGCGAAGAACATCTGCTACGTCACCATGAACCCGCAGCACCCCCTGGTGCGCGAGCACATCCGCGCCGGCGGGCGAGCCTGCGCGCTGGAAGCGGGCGTGAACGGGCAGATGATCACGCTCTACGACCACAACGGTCACATTCCGCTCCTGTGGACCCACCTGATTCCCGCGACCCTCGAGGGACGCGCCACGCACAACGTGCAGAACGCGATGTTTGCCGCGGCCATGGCGTTCTCCCTCGGTATCAAGCTGGATGCCATCCGCCAGGGCCTGCGCACCTTCGACTCGACGTTTTTCCAGGCGCCCGGCCGCATGAACGTGTTCAACGAGCACCCGTTCAAGGTGCTGTTCGACTACGGGCACAACGCGCACGCGGTGGCGGTGATGACCGATCTCGCGCAGCGCCTCGACGTCACCGGCCGGCGCATCGTGGTGCTCGCAGGTCCGGGCGACCGGCGTGACGAGGACCTGGTGGCCATCGCCGGCGCGGTCGCCGGCCGCTTCGACCACTATATCTGTCGCCGCGACGACACCCTGCGTGATCGCGCATCGGACGAGGTCCCACGCATCATGGCGGCGGCGCTGCGTGCCGCGGGTGTGCGCGAGCAGGCGATCTCGCTCATTCCCGATGAACAGGAGGCCATCACCGCGGCGCTCAACATGGGGCAGCCGGGCGATCTGCTGCTGATATTCGCCGACGCGCTGGTGCGCTCCTGGAAGCAGATCACCAAGTTCAGGCCGGCCGGATCGGCAGCTCCTCAGCCTGCGCCCCCGCCGGCGCCCCTGTACCCGGGCGAAGCGACGTCCGCAGCCGAGGGTGTCACGCCGGGCGAGGGGGTCGCTCCCGCATTCAGCCTCGAGGGGCTGATCCGGGATGAGCGCGGCGTGCGGTTTGCGCCGGAGGCCGAAGACTGAACGCCGCCATCGCGTTGCCGTTCGACTCATCGCGGCGTCTGACGGGCGCTAACCTGTTCTTCGCCGCCAGCGGCGCGCTGCTCGAGACCCGCGAAACGGCCGTGGATGAGGCGCTGCTCTGTGCCTGGCGCGCGCGCGCCGAGCGCGCCCGCGCGCACCTCGGGTGGCGCATGCGGGGTGTGGTAGCGCGCCGCCATGCGGGCGGCACCTCGCTCGCGCTCGCCGCTCCCTGCGATCAGCTGTTCGTCGCGACGGAAGTCAACGAGTGGGCACTGTGCGCCGCGCTCGTGGCGCGCGATGCGCATCACTGGAGCGGACTCGAGGCCGCGCTGGCCGCGTCTGCGCTCGAGGACGCCGCGGACGCCTCCGCAGTCATCACGCCGGTGCTGGATGAGCCCGCGGCCTTCGCACGCTTCGAACGCCTCGCCGCGCGCGAGGCGCGGCCCGAGCTCATGGCGCTTCTGGATGCGGCGAACGCGCGCAGACTCCCGCACCTGCTGGACGACACCCTGCTCACACTGGGCGCGGGTGAGGGCGGGCGCGACTTCGAGCTCGCCGCGCTGCCGGATGTTGCCGATGTTCCCTGGGGCGAGCTGCGCGACATTCCGACCGCGGTGGTGACCGGCTCGAACGGCAAGACCACCACGGTGCGGCTGCTCAGTGCCTGCGCCCGGGCGCACGGCTGGCGCGCGGCTTACTGCTGCACCGACGGGGTGTTCCTCGACGGGGAGCTCGAGGCAGCCGGGGACTACTCCGGGCCCGCGGGGGCGCGTCGCGTGCTGCGCGAGTGCCGCGCCCAGGCCGCGATCGTGGAAACCGCGCGCGGCGGTATTCTGCGACGCGGCCTCGCGGTGTCCGAGGCGCAGGTGGCGCTCGTCACCAATGTCAGCCCGGATCACTTCGGCGAATACGGGATCGACGACCTCGCAGCTCTCGCCGACGTGAAGCTGTCGGTCGCGAGCGTCGTGACACCCGACGGACTTCTGGTGCTGAACGCCGACGATGCACAGCTTGTGGAGAAGGCGCCCGGCCTCAGGCCGCGCTTCGGCCGCAGCCCGCCGCTCGGCTGGTTCGCGCTCGACGCCGATGTTGCCCTCCTGCGCGAGCATCGTGCGCGCGGCGGCTCGACCTGCGGTGTGCGCGGCGGGCGGCTTGCCTTAAGTCACGCGGGCGCCGACCACGACCTGGGCTCGATCGCCGCGATGCCGCTCACCGTCGAGGGCAGTGCGACCTACAACATCGCGAACCTCGCGGGGGCGGCGCTCGCGGCGGCGGCGCTCGGCGTGCCCCCGGCGACCATCGCGGCCGTTGTGGCGCGCTTCGGGGCGAATGCCGCGGACAACTTTGGACGCCTGATGCGCTTTGAGCGCGGCGGCGTGCGGGTGCTGCTGGACTACGCGCACAACCCCGCAGGCCTGCGGGGATTGCTCAACGTCGCCGAACATCTGCGCGGCGGGACGGGGCGCCTCGGCCTGTTGCTCGGCCATGCCGGCAACCGCCAGGACGCGGAGATCGAGGAACTGGCGCGCACCGCTGCGCAGTTTCGCCCCGCCCTCGTCGTCGTGAAGGAGAACGAAGCGCACCTGCGCGGCCGCGAGCCGGGCGAGATACCGCGCATCATCCGCGCGGCGCTGCTGCGCGCCGGGTTGCCGCAAGCCTCGCTCGCCGTGCGCATGAGCGAGACCGAGGCGGCGCGTTGCGCACTCGAGTGGGCGCAGCCGGGTGATGTGCTGGCGCTGCCGGTGCACTCAGCAGCTGCCCGCGAGGGGGTGCTGCAGATGCTGCAGAGCCACGCGGGGGAGCGCGGCACGGACGCCTAGATCCCCGGACGCCCCCGCCCGCTCCCGCGCGGTGGGATGCGGGGGCGATATCGGACAGAGTCATAATACGGTGGCAGCGTACGCCGCGCGTTTTATAGTCTGCCTTCGAGGTATCGCGATGCTCACGGGGGTCAAGGCGCGAGTGACGCCGCTGCGGACGGCAGCCGGCGCCGTACTCATTTTGTGCGTGGCGGCCTGTTCGGGCGGAGGGGGCGGCGGAGGCGGGGGAAGCAGCGGCTCAATGGGGGGCACCTCGTGGACTCCCGGCGTGTACCTGCCCGAGTCGCACTTTGCCGCGCAATGCGCCGCGCCACGATCGGGGACCGACCCTGTCACCCAGCGGCCTTATCCTGACGTGGCGGGCACCGCAGTCGATGAAAACAGCTGGCTGCGCTCCTGGACCAACGATCTATATCTCTGGTACAGCGAGGCGCCGGACCTTAATCCCGCCAGCTACACCACGGCGGCTTATTTCCCGCTGCTGAAGAGCTCCGCAACCGACGCCCAAGGGCAGCCGAAGGACAAGTTCCACTTCATCTATCCCACCTCCACGTGGGAGGCGCTGTCCGTGCAGGGCCAGAACGTGGGGTACGGCGCGCAGTTCATAGTCCTGCAGCCGACTCCCCCGCGCCGGATCGTGGTGGCGTACACCGACCCCGGATCGCCCGCCACCATGGCCCCGGAGAGCCTGGCGCGCGGCGCCAGCGTGCTCGGCATCGACGGCGTGGACGCCGTCAACGCCAACACTCAGGCAGAGGTCGATGTCCTAAACGCGGGTTTATCTCCCTCGAGTGTCGGGTCGCACACGTTTTCCATTCTCGACCTGAACGCCGCGAGCCCGCGCACGGTGATGCTGCAGGCGGTCAACGTCACCGACGTTCCGGTCCAGGACGTGCAGGTCCTGCCGGGCACGGGCATGCATATCGGTTACATGCTGTTCAACGACCAGCTGGGGACCTCGGAAGCGGCGCTGATCAGCGCCGTCAACACCCTGAAGGCCAGTCCCACTCCGATCACCGATCTCGTGATCGACATCCGTTACAACGGCGGCGGCTACCTCGACATCGCGAGCGAGCTCGCTTATATGATCGCAGGTCCCGGACCGACCGCCGGACAGACCTTCGAACTGCAACAGTTCAACGGCAAGCATCCGAGCACCAATCCGGTGACGGGAAGCCCGATCACACCGACGCCGTTTCACACCACCACCCAGGGATTCTCCACGACGGCAGGCCAGGCGCTGCCGACGCTCAGTCTCCCCAGGGTGTTCGTTCTCACGACTTCCGCGACCTGTTCGGCGAGCGAAGCGGTGATGAACGGGCTCGCCGGCGTGGGAGTTGCGGTGATCCAGATCGGCAGCACCACCTGCGGCAAGCCCTATGGGTTTTATCCCCAGGACAATTGCGGGACGACTTACTTTTCCATTGAGTTCCAGGGTGTCAACGCGCAGGGCTTCGGGGCCTATCCCGACGGTTTCACGCCCGGCGGCGCCAGCGGCGCGAGCCTCCCGGGTTGCGCCGTGAGCGACGATTTCACGCACGCACTCGGGGATCCCAACGAAAGCCTGTTGTTCGTCGCGACGAGCTACGCCCAGGCCCCGAACTGCGTGATTCCGCCCGCCGGCATTGCGCCGCCGGGGCACGTGCGGGCCGCAGCTATCGCCATCCGCTCGCCGCTGCGCGAAATGCGCCTGCTGCGGCGTGACTCCGGGCCGCCGCGTTAGCGATTCACCGCGGTAAGCGCGCTGTAGCCGTTCCAGACGATCTCGATCCCGATGCACATCAGGATGAATGCCGACAGGCGCACCAGCACCTCGAGCCCGGTCTCGCCCAGGAGGCGTGCGATGTTCTCGGCGAAGCGGTACGCCAGATAAATCGTGACGGCGATCGCTACCACCCCGAGCACCGCACCGGTGGCGTGCTCGGCGAGCTGTGAGAGCCCCGGAATGCCTGCGGGCTTGCGGCTGCCGATGGTGATCGCGACCGACATGGAGCCCGGACCGACCGTGAGCGGCATGGTGAGCGGATAGAAGCTGCCGACCTTCTTTCCCGGGCCGCCCTGCAGGCCCGCCGAGCCGGCGTGGTCCGACCACTGCTCCTGTGTCAGAAGTTTCCAGCCCAGGGCCGCGACCACCAGTCCCCCGGCGATGCGCACCACCGGCAGCTCGATGCCGAAGAACTCCAGCAGCCAGGGGCCCAACGCCATGGATCCCAACAGCAGCGCGAAGCCGTTGATGGCCGCCTTGCGGGCCAGCACCGGCCGCTCCGCGGCGGGCAGGTTCGCAGTCAGAGCGAGAAAGAAGGGAGCGGCCTCGAGCGGATTGACGATGGGAAACAGGCCGGCGAACGTCAGCAGGAACGCGCTGGCGACAGCGTTCACGCAGGCAGGCCTCCCGTCCGAAGGCGCGCAGCCCGCGGCCTGTTCATGGCGCTTTCGCCTGCAGCAGCTGGTCGATCGCGGCCTCCACTTTCCTGGCCGCCTGCTCCCCCGCGTGCATCTCGCCGATCGCGCTGCCGTACAGCAGCCCGTCGCGCCCGATCAGATAGAACGCCGGCCAGTATTGATTGTGCAGGGCGCCCCAGTAGGAGTAATCCCCATCCAGCATCACCGGATAGCGGATGCCGAGGCGCGCCACCGCCTGGCGTACGTTTCCGGGCGATCTCTCCTCACGCAGCTCAGGGGTATGGACCCCCACGACCACGAGCCCGGCGGCGGCTTTGTCGCGCGCCACCGATTCCAACCACGCTCTCGAATTCAGGCAATTCACGCACTCGAAGGCCCAGAATTCCACCAGCACCACCTTGCCGCGCAGGCCCGCGAGCGTCAGGGGCGCGGAATTGATCCAGTCCGCTGCGCCGCGGTGACTGAACTCGGGAGCCGCGCTCGGGCCCGCGCCGCGGGCGCAGCCCACGGCCGCCCAGGCGGTCAGTGCCATAAGCGCGATGCGTTTCGTTGCCTTCATATACCATTAAGTATGAATGCCAAGATCTGCCTCGTCACGGGGGCCACGCACGGGATTGGCCTGGCCACCGCCCGGGCGCTGGCCGCCAGCGGCGCGAGCGTCCTGGTCCACGGCCGGGACCTGAGCCGCGCACGGGCCGTGGCCAGCGACATCAGCCGTGATACCGGCAACCCCGGCGTGCGCTTCGTCCAGGCGGATTTCGCGCAGCTCGCACAGGTACGGCGTCTGGCGCACGAGCTGCAGTCGCAGCTGCCGCGCCTCGATGTGCTGATCAACAATGCCGGGGTGATGGCCGCCGCGCACGCGCACAGCGCGGACGGTTACGACCTGACCTTTGCCGTCAATCACCTGGCGCCGTTCCTGCTCACCAATCTGCTGCTGGACAAGCTCAAGGAGTCCGCGCCGTCGCGCGTGATCGTGGTGGCCTCCAATGCCCATCGGCGCGCCAGGCTCGACTTCAGTGACCTCATGAATGCCAGGGTCTCAGGGTTTCGGGCCGCCTACGAGCGCTCCAAGCTCGCCAACCTGCTGTTCGCGCGCTCGCTCGCCCGGCGCCTCGCGGGCAGCGGGGTCACCGTGAACACGCTGCATCCGGGCCTGGTCAACAGCCACCTGTTTCACAACAGCCCGGCGCTGCTGAGAGTCCTCCTCGCGAGCGTCGGACGCTGGTTCCTCCTCTCGCCGCAACAAGGCGCGCGCGGCAGCGTGTATCTGGCGGCAGCGCCGGAGGTCGGCAGCCAGTCGGGCGGCTACTACCACGGTTGCAGGCGCGTGGCGCCGAGCGCCGCTGCGCAGAGCGATGCCTGTGCCGAGCGTCTGTGGCAGGAGAGCGCGCGCCTGACGGGGCTGGCCGCATGAGCCGGGCATTCGTGCGCGAGTCCGACGCGGATCCCGCCGCGCTGCCGGAGCGCGCGGTGAGCACTCATCCGAACTTCGTCACGCCGCGCGGACTTGCGGCGATCGAGGCGCGCGTGCGCGAGCTGGAAGGGGAGCGGCAGGCGGCGCGCGACAGCGGCGACGCCGCGGCCCGTACGCGCGTGGAGCGGGACCTGCGCTACTGGAGCGTGCGCCGCGCCAGTGCCCGCGTGGTCGGGCCGGCGGCGTCCGCGGACCGGGTGCGTTTTGGCATGCGCGTCACCTTGCAGCTCGGCGGCGACGCCATTCAGACGTTCCAGCTGGTCGGCGAGGACGAAGCGGACGCCGCCCACGGACTCTTGAGCTGGATTGCGCCGCTGGCCCAGTCACTGCTGGGCAAGGCGGCCGGCGACCGCGTGCCGTTTCAGGGAGGCGAGGCGCTGATCATCAGCATCGAGCCGTGAGGCAGCTGCGCCAGTACGCGCTTGACGATGCGATCGAGGCGCTCCGGGGTCAGCTCGAGGAAGCCGGGTGCGACGCGCACGCGGCGCGCCATCTCCGGCGCGAGCCGCCGCTGCGCGCGGTACATGCGTGTGCGCACGGTCGTCTCGTGCACGCCGAGGGAGGCGGCGGTTTCGATGCTGCTGATGCCTTCCACCACCCGCAGCACGAACACGGTGCGAAAGACCTCCGGCAGGCCGCCGATCGCCTGCTCGAGCGCGCGCCGCTCCTGCATCTCGTCGGCCGCAAGCGCCGCGGGCATCGGTGTCGGCTGCCCGGATCGAGCGCTGGCGCGCAGCGCCCGTGCCTGATTGAACGCCAGGCGCGTCAGCCAGGCGGCGAATTTTCCGGTGGGCGTGTAACGATTCAGATCGCCGAATGCGGCCAGATACGCGTCCTGCACCGCCGAGTCCGCCGCGTCCTCATCCGGCAACACGCTGCGGGCGACGCGAAACATCCGCCGGCTGTAGCGCCGGATCAGTGCCTCGATCGCACGTTCCTCCCCGCCGCGCGCGCGCTCGATGAGCAGCAGGTCGGGCAGCTCGACCGTTGCGGCCGGGGCGCCCCCGCGCCGCGCGCGCGCGTCGCTCGTCTCGAGGCTACGGACCTGAGTCACTGGTTCCAGCATGGGCGTCGACATCAATGTGTATCCTATGGTTGACCATGAAAAGGAGACCGGCCCGTATCGCGGGCTATTGCGTCGTGTACGCTCTGGCGCTGTGCGCGCTGAGCCCGGCGCCCGGCGCCGACCTGAGCCCCGCGACCACGGCGCGGGTGCACCCGCAACGGTGGCCGAAGCTGCGGCCGGCGCTGCCGCACGATCAGAGGCTCGAGAGGCGCATCGATGAGCTGCTCGGGCGCATGACGCCCGAGCAGAAGGTCGGTCAGCTCATCCAGGCCGATATCGACAGCATCGTTCCCGATGACCTGCGTCACTATCCCCTCGGATCCATTCTGAACGGCGGCAATTCCTCGCCTCACGGCGATAAGCTCGCTCCACCCGGTGAGTGGCTCACCCTCGCCGACCGGTTCTATGACGCCTCGCTCGCCGCGCCCGGGTCTCCCGGGATCCCCGCCCTGTGGGGGGCGGACGCGGTGCACGGGCACAACAACATCCCGGGAGCCACGATATTTCCGCACAACATCGGGCTGGGCGCCGCGCGCGACCCGCAGCTCATCCGCCGCATCGGCGAGATCACCGCGCTCGAGGTGCGGGTCACCGGGCTCGACTGGGCGTTTTCCCCCACGGCCGCCGTGGCGCGTGATGCCCGCTGGGGACGAACCTACGAGAGCTACTCGCAGAATCCCGCACTCGTGCGCCAGTACGTCGCCGCCATGGTGAGGGGGTTGCAGGGCACGCCCGGCACGCGCCAGTTTCTCGACGCCGCACACGTGATCGCGACGCCGAAGCACTTTCTGGGCGACGGCGGCACCGGCGGCCAGGACCAGGGTGACAACAGCGCCACCGAGAGCGAGCTGCGCGACGTCGACGGCGCCGGCTACCAGGCAGCGATCGCCGCCGGCGCACAGACCGTGATGGCGTCCTACTCCAGCTGGCACGGCGTGAAGATGCACGGCTACCACGCGCTGCTCACCGATGTCCTCAAGGGTCGTATGGGCTTCGACGGTCTGGTGCTCGGGGACTGGAACGGCCACGCGCAGCTGCCCGGATGCACGCCCGACAACTGCGCCGCGGCGCTCAATGCCGGCCTCGACGTGTTCATGGCGCCGGACGGCTGGCGCGCCCTGCATGCCCACACACTGGCGCAAGTGACGTCAGGCGAGATTTCCGCGGCACGGCTCGACGATGCGGTCCGCCGGGTGCTGCGCGTCAAGCTGCGCGCACACCTGGATCGCGAGGGGCGTCCGTCCTCGCGGCCGTTTGCCGGCCGCTTCGCGCTGCTCGGCGCGCCGGCGCATCGCGCGGTGGCGCGCCAGGCGGTGCGCGAGTCGCTGGTGCTGCTGAAGAACCGCCATCACCTCCTGCCGCTGTCGCCGCACGCGCACGTGCTGGTGGCGGGTGATGGCGCCGACAACATCGCCAGGCAAAGCGGCGGCTGGACCATTACCTGGCAGGGCACCGAGCCCAACCGGGATTTTCCGCATGCGCAATCGATCTACGCCGGGATCGCGCGCTGCGTGACGGCCGCGGGCGGGACGGCGGAGTTGAGCGAGGCGGGCGAGTTCCACACCCGTCCCGACGTCGCGATCGTGGTGTTCGGCGAGAACCCGTACGCGGAAGGGGCGGGCGATGTGCCCTCGCTCGAATACAGTCCGGGCGACAAGCGCGATGTGGCGCTGCTGCGCCGGCTGCGCGCCGCGGCTGTGCCGGTGGTCGCCGTGTTGCTCTCCGGGCGCCCGCTATGGGTCAACGCCGAGCTCAACGCCGCCGACAGCTTCGTGGCGGCCTGGCTCCCGGGGCCCGAGGGCGAGGGCGTGGCGGATGTGTTGTTCCGGGCGCCGGACGGCTCGGTGCGCTACGACTTTCGCGGCAGGCTGCCGTGCTCCTGGCCGCGTTCCGCGCGCGTGCCGGCCGTGGATCACCGGCCCGGCGAGCCGCCGCTGTTTCCTTACGGGTACGGACTCACCTACGAGGACGACGGCGACCTTCAGCCGCTGCCCTGATCCCCCGAACCCGCGCCCACCGCCACCCAGGCGAGATCGGAGTTCGATACCGAGCCGAGGTTGAAATTGCGGGCGGCTGCGGCCATGCGGGTGAGCGCCTGGGCGATCGGCATCGGCGGTTGCGTGTCGCCCTTCCTGGTCTTGTGGAAGCGCACCGGGTTGATGCGGGCGACGACGTAGTTGCGCAGGTACGGGGACTTGAACCCGCGCGCCTGCAGGCCGGCGATGATCCCTTTGACACGGGCGTCGATTTCAGTGAGACGCGCGGCGTAGTCCTCGCGTTGCCGCAGGCTCGCCGCCAGAGTGCGATCGCTGAAGCGGTCAACCTTCTTGAGAAACGCGCTGTAGGCGCCGCCCGCAAAGCGCGCCGACTTCTGGTAGACGATGCCGAGCGTCAGCAGTTCCGCCGCTTCGAACTCCGCAGCGAACTGCGCTTCGCGTTCGCGCCCGCGGCGCTTGGCGAGGTTACGCGCCATGCGGATGACCTCGAGGCTGCGATCTTTCAGGTTGTGAGCCTTTTCGGTGTTGAGCGCCAGTATCCGGTAGGCGAGCGACTCGTCCGGCGAGATCAGCGCCGTGATCTGTTTCAGTCCCAGCACCTTGCCGGCAGCCAGGCGGTGGCGGCCGTTGGGCGTCCACAGGCGCCCGTCCTCGCCGCGCACCACGATGAGCGGATCGAGGAACGCGGCCGTCTCATCGATCTTCGCGGCCAGGCGCTTCGTGTGTGTGGGTGAGAGGTCGCGCTGAAAAGGCGTGGGTTGCACCGCATTCAGCGGCAGGCTCGCCAGCAACAGGGTGCGTCCTCCGAGGGGCTCGTGGTACGCGCCGATGGGAGCGCCGCCCGCCTCGCGCACCAGCGCGACGAGCTCGGCGACTGCCGGACTGTCGATGGCGATGGCGACTTGTGCCGCGTCGAGCCCGCGCGCCTGCTTGCCGGGCGCAAGCCGGCCGCGACGCGCGCGGCGTGCGGCAGCGCTGCGCGTGCGCGTCGCGGCGCTCTGGCTGCGTGTTGCCATGGTGTCATCTCTCCAGCGGAGCACTGTGCGAGAATGACCGATTGCGCAGGATGTTGCCATGGATTCCTTGAGCCGCGCACAGCAGTTGCCGGCGCAGCGCCTCGACGCCGCCGGTCGCGCGCACGTGGATCAGCGTGCCGTGATCGCGCTCGCCTTGCCACTGATGGCGAACAGCGCGGTGCAGATCGTCCTCAACCTCACCGACATGTGGTTCATGGGACGCATTTCCACCAAGGCGCTCGCGGCGGTCGGTGCAGTGCAGTGGCTGGTGATCGTCGCGGTGCTGGTGCTGGGCGGCGCTGGCACCGCGGTGCAGACGCTGGTGGCGCAGAATTTCGGTGCGCGCCGCTACCGGCGCGCGGGCCAGGCGGTATGGATCGCGTTGTGGGCGATGGCCTGCGCGGCGCCGCTGTTCGTGCTGGTGGGCGCCGCGCGCCACCTGATTCTCGCGCCGTTCGGGTTCGATCCGCAGGTCGAGCAGCTCGCCTCCGCGTTCTGGTTTCCGCGTGTCGGCGGAGCCTGCGTCGGAGCGGCGGTGTGGGCCATGCTCGGATTCTTCAACGGCATCGGGAGGCCGCGCGTCACGCTGCTGATCACCATCGTGACCACGGTCACGAATGCGCTGCTGAACCAGCTGTTCATCTTCCGCCTGGGGTGG
>WNFR01004635.1_pt1 | contig 14115 bp, 9 predicted proteins | sample 5400221 | NCBI WGS metagenome assembly WNFR01 (sample SAMN13153357, study PRJNA577476) | soil metagenome | isolation source: 40 cm soil under Madrone tree | place: USA:California | collected 2016-06-14 | reverse complement strand
AAGCATTGGGCGAGGCCGGTCGCGCCGAGGGGGTGGCCTTTGGAAAGGAGGCCGCCGGAGGGGTTCACCACCCACTTCCCGCCGTACGTGGTCGCGTCCTCGTCGATGAGCTTCCCGGCCTCGCCTTCGTCGCAGAGGCCGAGGCCTTCGTACGTGATGAGCTCGTTCGGCGTGAAGCAGTCGTGGAGCTCGATGACGTCGACGTCCTCGGGGCCGAGGCCAGCGTGCTCGTACACCCGCTGTGCCGCCGCGCGCGTCAGGTCCTGGCCGACCATCTTGATCATCGACGGCGGGTCGAAGGTGGTCTTGAAATCCGTGGTCATCGACATGCCGAGGATCGTGACGGGGTTCTTCACGCCGAGCTTGCGGGCGAAGTCCTCGGAGCAGAGCACTGCCGCGGCGGCGCCGTCGCTCGTCGGGCAGCACTGGAACTTGGTGAGCGGCTCGAAGACGAGCGGCGCGGCGAGGATCTCCTCGAGCGACGATGCCTGACGGAACTGCGAGCGCTCGTTGTGGACGGCGTGGCGACGGTTCTTCACCGCGACCTTGGCGAGCTGCTCTTTGGTCGTGCCGTACTTCTGCATGTGCTCGCGGCCGGCGCCGCCGAACATCTGCGCCGCGGGCGGCGCCTGCTCGAAGCCTTGCTTCTCCAGCATGACCTTCACGTGGTGGTCCATCGGGTTCGTGCGGTCGGTGAACTTGGCGCCGAGTGAGCCGCGCTCCATCTTCTCGAACCCGAGCGCGAGCACGCACTCGTTCAAGCCGCTGCCGATCGCCTGGTACGCGAGGTAGAGCGCGGTCGAGCCGGTCGAGCAGTTGTTGTTGACGTTGTAGACCGGGATGCCGGTCAAGCCGAGCTGGTAGACGGCGCGCTGGCCGCAGGTCGAGTCGCCGTAGACGTAGCCGACGAACGCCTGCTCCACCTCGCCGTAGCCGACGGCGGCGTCCTGCAGCGCCTGCTCGCCCGCATCTTTGCTGAGCTCCGGGTAATCCATGACGCCGGGCTTGTGGAACTTCGTCATGCCGACGCCGATCACGCAGACTTTTCTGTCGAGCTTCATCCGGTCGTTCTCCTTCGTTGGTTCGCGCCCGAACGGGTCGCGCTCAGAGTCCGATGGTCACAGTCCCATGCTTTTGGCGATGATGATCTTCATGATCTCCGTCGTGCCGGCGAAGATCGTCTGAATGCGCGCGTCGCGGTAGGCGCGGCAGATCGGATACTCCTCCATGTAGCCATAGCCGCCGTAGAACTGCAGGCAGAGGTCGATGTTGCGCTTGCACATCTCGGTCACCCACCACTTCGCCATGCTCGTCTCTTTGACGATCGGCGTGCCTTTGATGTGCTCGGCGATGAGGCGGTCGACGAAGACGCGTCCGAGCTCGATTTCGGTCGCGATCTCGACGAGCGTGAATTGCGTGTTCTGGAACTTGCAGATCGGCTTCCCGAACGCGGTGCGCTCCTGCGTGTATTTGATCGTCTCTTCCAGGACGATCTCGGCCGCCGCTTGCGCGCCGATCGCGCACACCAGCCGCTCCTGCTGCAGCTTCTCCATCAAACAATAGAAGCCGCCGCCTTCCTGGCCGAGCAGGCTCGACGCGGGTACGCGGCACTCGTTGAAGTGCAGCTCGGCGGTGTCTTGCGAGTGCATGCCCATCTTGTCGAGCTTGCGGCCTTTCTCGAACCCCGGCGTGCCGTCCTCGACGACGAAGAGGCTCACGCCGCCGTGCGTGGACTGCGTATCCGTCTTGGCGGCGACGATCACGAGATCGCAGAGAATGCCGTTCGAGATGAATGTCTTCTGGCCGTTCAGGGTGTAATGATCGCCGTCGCGGATCGCCGACGTCTTGATCGCGGCGAGATCGGAGCCGGTATTGGGCTCCGTCATCGCGATCGCCGTGATCAGCTCGCCGCTGACGCACCCCGGAATCCAGCGCGCCTTCTGCTCCTCGGTGCCCCAGGTGTCGAGGTACGGCACGCAGATGTCGTTGTGGAGCGAGAGCGCGAACCCCGACGAGCCGGCGCGGACGATCTCCTCGCCGATGATGGCCGAGTACCCGAAGTCGACGCCGGAGCCGCCGTACTTGGGGTCGACTTGCGGGCAGAGAAAGCCCTGCTCGCCGGCTTTGCGCCACGTCTCGCGGTCGACGATGCGCTGCTGCTCCCAGCGCTCGACGTTCGGCGTCACCTCGCGCGCGCAGAACTTCTTGAACTGCTCGCGGAAGAGGTCGTGCTCGCCGGTGAATATCGTGCGTTCCATCGTTGCGATCTCCTCGATCAGCCGCGCCCGCGCGCGGCCTTGCGCCCGCCAGTCGGCGTGGACCGGGCGTGGCCCTGCGCGCGCTTCGCCGCGGGCGAACGGCGCTCGCTCGGTGCGAGCGCGCGGTTTCCCATCTGCAGCAGGCTGCGCGTGAAGCGCTCGCGGTCCTCGGCGGCGCTCGGCGCCGGCGCCGGCGTCAGCAGATCGCGTGCAGTGAAGTAGATCAGCGCCGCGCCCCAGCTGTTCAACGTGAAGAAGAACGGGTCCGCGTCGGCGCGAAAGACGCCGCGACGCTGGTGGCGGCGGACGAACTCGACCGAGAGGTCGATCAACGGCTGGACGTGGCCGCGCACCGCACGCAACGCCGCCGGATGCCGGTCGACGGCGGTTCGCGCCACCATGCGTGCGAACTCCGGCTCCTTTCCCATGATCGCGAGCACGGCGCGCGTGACCCGATCGAGCTGCTCGAACGGATCGCCGTCCGGCACCAGGCTCTTGCGGAAGATCGGCTCGATGCGGGCAAATACCCGCTCGTGTGCGGCCGCGAACAGCGCCTCCTTGTTCTTGAAGTGGTAGAACAAGCTCGGTCGCTGGATGCCGACGCGGTCGGCGATCTCCTGCATCTTGGCACCGACGAAACCGTCGCGCGCAAAGATATCTTGCGCCGCCTCGATGATGCGTTCGCGGGTGTCGTCGGGCCGGTCGCCGGCTGACCGAACGGCAGCCATTCCCACCTACCTACACGTCTGTAGGTGAACACGCAATGGCACCATGGCAGCACGCGACACGGTGACGGGATCCGCCCCTCACGAACGTCCATCGGCATGCGCTGTCGCTCGAGGGCAACGGCCGGACGCTGACGATCAGCGGCGACGCGGGAGGACGACGGCGCCTCCCGCGTCGGCGCACCTCCCGCGTCGTCGCCCCCGCGGCCGCGTGATCGGTTGACTTCGCGCCGAATGTCGGGTCATCGAGCCCAGCATGTCCCGACCGCGCGCGATCGTCCTCGTCGCCGTCGTCGTCGGCATCGTGGCGCGGGTGTGGCTCGTCGCCCTCGCGCCGCGCTACGGCTTTCTCGGCGATCACGTCGACTACGTGTGTTGGGGCCGTGAGGCCGTCGACGTCGGGGTGTTGGCGCTCTACTCGCGGCCGCCCGGCGCGTGTCCGACCCGCGCGTACGTCGACGGCCAGTGGGGCGACATCGTCACCGGGTCGAACCAGCGCCTGAACTATCCGCCGCTCGCCGCGTACGTCTTCTGGGCCGAGGGGCATCTCCTCGCCGCCATCGATCGGTCGCGCACGGCCAACACGGTCGCGTCACGCGCCGTGTTCGCGCTCAGCACCTCGGTCGCCGAGCTCGTCGCCGCGATCGGCACCGCCGCCTTGGTCCTCGACGCCGCCGGGCCGACCGTCGCCGCGCTGGCGTTCGCGACGACCTGGCTCGCGCCGCCCCTGCTCGCCGACGGACCGTTCTGGGGACAGACCGAGAGCTGGATTCTGGCGCCGGCGGTGTGGATGGTGTGGGCGATGGGACGTGAGCGCTGGCTCGTGGCCGGCGCGCTCTGGGGCGTCGCGCTCGCGCTGAAGCCGTCGGCCCTGCTGCTCGGACCGCTCTGGGCGTACGCCGCCGCCTTCCGGCCGTCGCGGCTCCGCGTCCTCGCCGGAGGCGCGACCGCCGTCGCCGTTCTGAACCTCATCGCCCTCCCGTTCTGGCTGGCGTCCGGGGTCGCCTGGCTGCGGACGGCGTATCTCGCGAACTACGTCTACAACCTCCACTGGTCGACGATGATGACGTTCAACGTCTGGTACGCCGAGCTGCTCGTGAACGGCGTGCTCGACTCGCGTGCCGCGCTGCTCGGCGTCTCCCGTGACACGTGGGGCACGCTTTTGCTCGTCGCCGGCCTGCTCGTCGCGTTCGCGATCACGCGCTCGTGGGAGCGACGACGCCCAGAGCGCCAATCGCTCGCGTTCGTGCCGCTCGCCGCGCTCGTGACCCTCGCGGCGGTGACGTTTCCCACGCGCGTCCACAGCACCTACACCGCGTTCGCGGCGCCGTTTCTGATCGCCACCGCGTGCCTGGTTCCGCGGACGATCGTGAGCGCGGCCGTGATGCTCGTCGCTGCGACGCTGCAGATCCTCTGCTGGCAATGGGCGCATCTCCTCGCGGTCCACGTGCTTCCCAACGAGCGGTCGCTGCCGCCCGCGCGGCAAGCGGAACGTCGCGCCATGCGCGACATCGATCGGCCGCGCGAATGGGCGCTCACGCTGGTGAGCCTCGGCGCGACCGCCGCGATCTTCGCGACGCTCGCGCGCCGCCGTGACGACGAGGACGTCGGCGTGCGGCCGGGGCGCCGCCGCGACGAGCGGGCCGCGGACCGCGGGTGAGACGCTGGCCCGTCACCGCCGCGCTCGCCGCGGTCGCGCTCTTCTTGATCGTCGCCACCCACACGCGCCAGGGCGGCTGGAACGACGCCTCGCGTCTCGCAATGGTCGAGGCGATCGTCGAGCACGGCCATCTGTGGGTCGACGGTACACAGATGTCGCGTTACACCGGCGACGTCGCGCGCATCGACGGCAAGCTCTACTCCGACAAGCCGCCGGCGCTCGCGTTCGCCGCCGTCCCCGTCTACGCGGCCGAGACGGCGCTCGGCATCACCTTCCGCAGCGCGCTGCCACGCGCCTACTACTGGACGACGCTGCTGACGATCGGCGTGAGTACCGTCGCCGGTCTCGCCGTACTCGCCTGGTTCCTGCGGCGCGTCGTTCCCGATCCGTGGTGGCACGCGGCGACGATCGCCGCCATCGGACTCGGAACGCTCAACTCCGCCTACAGCGTGACGTTCTCGAATCACCCGCCGTCGGCGACGGCGCTGCTAGTCGCGTTTCTGCTGCTGTGGCACTGGCGACGCTTCGGCGGCGGGCTCGCGAGCGTCACCGCGAGCGCGCTCGCGCTCGGGTTCGCGGCGCTCACCGATCACGGCGCGGCGTTCTACCTCCCGGCGTTTCTCCTCTACGTCGCGTGGCCCGACTCGCCATCACGCGGTGCCGCCGGCGAGCGCAGATCGGGTGACGCATCCGCTGACGGCAAGCGCGGCGCGTTGGACATCGACGTCGGTAACCCGTCGACGCCGCGGCGACGACGTGCCGCGGCGCTGCTGTTCGCCGCCGTGAGCGGCGCGGCGATCGTCGCCTACGCCGCGTACGCGATCGCGCTCTCCGGAAGCCCGCTGCCGCTGCCGCTGCAGCCGCGCCTCTTCGATTACCCCGGATCGTACTTCGCCGATCGCGCGCACCTCGCGGGCAGCGCCTTGCCCCACGCCTCGTTCGCCGACTTCACCCGCTACGTCGGTTTCTGCCTCTTCGGCTACCGCGGCCTCTTCACCCTCACGCCGCTCGCGCTCTTCGTCGTCTGGGGCATCGCCCGCATCGCCCTTTCCGCGACGCATCCGCATCGCGACGAGGCGCGTCTCGCGCTCGTGCCGACGATCGTCCTCGTCGCCTACTATCTCGTCACGTCGTCGGATCCGGGCGGCAATGCGTACGGCGTACGCTGGTTCTGCCTCTTCCTTCCGATGTTCTACGTGTTTCTCACCGACGCATACGCGCTGCTGCGCCGGCGCGTCACGCGCGTGCTCTTCTGGGTGGCGTACGCGCTCTCGATCCCGCTCGCGCTCATCGGCGCGATGGATCCGTGGCTCGATCCGACGCGGTGGGGCAGCGGGTTCGCGTGGGTGATCGTCCTGCGCGCCCACGGCTGGCTCTGAGCCACGGCCGGCTCTGCGCTGTGACGCTGCTGAGCCGCCGTCACGGTGCCGCGCGCCGGCGCGAAGTTGCATTTTTCGCCGCCGTGGCGGAAGCTTCTCGGATCATGAGCTACAATGCGTGGTTCCGCTGCATCAACGGCTGTGAAGGGCAGTTCAGCCTCCTCGAAATCATCTATCGCTGCCCGACGTGCGGCGATCTCCTCGAGGTGCACCACGACATGGACGCGCTCAAGACGCGCGCCCCCGCGGCGTGGATGCGGCTCTTCGAAGACCGCCAGCAACGGAACGCCTATCCCTTCGGCTCCGGCGTCTGGGGCAAGAAGGAATGGGTGATGCCCTTCATCGACGACGACAACATCGTCTCGACGTATGAGGGCAACAGCAACCTCTTCTGGGCAGATCGCTACGGGAAGCAGCTCCACGTCGAGGACCTGTGGGTGAAGCAGTGCGGCAACTCGCACACCGGCTCGTTCAAGGACCTCGGCATGACGGTGCTGGTCTCGGTCGTGAAGCAGATGATCGCCGACGGCCGCGCGATCGACGCCGTCGCGTGCGCGTCGACGGGCGACACCTCGGCGGCGCTCGCGTCGTACTGCGCCGCGGCCGGCATTCCGGCGGTCGTGCTCCTGCCGCGCAACAAAGTCTCGGCGGCACAGCTCGTGCAGCCGCTCGCGAACGGCGCGCTCGTGCTCTCGCTCGACACCGACTTCGACGGCTGCATGGCGGTCGTGCAGGAGATCACCAAGCAAAAGCGAATCTATCTCGCGAACTCGATGAACAGCCTCCGCATCGAGGGGCAGAAGACGGTCGCGATCGAGATCGTGCAGCAGTTCGACTGGGAGGTGCCGGACTGGATCGTCATCCCCGGCGGCAATCTCGGGAACGTGAGCGCGCTCGGCAAGGGCTTCTTGATGATGCAGGAGCTCGGCCTCATCCAGAAGCTGCCGCGCATCTGCGTCGCGCAGGCGGAGAACGCGAACCCGCTCTATCGCTCGTACCTGAAGCACTTCGAGTCCTTCGAGCCGGTTACGGCGCAAAAGACGCTCGCGAGCGCGATCCAGATCGGCAATCCGGTGAGCGTGCGGCGTGCGATCCGGACGCTCCAACGTTTCGATGGCGTCGTCGAGCAGGCGAGCGAGCAAGAGCTCGCCGACGAGGCGGCGCGCGCCGATCGCACCGGCATGTTCAGCTGCCCGCACACCGGGGTCGCGCTCGCCGCCCTCCGCAAGCTCGTCGAACGCAAGGTCATCCGCTCGCACGATCGCGTCGTCGTCATCTCGACGGCGCACGGCCTCAAGTTCGCGGACCAGAAGACGGCCTATCACCTCGGCGCGCTGCCCGGCGTGAAGCCGACGTATCAGAACCTGCCGGTCGAGATTCCCGCGGAGCCGCGCCGGGTCGCGGACGCGATCGCCAAGCACGTCGACCGCGCCCGTCTCCTGGAGTCGTGATGGCGGACGAGCCGTCGGATACCGGGGCCCGCAAGCGGGGCCCCAGCACCGCGTCGGTGCACGCGGGCGAGCCGCGTCGCAAGTCCGCCAACGCGCTCGCGACGCCGATCATTCAGACTTCGACGTACACCTTCGCCAACACACAGGAGCTGCGCGACCACTTCGAGCAACGCATCACGCGCGAGGAGTACGGCCGCTACGGCAACCCGACGCAGCGCATCGCCGAGGAGAAGCTCGCCGCGCTCGACGGCGCCGAGGACTGCCTGCTCTTTTCGAGCGGGATGGCGGCGATCACGACGGCGCTCTTCGCGATGCTGTCGCGCGGCGCGCACGTCGTCGTCACCGACGACTCCTATCGCCGCACGCGCCAGTTCCTGAACTCCGTCCTGCACCGCTACGGCATCGAGGTATCGACGGTGCCTGCCGGGGATTTCGACGCGATTCAGGACGCGATCAAGCCGACGACGCGTGTGCTCCTCAGCGAGTCGCCGACGAACCCTTACAACTGCATCCTCGACCTCGAGCGCTTCGCCGAGATCGGGCACCGTCATCGCGTGAAGACCATCATCGACGCGACGTTCGCGACGCCGTACAACCAGCGGCCGCTCGAGTTCGGCGTCGACCTCGTGTTCCACTCGGCGACGAAGTACCTCGGGGGCCATAACGACCTCATGGCCGGCGCAGTGCTCGGGTCGACCGATCTCGTCGACGGCATCCGCGCCATGCAAGGCGTGATGGGCGCCGTCGTCGATCCGTTCGCCGCCTACCTCCTCATCCGCGGACTGAAGACGTTCGCGCTCCGCCTCGAGCGGCAGAACGCCAACGCGCAGGCGATCGCCGAGTTCCTGGAAGCGCACCCGAAGATCGTCCGCGTGCACTATCCCGGCCTGCCGAGCTTCCCCAACCACGACGTGGCGCGGCGCCAGATGCGCGGCTTCGGCGGCGTCGTCACGTTCGAGGTCGAGGGCGATCTCGATACCGCGTCGCGCGTCGTCGATGCATGCCGCATCCCGCGCATCGCGCCGTCGCTCGGCGGCGTCGAGAGCCTGATCGAGCAGCCGGCGCTGATGAGCTTCTACGAGCTCACGACCGAGGAGCGCCTCCAGGTCGGCATCAAGGACAACTTGATCCGCTACTCGGTCGGCATCGAGGACGCCGGCGACCTGATCGCGGATCTCGCGGCCGCGCTCGAGCGCGCCTAGCCCGCATTTCTCACCAGGTCCCTGCTGCGAGCGCCAATCGCACGCCATCTCGGGCCGTACTCGCGCCTCGCTCCTCGACGGACTGTGCAGTCCGCCTACGTCGCTCGGCGCTCCGTTCGCCCCGATCTGGCGCGCGCTTGGCGCTCTCGCGACGTGGACCTGGTGAGAAATCCGGGCTAGTGTCCCGAGTCTGAAGCGGACTTCAGCCCGATCACACGCGCCAGTCGAGGGGCTCCGCGGGGACGACGTACGTGCAAACGGTGCCGGTCCGCACGTACCGACGCAGGTGATCGGCAAGCGCCGGATGAACACGCGCCAGATGGGTCACGCTGAACCGGATGCGCGACGCGACGGCCTTGCGCGCGCGCTCGAGCGGGTTGCCGGTGCGGCGCGAGCGGCCGCCGAGACCGAGCGCCGATGCCAGCTCGCCGGCAATGAAGTCGAGCTCCGCCCGCGCACGCCGCACGCGTCCCTCGTCGTTGCACCGCTCGGCATCGTCGAGCTCGCGGTGCAGCTCGCCGAGTCGGACCCGATAATCGTCGCGCGCACGGCGGTCGAGCACCGTGTCGTCGGAGCCGCGCGACAGCACCGCGCTCTGGACCTCGCTGTCGCGTGCCTCGGACGCCGTACCGGACGCGGCGATCAAGTCGGCGACGTGAATCTCGCGACCGGGATTTGCGAGCAGGATCGCAATGTCGCCGAGACCTTTCATATGCCGGAGCCGCACCGCAGTGCCGCGGTACGCGACGATCCACACGTCGCCTTCACGGCGAAAGATCGCCTCGCCCGGCTCCGGTTCCGCCGTCGGGGGCGCGACGTCGCGATCGAGCTCGTCGATCTTCGCGGCGAGGCGCGCCATCCCGAGCTCGCGCGCCACGTCGCGCGCGCGTGCGAGCAACGCGCTCCGCGTCGCGCCCTGCCCGTTCGCGTCGTCCGTCGAGAGCAGCCGGCCGTGCGCGAACCACGTCCAGGCGAGGAACGGTCGCGCGCCCATGCGCTCGTGTGCGGCGGCAGCGTCCGCGAAGTGTGACGTCGCATCCTCGATACGACCGAGCGTCGACGCCAGGAACCCGAGATAGAGCGACACGGATCCCCAGCACGCCAGCCCGGCGCCGACGATCGCAACGCGCGTCGCGTACGGCCGGAGAAGGTCGTAGAGCAACGCCGCGCTCGCGCGGTCGTCCACCTCGGCCGCGGCGGCCGAGAGCAGGCTCATGTAGGTCAGCCACCCGCCGTCGCGCGGGAGCCGGAACCCGTCTTGGCGCATTGCGCTCAGCTCCCGCGCTGCGTCGGCCGCCCGACCCATCTGGCTCGCCAAGAAGACGTAGTGGGACCGCATGAGCATCGTCGCCGACCGGTCCGGCCCGGGAAGCGCGGCGCCGACGACTTGCTCCAGGTCACCGCGGTGGAAATAGAGAACGCTCGTCTGCACCGCGTACCGCATCGCGGCCTCGAGCTCGGGCTCGCGTTCCCCGAGCTCGCGTGCGCGTTGCGCGAGCGTCTCGCCTTCGGCGAACCTGCCGTCCATGATCGCGCGCGTCGCGCGCCACATCGCGATGTCGGCGAGGTGCAGCGGCTGCCGCAGCTCGCGCGCGATCGATGCCCACGCGTCGATCTCTCGGTCTGCGGCGGCGACGTCGCCGTACTCGAGGTCGGCGACGATGCGAAATCTCCGGCCGACGAGCACGAGCTCGCGGTCGCGCCGCTCGTCGCCGAGGCTCACGATCTCGTCGGCGATGGCGAGGCGCTCCTCCGCCGTCTCGGGCCGCCACAGCGCGATCCAGCGCGCTCGCAGGACGGCGGCGAGGTCGCGCGTGTCGCCGAGCTCGCGCGCGACGCGCACCGCCGCATCGCTCAGCGCGAGCACCCGCTCCGCCCCAGGCTCCCAATACAGATTGATCGCGAGCCGCGCGAGCACGCGCGCGCGCAAACTACGGTCGCCGTCGCCGAGAGCGCGCAGCGCCTCCTCGAGCAACTCGACCCGCGGCTGATCGACGACCCCGCTCCGCGTCCACAGGAGCCGCGAGCCCTCGCCGGCGAAACCGAGCGCGCTGCGCGCCAGCAGTGCCGCGTCGCCGAGGGTGCCTGCGATGTCGGCGGCGCGGCGAAACGTCTCGCGCGCACCGCTGCCGTCGGCCGACTTCCACTGCGCGTCGCCGCGGGCGAGGAGCAGCTCGCAGCGCTCGCGGTCGTCGGCGGGTCGCGTGCGGTCGAGCGCATCCAGCGCGTCCGCGAAGTACGTCGCCGCCGCCTCGTATCCGAACGACGCCGCCGCTTGACGACCGGCGCGCGTGCCGTACGCGACCGCTTTGTCGGCGCCGCGCGCGGGCACCGCCTCACGAAAGTGATGCGCGAGCGCCGCCAGGTGTGGCGTGAGGTCACTCGCGTAGAGGTCCTCGATGACCTCGCCGACCTGCGCGTGGAGCCGCGCGCGGTCCGCCGCGGCGATCTCGTCGACCAGCGTTTCGCGGATGAGCGCGTGCGCGAAACGGTATCGTCCGACACCGTGCGCGTCGCGCACGACGATTTCGCGTGTCAGAGCCGGCGCCAGCGTCGCGAGCATCGTCTCGGCGTCGAGGCCGCAGGCGCGCTGCAAGACGGCGAGATCGAAGTCGCGGCCGATCACCGCCGCCGACGTGAGCGCCTCCCGGCAAGGCGACGGCAACGGTGCCACGCGGCGGCGGATCGCCGCGCGCACGCCCTGCGGAACGGGAACTCTCGCCGCAGTCGCGTCCGCCGCTCGCTCGATCGCGCGCTCGGCGACCAGCAGCCGGACGACCTCGTCGACGAAGAACGGATTGCCCTCCGTGTCGCGGTAGACGGCGCGGACGACCGCGGGAGGCGCACTGCCCCCGGTCGTCGATTCCATGAAGAGACGCACCTCGTTCTCGTCGAAGCCGCGCAGCGGCACGTGGCGCGCTTCGCGGCCGAGCGCGCCCAAGGCCTCGGCGACGACCGGGATCTCCCGCACCTCCACCTCGCGATACGTGCCGAGAAGCAGCATGCGTGCGCCGACGAGCTCACGCGTCAGGAATTGCAAGAAGAGCAGCGACGCGGCGTCGGCCCATTGTAGGTCGTCGATGACGACGACGAGCGGCGTGCGCTCGGCGGCTGCCTTCAGAAACGTCGCCGCCGCATCGAACAGATAGAACCGCGCGTGCTCGGACTCGAGCGCGATGGACGACGGCACGCGATCGTGCGATTCCTCGCCGAGCTCGGGCACGAGCTGCGCGAGGTAGGGAGCCCCGGGCCCCACGAGCGTCGGACGCTCGCCGCGATTGCCGCGGAGATACGCGCGCAGCACCTGCATCCACGGCCAGTACGGCGGCGCCCCCGCGCCTTCCCAGCACCGGCCCCAGAGCGCGAGCCCTCCACGACCGATCGCCTCGCGCGCCAGCTCGTCGACGAGCCGGGTCTTCCCGATACCCGGCTCCCCGACGACGAGGAAGAATCGCCCGCGCCCCGCGACCGCGTCGTCGAATCCGCCGCGGAGCTCGGCGAGCTCACGCCGCCGCCCGACGAATACCCGACCCGCCACGGCGTCGGTGCCGGGTTCGCGGGGCGATGCCATGGCCCGATCATTCCGACCTCCCGAGACGAGGGCAAGGCGCCGCGCGTGAGCCGCACGAGGTCTGCCGGCGCGCCGCGACTCGCGATGCAACGCGTACTGTCGTTGCGCCACACCGCGCACGAGCGTAGAGCGATCGCACGACGACGTTCAGCCCCATGGAGGCGAATTGCGATGGATGACGCATCCCACGCCACGCTGCCGCCGCAGGTGGTGCTCTACCAGCTCGCGACCGGTCACTACGTCACCCGTGCGCTCGACCTCGTCGCGCGGCTCGGCATCGCCGATTTGCTGAAGGACGGGCCGCGCACCGCCGAGGAGCTCGCGGCGCCGACCGGAGCGCATGCGCCGTCGCTGCGCCGCGTGCTGCGTCTGCTCGTGAGCAGGGGCGTCTTCGCCGAAGAGGAGAGCGGCGCGTTCGCGCTGAACCCGCTCGGCGAATGCCTGCGTGAAGGGATTCCGGGCAGCGCGTGGGCGCTGGTTCGGCTGTTCACCGGCGTGCGCATTCAGGAAGCGTGGGCGGATCTCGAGTACTGCGTGCGGACGGGCGATCCCGCGTTCCGCAAGCGCGGCATCGTCGACAACTTCGCGGAGATGGCGCGCGATCCCGAAACGACGGCCGTCTTCGACATGGCGATGGCGGAGTTCACGAAGATCGCCGCGATTGCGGTGGCGGCGAATTACGATTTCTCCGCGCTGCGCACGCTCGTCGACGTCGGTGGCGGGAACGGCGCGCTGCTGATCGGCATTCTCGACGCGCATCCGCATCTGCACGGCGTTGTCTTCGATCAGGAGCACGCGGCCGCCCGCGCCCGCGAGCAGATCGCCGCCCGCGGTCTCGCCGCTCGCTGCCAGGCGGTCGGCGGCGACTTCTTCGCGGAGGTTCCGTCCGGCGGCGACGGCTATCTCTTGAAGCACGTCATCCACGACTGGGACGACGAGCGCGCCACGACGATCCTGCGCCGCTGCCGTCGCGCGATGGCGCCGACAGGTACACTCCTCCTCGTCGAGGGCATCTATCCACCGCGCGTCGATCAGTCGCTCGCGAGCCGCGGCGCGGCGGCCAACGACGTCAACATGCTCGTCAACACCGGCGGCCGGCAGCGCTCGGAGGAGGAGTTCCGGTCACTGTACGCCGCCGCTGGCTTCACCTTGACGCGAATCATCTCGACGCCGATCAACGTCAGCGTCATCGAGGGCAAACCCCGCGGCTAGTGTAGGAGGGGCCGATGGTCGTGCTCATCAACATCTTCGACGTCGATTCGGCGCACGTCGAGACCTTTCTCTCGATCTGGAAGCAGGTGAGCGCCGTCATGGAGCGCCGGCCCGGATTCATCCACACGCGCTTCCACCGTGCGCTCGCGGGGATGCGCTTCGTCAACGTCGCGGAGTGGGAGAGTCAACAGGCGTTCGCCGATTCGATCGCCGCGCCGGAGTTCCAGGAGGCGGCACGGCCGCTCACCGACCTCGTGACGATGAGCCCGGCGCTCTACGACGTCGTCTACGAGGCCTGACCGCGTCCCGGCGACCGTCGCCGTTCGCTCGAGGGCGTCGTCGCCGCCGACGCGTCGGTGCCGATCCCCTCAGCACCCGGATCCCTCCATTCCGCCGCGACCGGCGCCGCCGGGCGGCGGTACGTCGGGCCGACCATGCAGCCGGCGATTGCGATCGTCAGCGTGGTGACGAGGCACACGCGCAGCCGTGCGCCGACGCGATGGGCCGTGCCGCTTACCCGCCTCGAACGACCGTTACAGGTCCGCGCATTGCACCGATGACCCATCGAACACCGCATCCTACGTCGCGGACAGGCCCTACGGTAGCCAAGGCGACGCGGCGGAGTGGAACGACTCCCTGCCGGTGGGGCGATCGCGA